>MAAC01010948.1_pt1 | contig 16194 bp, 13 predicted proteins | sample 1115981 | NCBI WGS metagenome assembly MAAC01 (sample SAMN04961126, study PRJNA320927) | seawater metagenome | isolation source: sample BD02T64 sea water enriched with oil for 64 days | place: USA:Gulf of Mexico | collected 2013-07-27 | reverse complement strand
CCGACGGTGCTGCATCCCACCAGAATTTTGGCGGGTGCCAGCATACTGCCAAGGGATGCCCCTGTTGTCTGCGCCGCTAAAATAACAGCCGTTGAGTAGCCGCTGATTTCCGCTGCATGTCTCTGAAAAATCCCAAAAACCACGTTTGAATTTGTTGTGGAGCCTGTCATAAATGCCCCAAGCGATCCGATTGCAACGGCAACAACGGGGTAGGCTTGATCAAACAAGGATGAAATTCCAAGGGCAAGACGGTATGTCATGCCGCTATGATCCATGACAACGGCCATACAGACCATTGAAACCATTCCAAGGCTGGTGGGAACGCCGCTTTTAACGGTTTTCGATAAGATTGTCTTCAGTGCCCCATTTTTATAAAAGCCAGTGAGCCCATATAAAATGAAGGTGATAATTGCGGTGTAGAGAAGATGGGCGCCCGGGTGATTGAACAGATTGATATTTTTGCCGGTTTCAGCAGGGATCACCCAGTTCAGCGATGTTTTTAATTCTGGAAACGGGAGGCTGAGTGAGGTTTGCGAAAGGAATTCTTTAATGGGTGCTACAAAACTGGTCAGCGCGATAACAATTATAAAAATTATGTAGGGCGCTAGCGCCCAACCGAGAGACATTTTGGTCGCGCCATTTGTATCAGCAATCTGAACTGAAGGCTGGTCACTGTTAGATTTAAACCTCGTAACAACAATTGATGCAAAAAGACCCGCAATTCCTGCACTGAAGCCAGCGATTGTCCAAAGGCCGATAGTGGCAAATATATACTGCGTGGTAGCCATAACGGCGGAAATTATGAGAAGGGAGCCCCAGCATTTTCGAACTGAATGCCATCCCCCATAAACCATCAGAACGGCCCAACCACAAAGCAGACAAGACACCCCAAGCATAAGGCCAGCGTCACTGGCGATCACGCTCCCATCAATTCCGGTGACGGCAAGCAATGCTTCAAACGAGGTTGCCATGTTGCCAAATGTCACAGACCAGGAATGTCCTATAGCAGGGGCCGCAACCGCAACCAGCGGCGAAAATCCCATACCGACTAGGAGTGGCGCGACTATGGCAATTGGAACGCCAAACCCAGCGATGCCTTGCAAAAAACTACTAAATACGAAACCAACGATGAGAAGCTGTAGCTCTTTTTCATTGGTTAGGCGCTGAATATTTTGTCCGATAACATCGATGGCACCGGTTTCTGCGCATATGAAATAAAGGATCAATGCAGCCCACACAATGTACAGAACATAAAGGGTGAGCAGGGCGCCTTTTGTCTGGGCGTAGAGTAACATTTCAACATCTGCGCCAAAGGCGAACAGGGCAATGCCAACTGCCGCGATCCAGCCAGCAGCACCCGCGCGGCTGCCACCCAGCCGTAATTTTATCATGAGAAACAGAACTGTGGCGATGGGAATGGCCGCTAAAAACCAAGGTAAAATGTCAGCCATTAAATATACTCATCGAAACAACAGGATAGGGGGATTATGTATTGGTCCTACCAATAATTGGTTGAACCAATTTAAATCGTGATTTAAGGTGAAAGTCAATTAATTAATTCAATTTTCGTAGATGGTCATATCGGAGTTTATCATGTCCCAATTCACTACTCGCCCGGAAATTCTTGGTAACTTTGGCGTGGTCACCAGCACGCATTGGCTGGCCACTGCTGCCGGTATGGCAATTTTAGAAAAAGATGGAAACGCATTTGATGCCGCCGTGGCAGCAGGTTTTGCGTTGCAGGTTGTCGAGCCTCATCTTAATGGTCCTGGCGGCGAGGTTCCTATCATTGTCGCCCCAGTGGGAAAAGATCCCAAGGTTATCTGCGGGCAGGGTGTGGCTCCGGTCACGGCAACGGTTGACGCATACAAAGAACTGGGGTTGGAAATCGTTCCGGGTAGTGGATTACTTTCTGCCGTGGTTCCAGGTGCATTTGATGCCTGGATGTTAATGCTGCTTAACTACGGCACAATGGGTTTGCGGGATGTATTTGCACATGCCATCGGATTTGCAAGAAACGGTTATCCCCTTGTCCCAAACATTTGTAACACCATCGAAGCGGTCAAAGAGTTATTTCAAGATGAGTGGACCAGTTCTGCAGACATTTATCTTAAAGATGGCGAGGCACCAGAAGCAGGGACTATTTTTAAGAACCCGGCAATTGCCGATTTGTATGAGCGCATAATTTTGGAAGCGGAGGCTGCCGCTGATGACCGAGCCGGACAAATCGAAGCGGCCCGTAAAATCTGGAGCGAAGGTTTTGTTGCAAAAGAAATTGATGCATTTTGCCGAACTGAAGAGGTTATGGATACCAGCGAAGAGCGTCATAAAGGTTTACTACGGTATGAAGATATGGCCAGCTGGCGCGCAACCGAGGAAGACCCTGTCACTTTTGACTATAAGGGGTATACTGTTTGCAAAACAAATGCATGGGGGCAAGGTCCTGTTTTCTTACAGCAATTGGCTCTACTACAGGGTTTTGACTTAGATAGTTTAGATGAAAAATCCCCTGAGTTCGTCCATTTGGTGATTGAAGCGACGAAATTGGCTTTCGCCGACCGGGAGGCCTTTTATGGCGATCCTAACTTTGTTGAAGTGCCGCTCGATACTTTGCTTTCGGATAAATATAACGATGAGCGCCGTAAGTTGATAACGGATGCGGCATCCATGGAAGTCCGTCCGGGCTACATTGACGGATACGGCGGACCGGTTGTTGTGCGCCCTGTTGGAACATCTGAAGAGGGAAATTCCAAATTTGATATCGGCGAGCCAACGGTTGCCCGTTTTGATGAACCTAACCCCACAAAAGACGGCGGCGCAAAAGGCGATACTTGTCATCTCGATATTATCGATCGTTGGGGCAATATGGTTGCGGCAACACCAAGTGGCGGCTGGCTTCAAAGCTCTCCAGTAATTCCCGCACTCGGATTTGCGTTAAGCAATCGGGCCCAAATGTTTTGGTTAGATCCTGAGTCTCCTGCTTGTATTGCGCCGAAGAAAAGACCCCGCACAACGCTCACGCCGTCACTGGCATTAAAAGACGGCGTTCCTTACATGGTGTTTGGAACCCCAGGCGGAGATCAGCAAGACCAATGGTCATTGCATTTATTCTTGCGCCATGTGCATTTCGGATTAAACCTGCAGGAAGCCATTGATGCACCGGGTTTTAATACCGCCCATTTCCCAAATTCCTTCTTCCCAAGAGAAACCGATATTGGTCACCTCGCCATTGAAGGCAGGTTTTCAGAAGCCGCCGCCGACGCCTTGCGCGCCAAAGGTCATAATTTGGTGGTTGATGAGGATTGGTGTCTTGGGCGAATGACAGCAGCATCAAAAGACGGTGAAATTCTAAAAGCTGCTGCAAATCCGCGCTTTATGCAAGGGTATGCCATCGGGCGCTAGTTTATCATCCATTGGCTGGGGTGCTTGATCAGTACTGTAAAAGCGCTTCAGTCTTTGGGCGAATATTTTTCCCAGATGGCACTATAGGTTCCGTTTTGTTTGATAATTCGTAAACCTCGATTAAATTCTTGGACAAGCGCGTTTGAGTTGGGAGCTTTCTTTGAAAAACAGCTGTAGAAGGGTTGGCTACTGAGCTCGAAATAAGGTAGTTTTGTTCCTGGAGATTGGCTTTTAAGTTCGAAACGAATGACGTCTCGATAGGTATAAATTGCATCAACTCGTTGTTTTAAAAGCATTTTTAGCAGCTGACTGTTATCTACCGCACCTATGCTGGTAATACCATTTTTTTCCAATTCCTTTTCGATGGCATATCCTCGAACAGTTGCTACTCGTGTTGATCCTAATTCGTTAAGATGCCCTGTCGTTTTACCTTTAAATTCATCACTAAAAAATAAACCCTGACTATGGACCCCAAGCGTGTCGGAAAAATTGAAAATATCCTCTCGATCAACCGCATAACTACATCCACATAACGCATCAACAGCACCTGTTTCTGTAAGTTGGAAGGCTCTCTTCCATGGGAAGTTTTGAAAACTGGAAGTTCTTCCCACAGATTTCAGGGCGGCCTCAAGTATTTCCGGTGTAATTCCGGGAGCAGTTTGATCAGCTGTTATAAAGGGCGGAAAAACGCTACATGCGAAATTCACATCCCGTTGTTCATCTGAATACGAGGCATGCGGAAGCGTGATTAGTGTGAATACCGATATAAAAACGAGTACAATTTTCATAGTTCACAGAAGTGGTTAATGTTAATCTGTTTTAACGATAAGGGGCCAGTGTTAATAATTAGGAAACATCTGTGAAACTGCAATGGCTGTGTTTATGTGTTCATTGCTTATCGTATTGGCGCGTATATTCTCCAAACAGCTTAATACGTTCTGTCATTGGCCAATGATGGTTGAGGGTACGCCAAGGCAGTGATTAGTGAAAAGTAAAGGAATAGAAATTTCATATTGTTCCTGTGTAAATAATCCTATTTCTCTAACGCTATATTGCTGACAAGAGGAATATAAATTGTTTCTTACATTCATTGCGATGCAAAAGTGCTTATTAGGGACCAGAACTATCTAGATTGTATGTCTGTCGATGATTGAGCCATATTCAAACAAGATATTGTTCGTAATATAAAACAAACTGTCTTGGGATTGGGCCTATTCATGGCGCATTTTTTGTGGAACAATTCAGAATATATTGTTTAAAATATTTGAGTGATAATCAGGGTTTAGCGTCATATCTTAATTGACATCTTCAATATTCCGATGACCCTGACTGTAATCATTTTGAAAGATGTTTCTATGAGTGAAAACACAACCCGATTTGTAATCCAACCTCCTGTGGCCGTTGCGGCTCCAATTAAAGGCAGTGACAAATTATTTCCGGTTCGCAGGGTTTACTGTATTGGTCGAAACTATGCGGCTCATGCGGTGGAAATGGGGCATGACCCTGATCGTGAGCCACCGTTTTTCTTCCAGAAAAATCCTGATAATCTTGATTTCTCAGGTGTGTTTCCATACCCAGAGAAAACCAGTGATGTTCACCACGAGATTGAAATGGTTGTGGCCTTGAAAAAGGGCGGAACAAACATTTCCAAAGAAACTGCCCTTGATCATGTTTATGGATATGCCGTTGGCTTGGATATGACGCGGCGCGATCTTCAGGGTGAAATGAAGAAAATGGGCCGTCCTTGGGAAATTGGTAAAGCGTTTGAGCGATCAGCGCCAATGGGACCAATTGTGCCTGCTACTGAAAGCGGACATCCATCCGCGGGTGAAGTGAAACTGACGGTTAATGGCAATGTCCGCCAGACCGGTGACCTTAATCAACTCATTTGGAACATTCCTGAGATGATTTCGTATCTTTCTGCTTATTTCGAGCTGGCCCCAGGTGATCTTATTTTCACAGGCACACCGTCTGGTGTTGCTGCCATCATTAAAGGTGATGAGATGGTTTGCCACGTTGACGGGTTTGATGACTTCGTAGTGACCGTTGAGTAACTTTTGAAACATCCTAATTTAGATATACTCTGACAGTATCTGACTTGAGCATTGATCGAGGGGATCATTAGGTATGGAAAAAATACTGTTAGGCCGAACAAACCTTTCTGTTAGCAGAGCGGGTTTGGGAGGCGGGGGCCATAGTCGCTTGGGGAAAGGCTATGGCTCTAGTTTTCAAAGTTCAGTTGAGGTTGTGAAAGCGGGTTTAGATGCTGGCATCAATTTTCTGGATACAGCCTCGGTATACGGAACTGAGGAGATCGTTGGTGAAGCCATCAAGGATCGCCGGGACCAGGTTGTTTTATCAACCAAAGGGCCTGTTGTTCGCAGCGGGAGTTCCGCTCTTGGTGATGATTTCCAGCCAGAAAAAGACTTCATTGCAAATGTTGAAAACAGTTTGCGTAACCTTAAAACTGATTATATCGATGTCTACCATTTACATGGGGTCATGCCCGATCAATATGACGCTTGTGTGGATAGATATTTACCGATCTTGAAAAACCTGCAAGCCGCAGGAAAAATCCGATATATCGGTATCACTGAACGCTTCATCTTTGATCCTTGCCATGAGATGTTGGACCGGGCTCTGGTCGATGACTTTTGGGATGTTGTGATGGTCGGCTTTAACCTCATAAATCCATCCGCAAGGCAGACTATACTCCCTCTTACATCAAAGAATAACGTTGGTGTTTTGAACATGTTTGCTGTTCGAAATGTCCTTGGAAATCCGGATCACTTAATGTCGTTTGTTGAAAAACTGATTGCTGAAGGACAGACGAATATAAATCGTTCTGATCTGGATAGTTTGGTGCAAGACTTATTGGCTGCGACGTCAAGTGGGATGCTAACTGAATCTGCGTACCGTTTCTGCGCCCATGAGCCGGATAATCAGGTGATCTTAACGGGAACCGGTAAAATTGGCCATCTGCATGAAAATGTTGCAGCCATAGGGGAGAGTGAACTTCCCGGCGAACTGCGCCAGCGGTTAGAAGTAGCATTTGGGCACATCAACTCTGTGTCCGGAGATTAGATTTTGAGAATTACGTATGGCGGTTGAAAATCAGCCGCCATACATTTTTTAGAATCCCGTTACGCTGTTGGGATATCTTGCGTGAATTTGGGAACGTGATACCCTTTTTGAACTGCAGGGCGAGCCGCAATTTCTGAATACCAACGTTTTACATTTGGAAATTCATTCAGGTCAACTGTCTGCCATTCAAAGCGAGAAATCCAAGGCCAAATTGCCATATCCGCAATGGTATATTCATCACCCACAACGTATTTCTGATCAGCCAATTGTTTATCAAGGACGCCATATAAACGCTGTGCTTCTGCAAGAAAGCGATCTTGCGCATAAGGAGCTTTACCCGGGTTAAATTTGGTGAAGTGATGAACCTGACCAAGCATTGGACCCAAACCGCCCATTTGCCACATCAGCCATTCAGTGACTTTCCATTTATCTTCGGTTTTTGACGGCATAAATTTGCCAGTTTTTTCCGCAAGATAAAGCATGATGGCACCGGATTCCATCAATGTAATTCCAGTATCCTGATCAACGATCGCAGGGATTTTGTTGTTTGGGCTGATTTTCAAAAAGTCTTCAGCTTTTTGTTCGCCTTCGGTGATGTTGATAGAATGTGTATTATACTCTAAGCCAAGCTCTTCCAGCAGAATGGAAACTTTCCGGCCGTTTGGCGTTGTCCATGTATAGAGATCAATCATATTAGTTTCCTTAAACAAATGATCCGGAGCTAAACACACTCCCGATCATAGTTATAGTGTTTTGGTTCAGTCGGTTATGTTGCTTTTGTGTATTGGACTAAATGGTGCAGGTAACAGTATTTTGTTCTCCTGCTTTTCCAATAAAGGACGCATTTCTTTTACATAAGCCATCCATTCTGGGTTGACGCCCAAAATGGCCCGGCGCTTCGTCCGTTCTTCAAAATTATCATATGCCCAAAGATGCACAATTTGGTTTAACGGTCCGATTTCAGTATGAAAATACCCAACCATATGTCCCAAAATACGTGTTTGAACGGCAAACCCTTTGTTTTCGTATAGCTCAAGGTATTCTTTGAGCTTTCCGATTTTGAGAGTGTAAATACGCTCGTCGACAATCATAATATTTTCCTTTGTATCGGCGATTACGCTTAGCTGCTGATATAGGTTGTTTTAACTGTTGTGTAGAATTCCTGTGCGTAGCGGCCTTGTTCACGTGCACCATAGCTGGAACCCTTACGGCCGCCAAATGGTACATGATAATCAACACCTGCTGTTGGCACATTAATCATTACCATTCCAGCCTCTGACCGTCTTTTGAAATCTGATGCATTCTTCAATGAAGCAGTGCAAATACCGGCAGACAATCCAAATGTTGTATCATTGGCGACTTGCAGGGCTTCATCATAATCAGCAACCTTGATCACTGTGGCAACAGGTCCAAAAATTTCTTCAACATTGATCCGCATGCTGTTGTTTGTTTCGGTAAATAAAGCGGGTTGCATGTAGAAACCATCTTTATCGACGTTTTTCAAACGTTCGCCGCCAAAGGCAAGTGTTGCGCCTTCGGCTTTGCCAATCTCAATATACTCCAGGTTTTGCTGAAGCTGTGGATGGCTGACAACTGGCCCAATGTGAGTCGATGGATCAACAGCGTCACCGATATTCAGAGTTTTCATTTTAGCGATCATTGCTTCAACGAATTGATCGTGAATGCCTTCCTCAACGATCAGCCGGCTTGAAGCTGTACATCGTTGACCGGTTGAGAAAAACGCACCGTTAATTGCGCAATCAACAGCTTTACCAAGATCGGCATCATTCAAAACGACAAGTGGGTTTTTACCACCCATTTCAGTTTGAACTTTTGCCATGCGGCCAACCGCAGTTGCGGCGACATGTTTTCCGATGTCGACAGAACCTGTGAAGCTGATAGCCGTAACGTCTTTGTTTTGGATAATTTCTTCGCCGACAACACTACCGCGACCCATCACGAGGTTAAAGACACCAGCCGGGATACCTGCCCTAAGGAGAATGTCAGTAATCTCCCAAGCACAGCCCGGAACAAGGTCAGCAGGTTTGAAAACAACACAGTTACCGTAGGCAAGGGCGGGGGCAATCTTCCATGCTGGGATAGCGATTGGAAAATTCCACGGGCTGATGATACCAACCACACCGAGGGGTTCGCGGTCGATATTAACTTGAAGACCCGGGCGAGTTGAGGGAAGAGACTCTCCTCCCATACGAAGGGCTTCGCCTGCAAAGAATTTAAACACGCGGCCCGCGCGGCCCGCTTCACCAATGCCTTCGCCAAGAGTTTTACCTTCTTCGCGGGAGAGCAAGCGGCCGAGTTCTTCTTGGCGCGCCAAAATCTCAGTGCCAGCACGGTCCAAAATATCTGACCGTACCTCTGGTGATGTCATAGACCAGCTCACGAAAGCTGCTTTTGCTGCTGCAATGGCGTCAATAGTATCATCGACGGTGGCTTTGGCATATTGGCCAACAACGTCCTTAATATCTGACGGGTTAATATTTTGGGTAACGTCTTTTGATCCACGCCATTCGCCGTTAATCAGGTTTTTATGTAAATCCATTTTCGTTTCACACTTTATAAGTTAGTCAATTAATGAAAATCTGTGCGGGAATATTAGACAGCAGCTTGTAGCTTCTTCCCTTGTTCTCGAACGTCACTAAGGCTTTGAATTGGTGTCAGTGCTTCCTGATCAACAACAATTTCAATGACCGCTGGACGGCCACTTTCTTTTGCCCGGTCAAAAGCATTTGCAAAATCTTCGGTGCATGTCACTCGCTCGCCGTGGGCGCCGTAGGCCTCTGCTAACTTAACAAAATCTGGATTAATTAGATCTGTTGCGATGACATTGGTCGGGAAATTGCGCTCTTGATGCATGCGAATGGTGCCATACATACCGTTATTTACAATGATGAATATGGCCGCAGCACCAAATTGGGCTGCCGTCGCCAGTTCTTGACCCAACATCATAAAGCAGCCATCGCCATTGAAGCTGACAACCGTGCGTTCAGGACAAGTGAGTTTAGCTGAAATAGCCGCTGGGACACTGTAGCCCATTGATCCGCTAGTTGGGGCAAGCTGCGTGCGAAAACTCTTATGCTGATAATATCGGTGGACCCACACAGTGTAGTTCCCGGCACCAACAGTTATGATCGCATCATCATCGAGAGTGTCGTTTAGGTGAGCTACGATATGAGCCATATTAACTTTACCTGGGACCACTGTTGGCTCAAGACGTTTGATGTAATCTGCACGGGCACCGGTTAGCCAGTCAGTTCTATGGGAATGCTCGACGGGCTCCAGTTGGCACAGTGCCGCTGCCATTCGAGGCATTGTGGAACTGATGGCCAGATCGGGCCTGTAAACACGGCCGAGTTCTTCAACACCGCAATGAATATGAACGAGTGATTGTTCAGGTTCTGGAATATTGACCAGATCATAGCTTTGTGTTGTCATTTCACCAAGCCGGGGGCCCGCAACAATCAACAAATCAGATTGCTTAATTCGTTTCGATAGCAACGGATTGACGGCAATCCCGACATCGCCAACATAGTTGTCATGGCGATTATCCATACAATCTTGCGATCGCAACGACGCGCCTACAGGAATGCCGTTGTCTTCCGCAAACTTCGTAATATCAGCGACAGCCTCAGACGTCCACGTGGCCCCGCCGATTAAAAGGAACGGCCGTTTTGATTTATCAAGGCGGTCACGGAGTTCTGTAATATCACTTAACGCGGGTGATGATTGAACGGGGCGAGCTGGTTTCTTAATATCCAAAACCACGGCCGCTTCCGCAAGCATATCTTCTGGTAATGCAAGGACCACAGGTCCGGGACGGCCTGATTGTGCCATATGGAACGCATGACTGATATATTCCGGGATCCGCTCTATATCGTTGATTTGCGCTGTCCATTTGGACATCTGCCCAAACATATGGGTGTAGTCGATTTCTTGAAAAGCTTCTCGGTCAACCATTTCCCGCGCGACTTGCCCAATGAGAAGAACCATCGGAGTAGAGTCTTGGAAAGCTGTATGCACACCGCAACTGGCATTCGTAGCTCCCGGTGCCCGGGTAACCATGCAAATGCCCGGTTTTCCTGTTAGCTTTCCGTAGGCTTCTGCCATGTTGGACGCACCACCTTCATGGCGGGTTTGTACAACCGAAATCGTGTCTTTGTGCGTATGAAGGCCGTCTAGCAGCGCAATATAGCTTTCGCCGGGGACGCAGAAAATTCTGTCTACACCTTGGATCGCCAATTGGTCTGCTAATATCTGACCACCGGTTCTTTTTGCTGGCATCTTTTGCCCAATCTGTTCGTTCATAGAACACCTCTATTTCGAGAAGCCCAGACCCACGGTCTGGGCTGATATAAAATTGAATTTTATATGTAGTTTGGTGACTTTGGATCAGATGCTTTTAATGGATCCGCCATCTACCCGCATCATATGGCCTGTCGTGTAGCTTGCGCGGTCACTCAGAAGAAATACTGCTGCTGCTGCGAATTCTTCAACGCGGCCATAGCGGCGTGCTGGAATTGCTTTGGCAAGGGCTGCACGAACATCATCAAGGTCTTTTTCTTCCCTGTTGGCGCGGGCTTGATCAAGCTGCGCCACTCGACCTGTGTCGATTTTACCAGGAATGATAATGTTAGATGTAATCCCGAACTGAGCCACTTCTTCTGACAATGTTTTTGAAAAACCAACGATTGCAGAACGAACAACGTTGGATACCGCCAGATTAGGAATTGGTTGCACAACGCCGGATGACGCAATTGTCAAAATTCGGCCCCAACCTTTTGCTTTCATGCCGTCTAGACAAGCTTCGGTAACTTGAATAACGCTGAACAAAAGAGATTGAACGGAGTTTCTCCAAACTTCGTCAGCAACACCCGTGCTGAGGGACGGAGGAGGGCCGCCAGCATTATTGAGAAGAATTTCAATGTCACCGCGTGTTTTGATCGTATCACACAAGTTTTTGACGGACGTTGTATCTGTCATATCAATGGCCATGGTTTCAGCTTTGATTCCGTGCTTTTCAGTAAGCTCAGCAGCAAGTGCAGTCAGCGCCTGTTGATTGCGAGCTGCCAAAATCAGGTTGCAACCTTCAGCCGCCAACTCGCGGGCGATACCTTCGCCCAATCCTTGTGAGGAGCCGAGAACGAGGGCTGTTTTGTTTTGAATTTTGAGATCCACTTTAATTCTCCGAGTATTTATGCGTCGCTTGAGGACGTCTGATTGGGGGTTGCATCTTGGGATATAAGGCCTTGGCGGATACGGCGAACCAGAACAACAATCGATGCGACAAGAATTGCAGCACCAATAATTGGTCTAATCCAACCATCCATCATGAATAGAGCCGGAACAACGGCACCAAGGAAAAGAGGAAGGTAGAAGTCAGCCCAGCGTTGTTTGCCTTTTTGTTTTTGGTAGTAAGGGTATACGCAGGAAAAGACAGCGAGAGTAATGAATAGCAGTGACCATGGACGCGTGAAAAACGGCATTAAGTCTGTTGTAACGGCGACTGCTTGCGACAAGTTTTGTTCCGCGACTTTACCCAGAACGGCACCAAGTACGATGGGCACTATGGGGAAATCCAATGATCTTAATACATAACCCAAGACACCAAAAAAGAAGAGTGTCCACAGATCAAATGCCACATTATTCAACGCAAATACACCGACTGCGCAATAGAATAGAATGATGGCGGCGAGCATATACATGCGAACCTTCGTCACCATCAAGAAGCCTTTAAGCGTCAAGGACTGCAAGAATAGCATCATGAAATTTGCAAGGAAGAACGAGATGAAGATTGAATAGGCAATCACGGGCTCGTCAGAAATAAAACTTGGACTTGGAATAACGTCATGAATTAACAACGCACCCAACATAACAACGGTGATAATATCACCCGGAATACCGAGCGCCATCATAACAATCAAAGTACCGCCTGCAGTTGCATTATTTGCAGCTTCCGGCGCGACAATCCCATCAACACTTCCTTTGCCAAATTCTTCTGGTGTTTTGGACGCTTTCTTGGCTTGGTCATAGGCGAGAATATTGGAAATGGTACTGCCAGCGGCAGGAAGTAGTCCAACGAACACACCGATTAACGACGACCGAACCAGATTAACCCAACTTTTAAGAACAGCAACTGCAGCCGCGCGATGTTCAATGGCAACTGATTGAGCGTTTTCGTCTCCAAGTTTGCGCTTTGCAACGTCTGGCATACGGATATCACTTAACAAACGGGAAAAAGCAAATAAGCCGATCAGAACTGGCAAGAAGGAGAAACCTTGAATAAGAGCGTCACTTCCAAAATTGAAACGCGGATAGCCAAAGATCACATCTGTACCAATCGTCGCGATTAGCAACCGCAGAAGTCCGGCAATCAAGCCCTTTAACATATTATCGCTAGCTAGGCTGGCGGTAACCGTTAAGGCAAAGGCCACAAGTGAAAAGAAGTCCCATGGCTGAAATTCGAGGCCAATTCTTGCAAGTTGCGGTGCTGCCACAATCAAAATAATGGCGCTTAACGTTCCGCCAAAGAAAGAAGACCAGACCCCAATACCAAGCGCAAGGCCAGGGCGCCCATTTCGGGCCATTGGGAAGCCATCAAACGTCGTGGCAACTGAAGAGGGTGTTCCAGGTATCCCCGTGAGGATGCCAGACATTAAGCCGCCAGATAAGCCGCCGACATAGACACCGATCATGGTGGCGAGGCCCTGAACTGGGGTCATGGAAAAGGTAAAGGGAAGAACAAGCACAACGGCCATGGCAATGGTAAAGCCAGGGATAGCACCGGCAAGCAAGCCAGCCGTAACACCCACAACCATCAACATCATCGTTGTGATCGTGAACAGTTCGCCGGAGGCAGCCATAACATTTTCAAAAATCATAATAATCTGCCCTTACATTAATCGCAGAATTTCGCCTTCCGGCAAAATAACACCCAGAACGAATGTGAAAATCGCCCACATAGCGCCAACAAAAACAGCGCTTACCAGCCCGTGTGTAATCAATTGCCTTGGCTGCCAACCACCGAGGAAGCTCAGCATGGCGAAGACAAAAATAATTCCGCCGATCAACATTCCCATATAGGGAAGGGACAGAAGAAAAACGAAAAATAGGATGAAGCAGCAAATGGGGTTTTTGTAATAGGCAAACCAATTTGCCAAGCTACCGCGTTGCTCCCACACAGGTTCTGTTAATCGCATAGACCGGATAACATAGATGAGGGAAAGAAAGGTGAGCGGCGTTAAGATAATACGTGGCCACAGGGCAGATGACATCTGGCCAAATAAAGGGCTTTGAATATCAAATGTCGCGTTTAGAAATACCGCGCAGATTAGCAATAAAGCGATGCCAACATATACGTCCCGATTTAATCGCATAAAAGAACCTGACAAAATTGTAATTGGGGAATGACTTAAAAAATGGGGAGGAGCTGTACTCCTCCCCCGTTATTGGTGGATTATTTGAAACGACCCACTTTGACTTGTTTCGCGGCTGCGAGGAAGTCGTTAGACGTGCTCTCGAACCATGTCGCGTAATCTTTAGGACCTTTGTAGACGATCGCCGTTCCCTTAGACGCTTGTTGCGCTTGGAATGCTTTGTCTTCAGTGGCTTTCTTGAATGTCGCAGCCCAATACTTCACGATTTCAGGTGACGTTCCTTTTGGAACAACAACACCGCGTGTCAAAGAGTAAGTCATATCAACACCAAGTTCCTTCAACGTCGGAACGTCTGGGATCAATGGATCTCTTTTATCCGCTGCGATAGCGAAAACTTTCAAGCTGCCATCTTTACGTTGAGTTCTTGCTGCTGCCATATTTACGCCACCAAGTTCAATCGTACCGTTAAGCAAACCTGTGATACGGCCAGCTGTTCCGCCTTGGAAAGGAACATACTTATAATCTGTCCCCGTTTTGTGACCGAGAAGGATCCAAAGGAAATGGCTTGTTGCGCCCATGGAAACACCTGTTGGGATTTTCCCTGGGTCGGCTTTAGCTGCTGCAAGCATTTCCTCTAATGTGTCATAAGGCGCTGAGCCAGATGCACCGATAAGTTCGGGTGTGTCTGTTAGCAATGCAACAGTCTCAAACCCGTCGTAGTTAAATTTTGTTACGCCGTTGATGTAGTTCACAATAATATGTTGGTGAATTGCCAAAAGCGTACACCCATCAGGTTTCGCGCCGTGAACTTCTTTGGCACCTTTCGCGCCGCCCTGCCCAGGCATAGCAACAACCTTGATTTTTACATCTGGGTTCGTGGCGTTGATTGTTTTTTCAAAAATACTGAAAATAACGCCTGTGCCACCACCGGCTCCCCAAGGAACCACTAATTTCGCTGTCTTACATGGGATGTCTGCTGCTTGTGCAGAAAAAGCACCCATCAGTAGGCTACCCGATATAACCATCGTGCTGAGAACGGATTTTGCAGAAATTCGTGTCACTATTATGCTCCCTAATTCGTTAGACTTGGTTGTTAGTTAATGACCAATCAAACGTTTTAATGTGCTCGGGTACCCATTACCTGAACATGTTTACGGACCGTGTTTTTTGTTTTTTCCGCTAGCAAAATCTTATGATTGTTTGATATAGAAAACAATAAGAACTTCTGTTATAAACTGTTTCAAAATTGGAACAATGGAATAGACCGTTGTTTTTACTATTAAATTCTAATGAATGTGGATTAAGCGTATGGAATTATTGGAAGAGATGGGTGTATTTGCTACGGTCGTGGATAAGCAAAGTTTTTCAGAAGCGGCCATTTCTCTTAATATGTCGAAATCTAGTGTCAGTCGCAAATTGGCAAATTTGGAAGAACAATTGGGCATCCGCCTGTTACAACGAACAACACGGAAACTGGGCCTTACCGACGGCGGAAGAATATATTACGACTATTGTGCCCGCGTTATTGCTGAAGCAAAACAAGCAAATGCCTCTATGAGATACTTACAAGCGGCCCCGCGCGGTATTCTTCGAATTAGTTTACCAGAAACCTTCGGTCGTTTCTTTGTCTTGCCGCTTATGCCTGAGTTTATGGACACTTACCCTGAAATTCAGCTGAACCTCAATTTCTCCAACCGTAAAGTGGATTTAATTGAAGAAAACTTCGATTTAGCCATCCGGAAGGGGAAAATTGAAGATGAGTCTCTTATTCTGATAAGTATGGGCCATTCACAGCAGCATATTTATGCATCACCGGATTACATTGAGAAAAATAGTATTCCGAAGACGCCAGCCGATCTTGTGGATCATAGTTGGATGAGTGCGGGTGAGGAAACCGGTGAAATGTCTATCCCGTTGTTCAGGGATGGAAATATGGAAAGGGTATCTTTGAGCCCGCGATTTTCCACGCGAGATCATGAAGCCATATATCGAATGGTGAAATCGGGCGCGGGAATTGGCCTGATCCCAGGGTTTCTGTGTAACGATGACTTGAGAACCGGCCAATTGGTCCGAGTGCTACCTGAATGGGTGGGAACCTCTGTGGCCTTTAATGCGGTTTACCCGTCCTATAAAGGACTAGCCCCTAATACCCGCGCGTTTCTTGATTTCATAAAAGAAAAACTGGTTCGCAGGCGTCCTTGGGAAAATACGAATTTGAGCAATGAATTCCCGAAACACAAAGTTGCGCAGTTGGTGCACAGCCAAAAATTGGCCGGGCGTTAGACGAAGCGTAAGAATTTTTAGATTTACTCAAACA
>MAAC01018866.1_pt1 | contig 16197 bp, 15 predicted proteins | sample 1115981 | NCBI WGS metagenome assembly MAAC01 (sample SAMN04961126, study PRJNA320927) | seawater metagenome | isolation source: sample BD02T64 sea water enriched with oil for 64 days | place: USA:Gulf of Mexico | collected 2013-07-27 | reverse complement strand
CTTCAGGGCGTCCTTTTTTAGGCGATTTAAACCGCTGCGCAGGTCCTTGTCGCTGCGCTTGGCGACATCGCGCAGCACCGGTACAAATAGGCCGCCGGGCGTGTCGACGGCCATGCCGACATCAATGGTCGCGAGGCTGCGATAGGTCATCGCCTCGGCGTCAAACCAGCTATTGAGCAGGGGCTCGGCCTGACAGGCGGCAACGATGGCGTGCAATAAGCGCAGCGTCGCATCGTCCTTTTTGCTCCAATTGCCGAGTCGGGCATCGTCGTTAATGGTTACCGCGACCACCTGGGCGTGGGACTGAGACATGGTCAGCGACATAAAGCGCCGCACCCCCTTGAGAGGAGTCGATGGCCCCTTTGCACTGTCAATTCGGGCCACTCTTTCGACATCCTCGATCTTGATCAAGCCCTGCTTGCCGCTACCACTGACTTTGCTGATATCGACCTTTAAGCGCTCGGCCAGGGCGCGGATGGCGGGTGTTGCCCTGATGGCCTGTTGGTGACTAGGCGCCCCGGGTGAGCCGATAATAAAGTGCTCGTCGGCGCTGGTCTGAGGGCTAGCCGTTTGCAGTTCACCGACCACTGTGGCGTTGTCGGCCTCGTCACTGACAAACTCCAGTAGGGGCTCGCCGAGGTGGACAATGTCACCGGGCTGGCCAAAGGTGGCCGCTATCAGCCCGGTCTGAGGAGAGGGGATTTCGACCACGGCCTTGGCGGTCTCCACCGTGACCAGTAATTGGTCGGTGTCGACCGCATCGCCGGCCGCTACATTCCATTCGATAATCTCGGCCTCCTGCAATCCCTCGCCGAGGTCGGGTAGTTTAAAGAACTTCATGGCTCATCCTTTCGTTATTCTTTTGGGGGTAGAGAACCTGCTTAGCCAAAAGCGAGCACCTCTTGTATGGCACTGTGGATGTCTTCCACACCGGGTAAATATAGGGCCTCTTTTTTGGCATAGGGCATCACCGTGTCGTAGCCAGCGACCCGCAGTACCGGCGCTTTAAGATCGAGCAGGGCGTGTTCGGCCAGTTGTGCGGCGATTTCGCCGCCGATGCCGCCGCTTTTCGGTGCCTCGTGGGCGATCACACAGCGCCCGGTTTTTGCCACCGACTGCAGGATGGTCGTCATATCGAGGGGGCTGACCGTGGCGACATCGATCAGCTCCACGGAGATGCCCTGTTCGTGGAGCTGATCGGCCACTTGAGTGCACTCGCTAATCAATGCTCCCCAGCTGATCAAGCTCAGGTCTTCGCCCTCGCGCAGGGTAAAGCAGGTATCGAGAGGCAGGGCCTGGCCATCGTTGCAAATGCGCTGCGCCTGAGCGCGGTAGATGCGCTTTGGTTCGAGAAAAATGACCGGATCGGGCTCGCGAATGGCGGCGAGCAGCAAACCGTAGGCGCGGGTGGCCGAGGAGGGGATGACTACGCGCAGGCCGGGGATGTGGGCGAGTAGAGCCTCAGTGCTTTCGGAGTGATGCTCGGGGGCGTGGATACCGCCGCCAAAGGGCATACGCACCACCAGCGGGCAGGTGAGGCGGCCACGGGTGCGATTGCGCATCCGCGCGGCGTGACAAATAAGCTGTTCCAGGGCGGCAAACATAAAGCCCATAAATTGAATTTCGGCGATCGGTTTCAGTCCCTGGGTGGCCATGCCGACACTGAGGCCGGCAATCAGGCCCTCGGCCAGTGGCGTATCGCGTACGCGCTCAGCGCCAAAGGCTTGTTGCAAATCGAGGGTGGCGCGAAACACCCCGCCGTTGCTGGCAACGTCTTCACCGAGCACCACGACGGTGGGGTCGTGGGCCATTTCGTAGTGCAGGGCCATATTAATGGCCTCGACCAATACACAGTCTTTTGTTTCGGCCTCAGTCGTGGTGTCGGTGGATGCTCTCGTCGATGCCGTTGCAGGGCCTGTCACTGTCTGACTTGAGGCGGGTAAGTTGGCACTCACTTTTGATCCTCTCTAGAGTTTATAGCATGACTCTTTAGCATTATTTCGGCGCGCTGGGTTTCCAGGGCATGGGGTAAAAAGGCGTGGAGGTAGTCAATGATGGCGCCAGGGGGCTCAGTTTCCAGGGCCAGGTACTCGGCAACTGCGGTATCTATGACTTGCTGACAGCGCTGTTGCAGGGCCTTTTCTCGCTCGGCATCCCATAAGCCCTGTTGGTGTAAAAATTGCTGAAAACGCAGCAGGGGTTCCTCCTGCCAGTGAGCCTTGAGTTCATCGGCATCGCGATAGCGCGAGGCATCGTCGGCGGTGGTGTGGTCGCAGAGGCGATAACTGAGGGCCTCGATTAAGGCCGGCTGTTGGTTTTCCCGGGCGCGCTGGATGGCCTTACTGATAGCGTCATAAACGGCGATGGGGTCATTGCCATCGACCTGCAGGCCCTCGATGCCGGCGGCGATGGCTTTTTGCGCCAGAGTCGCGGCACGGGTTTGTTGTGCCAGCGGCACCGATATCGCCCAGCGATTGTTGTTAATGATGAAGACGATGGGTAGATCCCAGACCCCGGCGAGATTCATAGCCTCCATAAAATCGCCCTTGGAGGTGGCGCCGTCACCACAGCTGACGACCACGACACCCTCCTCGCCCTTGATTTTAAGCGCCGTTGCCACACCTGCCGCCTGGGTTAACTGGGTGGCAATGGGCACGCAGATGGGTAGATCTCGCGATGTTCTATTGAGGTTGCCGCCGCGCTCATCGCCACCCCAGTAGATAAAGACTTCGGCGGGGGACATGCCGCGAATAATTTGTGCCGGCGCGTCGCGGTAATAGGGCACCAGCACATCGTGTTTGGCCATCGCCAGTCCGGTGCAGACACTGATTGCCTCCTGGCCGAGAGTCGATGGGTAGGTGCCCATTTGCCCGGTGCGTTGCAGGGCCACGGCCTTTTGGTCGAGTAGGCGCGCCTGAACCATATTTTCGTAGATGGTGAGTAGCAGGGGGGTGTCTGTAATCCATTCTGGCAGGGGCAGGTCGAGCTTGCCCTGGGCGTTGAGATACTGCAGAAAATGGATGGAAAACTGTTGGCGTCCGCGCATGGTTTACCTCGCTGGGTGAGAGTCCTACGCCGTGAGCGGTACTCGCGGCCTGTCGTTGGAAGCGGGGTTTGGCTTGGTCAGCACTTGCAATGTGTTGTGGCCAGCGGCGATACGCTGTTGGGCCAACGACACGGCACTTTGCAGAGGGGTTTGCGCCTTGCCTTTGGCGCTGTCGAGTAGTTCGCGGATGGTGGTGGGTATGGCCTCTAGCTTTGCGTCGATACGCGCTTGCTCCTCACCGGAAAAACGCATGGCGGCGTAGATCAGCCCGCCCGCGTTAATGGCAAAGTCGGGGACATAGAGAATGCCCCTGTCGCGCAGCAGCGCCTCATCCCTGTCTTCGGCGAGTTGATTATTGGCGGCACCGGCGATAATGGCGCAGCGCAGGTGGGGGATGCTGGCGGTGTTGATAATACCTCCCAGGCCACAGGGCGATAAAATTTCACAGGCCTGTTGGCAGATGGCGTCGCTGGCCACGACCTTGGCATTAAAGCGCTGACAGGCATACTCGGTTTTACCGGGGTCGAGATCGCTGACAATCAAGGTGGCACCGCCGCGATGCAGGCGCTCGGCCAGTGCCATGCCGACATGGCCGAGGCCCTGAATGGCAATGCGCGCCTGCTTGATGGTGTCGTTGGCAAAACGTACCTTGAAGGCCTCTTTGATGCCGCTGTAGATTCCGGCTGCGGTGTACAGGCTGCAGTCGCCGATTTTGCTACTGGAGCTGACATAGGTGGTGTGGGCGGCCATGATATCCATATCGTGGAGGCTGGAGCCACTGTCCAGGGCGGTAATGTAGCGGCCCTGCAGGGAGGCAATGAAGTCGCCCATTTTGGCAAACAGTAAGTCGCGATCCCGGTCAGAGGGGGGCTTGATAATGACCGCTTTGCCTCCACCGAAGGGCAGGCCGGCGAGAGCCGCTTTGTAGCTCATACCCTGAGCCAGACGAGCGGCGTCTTCGAGGGCGGCTTGCGTATTGCCGTAATGCAAGTAGCGGCAGCCTCCGATGGCGGGTCCGAGGGTAGTGTCGTGAATGGCGATAATGGCCTGTAGCCCACAAGCCTCGTCGCTGATCAGGTGAATATCTGACAGGCCGTATTTACTCAGTGTCTCGAACATTGCATGTCCTCCACGGTGCTACAGAGGCGAGAGTCATGGCGGGTCGTCATAAAGCCGACGTTTGAGAGGGCGCTGGCAATTTGCCACCTCTATAAACCTATAGACCATCTAGCCCGTAAAATACTGTAAAACCGTTAAATCCGCTGCACCCTGATTTTTAGGAGGATTGAGGGCGACTCCTGAGCTTGGGCGGAAAAGGGGGTGATGCGTGTCTAAAATCCAGGAAAACACTGCCGAAGTTTGCTTTTATTCAACAGTCTGCCGGTGAGAGCTTGTCGTTATCGCTCGTTTTGTTGGGCCATTAACAATTGATAGAGAAGGTCGCTCAGAGCTCTTTGCAACGCTGTTGCACTTGAGTATTGACGTATACTCTGCCCCCAATACGAGTTACTTCAGCACAAAAATAGCAATAAAGGGGCGGGGAATGAAAAGTCAGGCTGCGGTCGCGTTCAAAGCGGGACAGGCACTGGAAATTCACGAGGTGGATTTACAGGGGCCCCGCGCGGGGGAGGTGCTGGTTGAAATTATGGCGACGGGTGTCTGCCACACCGATGCCTTTACCCTGTCGGGGGATGACCCCGAGGGCGCTTTTCCGGCCATCCTCGGTCATGAGGGCGCGGGCATCGTCCGCGAGGTCGGTGCGGGGGTGAGCTCCGTGAAACCGGGCGACCATGTGATCCCCCTGTACACGCCGGAGTGTCGCCAGTGCAATTTCTGCCTCCACCCCAAGACCAACCTCTGTCAGGCGATTCGCGAAACCCAGGGTCGGGGCGTGATGCCCGATGGCAAAAGCCGTTTTTCTCTCGACGGTGAGCCGATTCTGCACTATATGGGGTGCTCCTCCTTCTCCAATTACACCGTGCTGCCCGAAATCGCTCTGGCAAAAATTCGCGAAGATGCGCCCTTTGACAAGGTTTGCTATATCGGTTGTGGCGTTACCACCGGTGTAGGTGCGGTGGTGTTTAAGGCCCAGGTCAAGCCGGGCTCGACGGTGGTGGTTTTTGGCCTCGGTGGCATTGGTCTCAACGTGGTACAGGGTGCACGGATGGTGGGTGCCGGCAAGATTATCGGTGTCGATACCAACCCGGCCAAGGTTGCACTGGCGAAAAAGTTTGGCATGACAGACTTTATCAACCCCAGTGAAACGCCGCAGGTGGTGGAGGCTATTCTCGACCTGACGGGCGGTGGTGCCGACTATAGCTTTGAGTGCATCGGCAATGTCGAGGTGATGCGCCAGGCCCTGGAGTGTTGCCACAAGGGTTGGGGTGAGTCCTATATTATCGGTGTCGCCGGTGCCGGTCAGGAAATTGCCACCCGGCCCTTCCAGCTGGTTACCGGCCGTTCCTGGCATGGGGTCGCCTTTGGCGGTGCAAGGGGTCGCAGTGACGTGCCCACCATCGTCGACTGGTATATGGAGGGCAAGATTAATATCGATGACTTGATCACTCATACCATGCCCTTGAGCGAGATAAATCGGGCCTTTGATTTAATGCACCAGGGCGAGAGTATTCGCTCGGTGGTGCTGTACTAATTGCGTTTAATTAACGGGAAAATAACATGAGCGACAAAGCAGAAATAAGCGGCAAAAAATACCAGAATATACTGCAAACCATCGGTAATACCCCCTTGGTAAAAATCAATAAGTTGGCCCCGGATGGCATCAATCTGTACGCCAAAATCGAAGCCTTCAACCCCATGGGTTCGGTGAAGGACAGGCTGGCACTTGCGGTTATCGAGCACGCGGAACAGAGCGGTGCTTTGAAGCCGGGGCAAACGGTGATAGAAGCCACCAGTGGCAATACCGGTATTGGTCTGGCCATGGTCTGTGCACAAAAGGGCTACCCCCTGGTGGTGACGATGGCGGAAAGCTTTAGTGTCGAGCGGCGCAAAATGATGCGTTTTCTCGGTGCCAAGGTGGTGCTCACCCCGGCGGCGGAAAAGGGCAGTGGCATGCTGAGCAAGGCGGTGGAACTGGCAGAAGCCCACGACTGGTTTTTGTGCCGCCAGTTTGAAAATGAAGCCAATGCCGATATGCACTCGCGCACCACTGCACCGGAAATTCTCGCCTGTTTTGACAATGATAAGCTCGATTACTGGGTCTCGGGCTATGGTACCGGTGGCACCTTGAAGGGTGTTGCCCGAGTGATGCGCGAGCAAAGCCCCGAGACGAAAATCGTGGTCTGTGAACCCGAGAGTGCCGCCCTGCTGACAAGCCATGTGCCCCAGCAAGCGGGGGAGAGTGAGTCGACCTACAAAAGTCATGGCAGCTTTAGCCCCCATCCCATGCAGGGCTGGACACCGGACTTTATCTCGCAATTAACCCAGGATGCCGTCGCCAGTGAGCTGGTTGACGAGGTATTAACGATTCCGGGACCGGAGGCCTTGCGACTGTCGAGGGAGCTGGCGGTGCAGGAGGGAATTTTTGTCGGCATCTCCGCGGGTGCGACCCTGGCCGGGGCGCTAAAAGTCGCCGAGTCTGCGGCTCCCGGTAGCAATATCGTCTGCATGTTGCCCGATACCGGTGAGCGCTATTTGTCGACACCCTTGTTTGGCGATATTGCCGCCGACATGGATGATGATGAAAAGCGGCTGTCGGCGTCGACACCCGCGGCACAACTGGATGCCTAGTTTGAAGGATGATTTTTTGGAGAGCGCAAACCATTGAATAAGTGGGAAGATGAAAGGGGTCCTGAGGATGATGGCGAAGCCGCATCCCACCCCTTTGACACACTGACGCCGAGCTTTTTGATTGACGCGGTTGAGAGCCTGGGCTTCTACTGTGATGGGCGACTGTTTCCCCTCAACAGCTATGAAAACCGGGTCTATCAAGTCGGCATCGAAGACGCCACGCCGATGATTGCTAAGTTCTATCGCCCCCAGCGCTGGAGTGAAGCGCAAATTCGTGAAGAGCATGAATTCTGTTTCGAGCTGGTCGAGCAAGAGCTTCCCGTGGTGCCACCCTGGCGCAATGAGGCGGGGGAAAGCTTGTTTGTATTTGGCGATTTCTTCTTTGCGCTGTTTGAGCGCCGCGGCGGTCATGCCCCCGAGCTGGACGATCTCGATAACCTCTTTACCCTGGGTCGCCTGATGGGTCGTATTCACGCGGTGGGTGCGGTGAAAGGCTTTCAGTATCGTCCGGCGATTACACTCGAAGATTACGGTCATGCCAGTATTGCGTTGGTTGGCGAGCGCTTTATTCCCCGCTCACTGAAGGACTCCTACCTATCCTTGACCGCCGATCTTATGCAGGCGGTAGAGGCGCAGTTTGCCCAGGTCAGTGATATCACGCTCATTCGCAGTCACGGTGACTGTCACGGCGGGAATATTCTTTGGCGCGATGACACGGCTAACTTTGTCGATTTCGACGATGCGCGCACGGCTCCGGCGATTCAGGATTTGTGGATGCTACTCTGTGGTGATCGGCCCCGGCAGACGGCCCAGCTATCGGAAGTGGTCGAAGGCTATAACGAGTTCTTTACCTTTCACCCTAAAGAGTTGCGCCTGATTGAGCCCCTGCGCACCCTGCGCATGTTGCACTACGCCGCTTGGTTGGCGCGGCGTTGGACGGACCCTGCCTTTCCCCGCGCCTTTCCCTGGTTCAATACCGAGCGCTACTGGGGCGAGCATATTCTCGAATTGCGTGAGCAATACGCCGCTCTGCAAGAGCCGCCACTGGCATTGTTTTAAGGTTAGAGTCGAGTGGGTACCTGGGGAGGCTGTAGAGCTAAGCTGTGGATAAATACGGGAAAAGTTGTGCGGGTATTGTGTAAAGGTAGTGGAAAAGCACAGTGAAATAACCGCGGGTAGGCATTACAGAGCGCGGTAAGTCGGCTCCTGAGCCCTGTGATGTGAGTTGCGGGGGTCAGCTTGTGACTACTCTCAGGGTGAGAGCCAAAACGCAGCTAAAAAGGGCTAATCGCGCCTACCCAACAGACTGTGAAAAGACTGGTTCTGGTAGCTTGTTGGTGCTGATTGAGAAATTGTTTAGGGAGGTGGCCAAAGCTGGCGAGGTGACAAATTGGCCAGCCCATATACCATAGGATTATTTCCAGGCAATACTCCCATACCTGTAGTACCAGCCATACTAAACAACGAGCGACCATGCTAGCGAGCGTTAAAACTCCTTTTAATGAACCCTCTAGCAGGTCGTCCATGTGATCATCCTTTTACATAAAGGAGTAACTAACGAGTCGGTTTTATTCCATCGGTGGCAAGGTCATGGCCATGCCATTGAGCTCGTCACTGACTTTCATCTGGCAGCACAGGCGCGAGGTGCTGGTTAGGCCGTGAGCGGTATCGAGCAGGTCTTCCTCGGCTTCACAAAGTTCGCCCGATTTTGCGAACCAGTCTTCATCGACGATGACGTGGCAGGTGGCGCAGGCCAGCGAGCCACCACAGGCGGCTAGCATGGGCATGTCATGGTCTTTGGCAACTTCCATAACGGTGGCGCCATTAGTGGCTTCAACGGCGACTGTTTCACCATCGGGTTTGATAAAAGTAATTGTTGGCATTGGGTTTATCTCCTCGGGATTATTGTTGATAGGGCTTAATTAGGCGGGTTCCAGAGTGGGAATACCGGATGTGGTCGAGTGTTCAAAGTTTAGGGCTTGTCCCGGATTGACGATCCGATAGGCAGCGTGGGCGGCCTGGGCCGCCTCCGAGAAACCACTGAGAATCAGCTTCAATTTGTGGGGATAGTGGGCGATATCACCGACCGCGAAAATACCCTCGACATTCGTGGCGCAGGTGGTGGGCTCGACGTTGATGACACCATTGAGAATATCCAGGCCCCAGTCATTGATCGGCCCCAGCTTACTGGCGAGGCCAAAGAACGATAGTAGGTGGTCAGCTGCAATGCGTCGCTCTTCACCGTCCAGAGTTTTGACGATGACGGTTTTGAGTTGATCGTCCTTGCCCTCCAATGCGGCCAGTTGATAGGGGATGACCAGTTCAATTTTGCCGGCGTCGGCGAGAGCCTTCATTTGCGCGACGGATTCGGGAATGGCGCGGAAGCGGTCGCGGCGGTGGATGACATATACCTCGGCGGCAACGTCGGCCAGTGATAGCGCCCAGTCGACAGCGGAATCGCCACCCCCGGCAATAACAATGCGCTGGTCGCGAAAGTCCTCGCGCCTTTGCACCATGTAGTGGACGGATTTCCCCTCAAACCGATCGATATTGTTCAGGGGTGGCTTATTGGGGCCAAAGGCACCGGCACCGGCGGCAATAATGATGGCGCGGGCCCGAATGTTAAGGCCGCTCGAGGTGCGCAAGTGCCAGTGTTCGCCGACCTTTTCCAGCTCGCTGACCTGCTGATTGAGGTGGATAACGGGCTTAAAGGGTGCGATTTGCCTTTCCAGTCGGGCAATTAAGTCGACGGCATTAATGTTGGGTGCGGCGGGAATATCAAACAGCGGTTTTTCCGGATACAGGGCCGTGCACTGTCCACCGGTCGCCGGTAGGGCATCAATCACATGGCAGGACATTTTCAACATGCCGCATTGAAAGACGCTGAACAGGCCGACAGGGCCGGCACCAATAATCGCCACGTCGGTGGTGTGTACTTCGCTCAAAATAGTTTCCTTGGGCGCATCATTTTATAGTTTTAGCGGTTTTAAGCGAGACGTTCTTCGATACTCCACTTTATTCACTAGCCGTGAAAATTGGCTAGTTTGGCATACCAGAGCTTCACTGTAGTTGCGTTAAAACAATTGCATGCTATTTATTCAAAGACGATGGTTTTGTTGCCGTGGATGAGTACGCGGTCTTCAAGGTGGTAGCGCAAACCCCTTGCCAGCACCATTTTTTCAACATCTTTACCAATTCTTACCATGTCGTCAATGCTGTCGTGATGGCTGATACGAGCGACATCCTGGTCGATAATGGGCCCTGCATCCAGCTCGTCGGTGACATAGTGGCAGGTGGCGCCAATCAGTTTGACACCTCTCTCGGCGGCCTGATGGTAGGGCCTGGCACCGGCAAAGGCGGGTAAAAAACTGTGGTGGATATTAATAATGCGCCCCGCATAAAGAGAACAAATTTCGGGGGGTAGTATCTGCATATAGCGCGCCAGGACGATGACGTCGGGCTGCATATCCGCCAGTAGGGCCAAAATTTTGGCAAAGTGCTCGGCCTTGGTGTCCGGGCTCACGGGTTCATGATGGTAGGGTAGCTTGTGCCATTCCACATAGCTGCGCAGGTCGTCGTGGTTGGAGATCACCCCGGTAATATCGTAGGACAATTCCTGACTGCGCCAGCGGTAGAGCAAGTCCGACAGGCAGTGGGCCTGTTTACTGGCGAGCAGGGCGACTCGCTTTGGTTGGGCGGTTTCGGTAATGCGCCACTCCATGGCAAATTTTTCGGCCAGGGGGGCAAAGCGTGTGCGCAGCTCATCGGCGCCGTAGGGCAGGGACTGGGCGGCGATCACCTGGCGGGTAAAAAACCAGCTGGAGTCGGGGTCGAGGTAGTGGTTGGCCTCGGTGATCAGTCCGCCCTCCTGGGCGAGAAAGGAGCTGACAGCGGCAACGATGCCGACTTTGTCGGGGCAGGCAATGATTAGACGATAGCTATCTTGGGGCATGCTGTGCTCTTAAAATGAAGGGCTGCTAAAAGTGGATTTGACTATTTAACTGTCGGGCTATTGTAGCGAAATGCTTGCTCGATACTATTGTTCAAAACCGGCGAACTGACAAAAGCCATCGACATCTTCGCGACCACTAATAAGGCTATTTGCAGGGTGCTCGGGGTCAATGTGACCGAGAGCCATACCGTTAAATATAAAGTAGTCCTCGGGAATATCGAGTACATCGTGCAGTACCGGTTGCACATCCTGCCAAAAACCCTGGGCGCAGGTGTGCAGGTCGTACTCGCGGGCGGCGAGCATGACATTGCCCATAAAAATGCCCAGGTCGCCGAGTTGCCCGGGCATCAAACAGCGGTGGATGGAAAAAAACAGCCCCACCGGTGCGCCAAAGAAATAAAAGTTCTGTAGCAATTGCTCGTTGCGCCTGACCTTGTCTTTACGGTCGATGCCCAGGGCGTCATAGAGCCCCATGCCGACATTAAAGCGCCTGGATTTATAGGGCTGGATAAAGTTTTCGGTGGGCGTTTGAAATTCTTTCTTACGGCTGCCGATGGGGTGTTTTTCGGCGAATGCCAGAGATTCTTCAATGACGCGCTGAAGTTGCTTGCCGCTCACTGCGTGGACCTGCCAGGGCTGCATATTACTGCCCGATGGAGAGTGGCGGGCGAGCTCGATAACCTGGCGAACGGTGGCCTCGGACACGGGGTTGTCGAGAAAGCCCCGGGCTGAAATACGGCTGTGTATGGCGTCGGTGAGTTGCATTATTGTGGTGTTCTCTGGGTAACGAATTTATTGCTGCTTTAGTGCGATGGCCTTAGGGTTTTTACACCCTCAGGGCTACTCAGTAGCACTATGTTGGCCGGGCGTAGGGCGAATAGACCGTTGGTCACGACACCGGTAATGTTGTTGAGCTTTTCTTCCAGCGCCTTCGGTGCGGCGATGGGGTGCAAACGCTGCACATCGAGAATCACATTGCCATTGTCGGTGACCACGCCCTGGCGATAGACGGCCTCGCCACCCAGTTTAAATATTTCCCGCGCCACATAACTGCGCGCCATGGGTATCACTTCTACCGGTACGGGGAATTGCCCCAGGTGATCGACCCACTTACTGTGGTCGGCAATGCAGACGAAGTCATCGGCAGCGGCGGCAATAATTTTTTCCCGGGTCAGTGCGCCACCGCCGCCCTTGATGAGCTCCAGTGCCGGGTTTACCTCGTCGGCACCGTCGACGTATATTTGCACGCCGCCGGAAGTATTTAATTCGAGAACGTTGATGCCGTGATCGCGCAGGCGTTGGGCGCTAGCCTCGGAGCTGGCGACGGTGCCTTTGATATAGCCCTTGTGTTGGGCCAATAAGTCGATGAAACAGTTGGCGGTGGAGCCGGTGCCGATGCCGAGATAGCTATCGTCCTCAAGGTGTTTGAGCACATAGTCGATGGCGGCCTGGGCCGCGGCTTGTTTGAGCTGATCTTGTGACACTTGGTTTTTAAGCATGGGAAACTCCGGCAATAGAGCGGCATTATATCTGAGCCAGTCAGGCTCTTGGCGTTGCCGTGCAAGAGAATTTTCCGATCTGAGGGCTGTAATTGCTGCCGGCCTTGGCCTTAGTGCTGGTATTAGCGCTGATGAGAAATTACGATTGCGCCTAGATGTAATCCTCCATTTAAACAGCGGACACCTACCCTCATGCCAAAAAGCTATGTCAAAAGAATCCTCGATGCCCGCATCTACGACCTAGCTGTTGAGACACCGATCGACGAGGCGCCCATTCTATCGGCGCGTATCGATAATCGGGTGCTGTTAAAGCGTGAAGACCTACAGCCGGTATTTTCCTTCAAGCTGCGTGGGGCCTATAACAAAATGCGCAAGCTCAATGACAGCGAGCGTGCGGCGGGGGTGATCGCGGCCTCGGCGGGCAACCATGCCCAGGGCCTGGCGATGGCGGCCCAAAAATTGGGTGTGAAGGCGACCATTGTGATGCCGCGCACCACGCCGCAAATTAAAATCGATGCGGTGCGAGCCCTAGGGGCCAAGGTCGTGTTGCAGGGTGACACCTATGACGGCGCGGCCCAGCATGCCCAGAAGCTAGTTGCTGAAAAGGGTTTGGTCTATATCCATCCCTTTGATGACCCCGATGTGATTGCCGGACAGGGCACGGTCGCGGTGGAGATTTTGCGTCAGCACCCGGGGCCGCTGAACGCCATTTTTGTGCCGGTCGGTGGTGGCGGGCTGTGCGCGGGCATTGTCGCCTATGTGAAGTATGTGCGTCCCGATATCAAGGTGATTGCTGTGGAGTCGGAGGACGCGGCCTGTCTGGCTGCGGCGATGGCAAAGGGTCGACGCGTGACCCTTAAAGAGGTTGGGCTGTTTGCCGATGGCACGGCAGTGGCGCAGATTGGCAAGGAGACATTTCGCATCCTGCGCGACAGCATTGACGCGGTGATTACCGTGTCGACGGATGAGATTTGCGCGGCCATTAAAGATATTTTTGATGACACCCGCTCCATCTGTGAGCCCGCGGGAGCCCTCGGTCTTGCCGGTTTGAAAAAATATGTGCAACAAAGTGGCTGCAGCGGTGAAACCCTATTGGCCATTGACAGCGGTGCCAATATGAATTTTGACCGCCTGCGCTATATTTCCGAGCGCACCGAAATAGGCGAGAAGCGCGAGGCCGTGTTGGCGGTGACCATCCCCGAAAAGCCCGGCAGTTTTAAGCGTTTCTGTCAGGCCCTGAGTCAGCGTATGGTCAGCGAATTTAATTATCGCTATGCCGATGCCGGTGATGCCCATATTTTTGTCGGTATTCAGGTCACCTCCGATGCCGACCGTCAGGCCCTGGTCGACGATTTGCTCGCCAAAGATTATGCGGTGGTCGATATGACCGAGAATGAGATCGCCAAGCTGCATATCCGCTACATGGTTGGTGGGCGCGCCCCGGAAATTGCCGACGAGGTGGTGTATCGCTTTGAGTTTCCCGAGCGGCCGGGGGCGCTGTCGAATTTTCTCGGCAAGTTGGGGGGGCGCTGGAATATCTCCATGTTTCACTATCGCAACCACGGCTCCGCCTACGGTCGCGTACTGGTGGGTCTACAGGTGCCGGTGAAGGAGCGTGCCGATGTAGGCGTTTTTCTCGACGCCCTACACTACCCCTATCAGGAAGAGACCGGCAACGACGCCTACCGCTTTTTCCTCGGCAAGTAGTGCTCTTTAGCGGGTTTTAAGTAAGGCTACCCAGGGTGCGAATTTGAATGGCGTCGACATTGGCGCTGCTCAGGGTGTCCGAAATGACCACTACCTTGTCGTCGCGCTTAAAATCGTCGCGCTGCAATAGCACGGCTGCTGCTGCGGCGAGCATCTGCTCGGGCTTGTCATAAAATTTTAGGCGATAGCTGCGCACATTGCGATTCAATATCAGTTGGCGGTGGGTGTGTTCTTCAAAGGAAAAGGCACAGATAACCGGGGTCTGGGGGTGGCAGTTGGTGACGAAGTTGACCATGCGTCCGCTTCTGGTGGGTACGATGATGCCCTTGGCGCCAATGGCCTCGGCCAGTCGCACCGCCGCTGCGGAAATGTGCTGTTTATCGTTGTCCAGCACCAGGTCGTCGCTGAACAATAAACCGCGGCTCTTTTCCGTGGAGCGGGCAATGCGGTCGAGGGTTTCCACGCAGCGCACCGGGTATTTGCCGACGGTGGTCTCGCCCGAGAGCATGATGGCGTCGGCCTCTTCATACACGGCGTTGGCGACATCGGTGACTTCGGCTCGGGTCGGCATGGGGTTGTCGATCATCGATTCCAGCATGTGGGTGGCAACGATGACGCGCTTGCCGTGTTTTGCACATTGGCGAATGATGCGCCGCTGTACGCGAGGTAGGACTTCGAGGGGGATCTCAACGCCGAGATCGCCACGGGCTACCATAATGCCATCGCTGGCGGCGATAATGTCCTCCAGATTGCCCAGCCCCTCCTGGTCTTCAATCTTGGCGATGATCTTGGTATTCGTGACATCGTCGCCGAGCAAGTGCCGTAACTCGGCAATATCAGCAGCACGGCGCACAAAGGACAGGGCGATAAAGTCGATTTGGTGACTGCGAGCGAAGGCAATATCCCTTTTGTCCTTTTCCGTAATCGCGGGTAAGTTGACTCGAATGCCGGGCAGGTTGACGTGACAGCGGCTCTTTAGCAGACCGCCGTCGACGATGCGACACTGTATTATCTGCTGTTCTTTCGCCACGACTTCGAGGTTGATCAGGCCGTTGTCGACGGTGATTTTGTCGCCGACGTTGACGTCGTGAATCAGATCCGCATAGTTAATTTGAATGGCGCCTGCCTTCCCTTCGCCCTCGCTGCCGGCTGCCACAGAAATAAGCTCGCCCTCGATCAAGTTGCGCTCCTCTTTGAGAGTGCCGGTGCGAATTTCCGGCCCCTGGGTGTCGAGTAAGATGGCGATGGCCTGGCTTCGGGAGTTATTGAGCTGCCGGATATGGGCAATGACGGCGGCGTGGGAGGCATGGTCGCCGTGGGACATGTTTAAGCGCGCCACATTCATACCGGCATGCGCCAATTGGGTGAGCATGTCCAGAGAGCTAGTCGCGGGGCCAATGGTGCAGATGATTTTGGTTTTTCTCATGGGCCTTCCTTGTGCAACTGGGCTTAGTTGTTGGGAGTGATATGAATTATCCCTCTATCCGTGGCGATGATATTGAGGGGGATATCCCAATTTTGGCTTTCCAGTTGCGCGACTTCCTGACAGTGGTGGGCGAGGCCGATTAATAGTGGCCGCTTCATGGCGCCATTACTGAGCGCAGCGAGACTGCGGTCATAAAAGCCGCCGCCCATGCCGAGGCGATTACCACAGCGGTCGAAAGCCACCAGGGGCAGTAAAATAATATCCAGTGTCCAGAGTGGCGCTAGCGGGTTGTGGGCCAGTGGTGGCTCGGCGATACCAAAGCGGTTGTGGTGCAACTTGCTCTGTTTTCGGTGGCGGGCAAAATACAGGCGGTTGTGTTTTAGGGGGTGCAGCACGGGGAGGTAGATGAGCCGGCCGCGCTTTGCCATTTTACCGATGGCGGGCTGGGGGGATATCTCGCCGTCATTGGCCAGATAGTAGGCGATGCGGCGCGCGCGTTGGAAGGATTTGCACTGGCCGAGGTGCTGGCTGAGGGCTGTGGCGGCAACTTGCTGTTGTCGTGTCGAGAGTGAACGTCGTCGTTGGCGCAGGGTACTGCGATTGACCGGATTTATGGTGGCGATAGACGATGCCTCGCGCAAGTACGGGCTTTGCTCATTGTTAGGTATCGCGCCATGGTTGTGTGTCAATGGCGGGAAATAAAAAGGCCCGGGAGTGCCGCTGTCGATGTGGCCCTGAACCCGACGGTTCAAGGTGGGGGACGCCGTACAACATTAGGCTCTCCGTCAAGCGGATATGCACACCAGCAGCGCGGGTAATC
>MAAC01019368.1_pt1 | contig 16214 bp, 13 predicted proteins | sample 1115981 | NCBI WGS metagenome assembly MAAC01 (sample SAMN04961126, study PRJNA320927) | seawater metagenome | isolation source: sample BD02T64 sea water enriched with oil for 64 days | place: USA:Gulf of Mexico | collected 2013-07-27 | reverse complement strand
TGTAGAAACTAGCATTGCTCATGCTATGCTCGCGACAAAGCTCTGATACTGGCACGCCGCCTTCCGCTTGCTTCAAATAACCCCCTCTCACATATGCAAGCATGTGCTGCAGGGCAGCGGGTGTCGCCCCCAAAACCGTCAGGCGTCCTTACCCAAAACGAAACCATAGAATATCAAATCCAAACCCGCGAACTCTCATTATGAACAAGGGGGCCTCGGCGAGCAGGTCGATACCCATCGCATATTTTTATCGAATTACAATCCACAATCATAGCATGAGAACCTCAATGATATCATACCCGCAGACTTCTACTGCGGATGCGACAAAGTCATCACCCGAAAAAGAAAAACAGTGACGGAAACACCGCATTCAACACCAAAACAAACTGCATAGCAGTCAGATCGATAAGTCAGTGCTTCTCCAAAAAAAACGTTCTTACGTCCCTATTTAAATGACAAGGGGTGTCAGAGAAACGCGCGTATTTTTTCAAGGGTTGCTGAGTTCACGGCAACGCCATCAGAAGCCGCTGCAATACGTTTGCTACCACGGCCATCCCCCGGAACCCGTGCACCATCTTGATCACGGAAAGCTTCGGTCAAGGCAGACAATGTTGCTGCAAATGCGCCGCCGGATGTGGCTTGCGGATCAATCGCTATAAAGAACTGGCCGGTTTTGGGTGGGCCACCTTTGGTACCGGAAAACGGGCTTGCATCTTTGCCAAGCGTCGCGCCAGACATTGCCGCTGCCATCATCTCTACCATCAACGCGATACCGACACCTTTGTACCCTCCGGATGGCACCATTGAGCCTTTCAATCCAGCATCAGGATCTGTTGTTGGGTTGCCATCAACGTCCAATACCCAACCTTCGGGCACAGTTTTTCCTTCGCGGGAATGTTTCATCACCTCGCTTTTGGCTATGGTTGACGCGGATTGGTCGATCAGAACTTCGGCCTGCCCGTCAGCCCCAGGAGCCGCGATTGAGAACGGGTTTGTGCCGACCACGGCTTTAGCCCCACCGGTTGGCGCGATAGACGCAGGCGCATTGGTGAACCCGATCCCCATCAAGCCAGCTTGGGCAAGGCGTTGGGTATGCACACCCAAAACACCGCAGTTATACGAGTTGTTTACAGCAAGAACCGCAACGCCTTGTTCACGCGCCATTGGGATCAATTTCTCAAAACCCATATCAATCGCAGCATGTGCAAAACCGGTCGCCGCATCAACGGTCACAACAGAGGGTTTGGGCTGGGACAACACGGGTGTCGCCTGGCCATCAACTTTGCCGCATTTCACGTGTTCCGCATAGATCGGAATATAGGCCAGCCCGTGGGAGGCGACGCCATCGGCTTCGGTCATCGCGGTTGCGCGCGCCAAGGGGGCTGCGTTTTCAGGCGATGTGCCAGCGGCCACCAAGGCGTCCAGTGCAAGGGTTTCGATTTCAGCAAGGGAAAGGGTTTCTGTCGCGGTCATATCATTTGATCTTTCTATTAATCGTTATCATTCAGGCCAGCACCGGCCCCCAACAGACGCGAAGAATCGGTCGCAGGCGCATAAGTGCGATGGGCAAATGCCCCAAGCCGAGCCCAGCAATTTTCTTGCACTTCCGCACGCATCACAGGCGCGTTTGGAGTCGTCATTTCAGCGGGAGCAAAACAGCGCACGACATCAGTATGCGCGGCCAGAACGTCTTCGCGCGTGCCCTGCACACACAATTGCTTACCATCGGTCGTTAGGCGCACATCGCCCCATTCAACCGCGACCGCCACACCAAGACGCAACGCAGCACCCGAGGCAAAAGGCACAATCAGCAATGGCTGACTGACCTGTTCAATTGTGATCACCTGGCCATCACGCATACGCACCGCGCAGTCGCTCATGGCCGCACCGGCAATCAACGGGCTCATCCGTCCAGCGGGCGCGCACCAGATACCTTCGAGGCTTGTGGGCGAAAAATCAATCGCAGGCAGCCGGTCATTCAGTTCTAACAAATCTGCCAAAAGTTCTGTGCTTGGGTATCCGTATCCAGCAAGCCAACGAGTACCTTTGGCCGCCTCTTCCGCAAGCCCCCACGCAAGGCCAGCACCGCGGGCAGCACGTTTGCTCATCGCTTCGATTTCATTCAGAGAATGGCTCATGGATTAACCCTCTTCTTTTGCGGGATAAACCCAATCATCAGCATCATGTGACAACAATTCTTCAGGATATGGCGCATTGCCATACATACAAATCCGCACCCAACGATCGGAACGTGGATCAAAATGCACGGCCCCGAAAAATGCCAACTTACAACGCAACATATCAATCGGCAGCACGTCTTTTGAAATCGTATTGTCGCGAATTTCCGCATAGGGCGCGCGGCCCACAATCTGGGCGCGACGTACACTGTGGCGATGTTCAGGATGACGTAACAAAAACTCGGCGACGGGTGTATCCACGGGCCAATGTTGCAACGCCCGCGACAAGATCGCTGCATCACGACCGGGTGCGAGGGGCTGTTCATAATCCTCAATCGGCTCCTCAAAGCGTTCACCGAGGCGCGGTTCCAGCTTTTCTTCCGACACATACCAAGCGCGCGCGTTGTTTTCTGGAAGCTTCCAATCGGTATTCAACGCCCAGCCGTAAGCATCACGCAAAATGTCACGCAAAGTGCCAATCGTCATAGCACCTGCGATACGGAAAGTTGGTGTGTTATCCGCCGCCATTTGGTCCGCAAGATCGTCTACCAACGCACCATAAGGTTCCAAGATCAACGAAGCGATACATTCCTGTGCATCCACAGAAAGCGTCGCTTCTGCCCACAAATAGAGCCGGTCCCAAGGGAAATCAGATGTTAAATTAGCGGTTTCAAGATGAGCTGAAGCTTGGACGAGATCCTTGCGCAGAATTTCCAGCTTTTCGACCTGGATTGGGTGTTCTGAATGCCAGTTATTGGCAGAAATCAGGCTGCGCGCAAAAAGACCTTTGAAGACCGCGACTTCATCGGCTGTAGCTGTTTCGACACCTCGTACACGTGCAATAGCGGTTTCGCGTGCTGCAACCCAATTGTTGAACAACACAGGATGGTTCAACAAAAACGGCGCCATGCCAAGACCTGTGGAATTACCAATGCCCACGGAGCGGGCGATGTCAGGATCAAGCGCCGCAGCCGTCGCCCCAGCCCCTATCGCACGGGTGTTGGCCATATGTTGGACGAGGTCGCGTACGAAAGCACGGGTCAGAAAGACCGACAACATCTCAACTTGGAAAGGTGTCGCAAACTCGGGGCGATCTGCAATCATTTCACGATCCGCTGCACCAAGTTTACCAGATCCATAGACCGCCGTGGTGCGCATCAAATAGCCCACCGCATCAATCGTTTCTTGGTCAGGTTGCGTGCCAGCAGCCAAGGCTGCGACCACATGTTCCCAAAGGCGCACGGATCTATTGGCACGTGATACTGAAAGCTCGCTGCCCGTCACACGACCGGCCTCTTGCAGGGGAATGTTTTTAGAAAGGCGGGTAATGTCGGCAGCCGTCGGCACGCCATCAAACAAAGTAAATGTGCAATCCCAGGCCTCAGCGATTACGCGGTCAGAACGTTGTTCGGCAGGCAAATCATGGGCAAATGCAATCAGAGAATAGGTGTGATCTGGGCCATGCGCAGAATAAACTGCGTAACCAACACCATTGGCGTCAATTTCAAATTCTGGGCGATCAAACCGCCAAGCTTCGCGTGCCATACGGCGGGTCAAAATCCGCATAAACGACAGGCGAGATTGGTGAAGAGATCCAAGACGCGCAAGACGCATAACCTTTGCCGGGTCGCGCATTGTAATCATTGGGGTTTGCGTATCTGCAGCGTTCATCCTGCCCTCCGTTAGATTGATGGCCGGGCGCATGAAACGCCCGGCCGTGGTTCTTATTGCTTACGGCCTTTTTCCAATGTGATGCGCAGAGCATCCCACAGGGAAGGTAGCAAGATCAGTGAAACAGGCACAGCTGTGATCACAATAAAGCTTTGCAGCTTAGACACGCCGCCCGAACCGATAGAAATCAAGATGATCGCCATCAGACCCATCGCGATGCCCCAGAAGACACGGATTGCAACAGGTGGATTGTCACCATTGGACATGGTTGCAGCGATAACGTAGCTCATGGAATCCCCCGTAGTGGCCACGAAGATTGTGGTCAGGATCAGGAACAGGATCGACACAAGGAAGCCCAGCGGCAGATTGCCTGTAATCGCCAGCAGAGCCGCAGGCAGGTTAAAGCCCTCAAACGCTGCAGAAATCGTGCCGGGTTCTGCCAGTTCCATCGCGACGCCTGTGCCGCCAATGATAGTGAACCAAAAGTTGGTCACGATCGGTGCAACAATAGACAGCATGATGATGATACCACGGATCGAACGGCCACGTGAAATGCGTGCAATGAACATCGCCATCAGTGGGCCATATCCCATGAACCAACCCCAGAAGAATACAGTCCACCAGCCAAGCCAGCCAGGCGCGCCAAAGACAGCAGCATCACCACGAAACAGCGCCATTTGGAAGAAGTTTGCGATATATGTGCCAAAGCCCGAAAAGAACGATCCAAAGATAAAGCCAGTTGGGCCAGCGATAAGAACGAACAACAAAAGCGCCGCTGCAAGGATCACGTTGATCTTTGACAGCATCTGAATGCCTTTAGACAGACCAGTCATCGCTGAAATCGTATAGATCGCCACGAGGCCAACAATCACCAATGCTTGGGTGATAAATACATCAGGAACACCAAAAAGATCTGACAGACCATAGCTCACTTGCAAACCAAGAAAACCAATCGGGCCAACAGTACCCGCAACAACCGCAATGATCGAAGACGCATCTGCAATCAGGCCGATTGGGCCGTTGATCGCTTTGTCACCAAACACTGGGTACAACAAGGTACGCGGCGCAAGTGGCAAGCCTTTTTCATAGTGGTAGTGCATCAGCATAACGGTCGTCAGTGACCCAAGGATCGCCCAAGCAAGGAACCCCCAATGCATAAAGCTTTGCGCAATCGCACCGTTAACAGCTTCTGCCGTACCGCCTTCTGCGCCATAGAGTGGCGGGGATGACAGGAAGTGTGCGATAGGTTCGCCCGCGGCCCAGAACACGCCACCACCAGCAAGCAGGGTACACATTATCATAGAGCCCCACTGGAACGTGGTGAACTCAGGCGCCGTCAAGCCCCCCATGATCGCTTTGCCACCAGGCAAAAAGCACAGCACAATCCCGATCAGGAAAGTCGCCAGCAAAAGCACCTGCCAATATAAACCAAAGTAAGTGGCGGAGAAGTTAAACCCCCAATCAACCATCGCGTTAAGCGTATCGATGCTTACTAGCGCAAGGATACAAAAGAGCGCAATAAAGCCCCCTGAGATGATGAAAAGCGGCTTATTTACAGCGCCCTTCTCTGTATTCGTTTGATCCGTCATAGTTTCCTCCCTGACAACGGGTCTGGCCGCAATGGCCGTTATTTATGCCTGCGAAACGCGCGTCGCAGACGTGAAGTTCTTGTCGTAGAAATTGTACCAATTACGCCCCATGATCCCTGCGACCTCATCTGAGGACAGACCCGTCGCACGCAGCCCATCTTCGAGGTTTACGAAATCACGGTTGTCACGGAACCATTCCGGCATATCCGGGAAACCAGGTGCGCTGGCTGACCCTTCGCCGTAATCGATTTCTTTGCTCCAGCGGCCAACACGCATCCATTCAACGATGCTGTCTGGCTGATCCTGACAAAGATCCGTTCCGATCCCCAAATGTTCCGGGCCAAACTGTTCGGCTGTACGCGCAATCATCTCGCAGAAGCTTTGCAAGGTGCAGTCGCCCTTGTCTTTCAGGTGATGCGGATAAACCGAGAAACCCAACATCCCACCGTTTTGCGTTACGGCTCGGATGACATCATCCTTCTTGTTGCGCAGCGCAGGCGACCAAGAATACGGGTTCGCATGTGTGATCGCGATCGGACGTTCAGACAGGTCGGCAGCTTCAATGGTGGACCGATCAGCAGAGTGGCTCATGTCGATCACAAGCCCCACACGGTTCATCTCTTTGATGACCTGTTTGCCCATGCGGGTGATGCCCATGTCTTCCGCCTCATAGCAACCCGTCGCCAGAAGCGATTGGTTGTTATAAGTCAGCTGCATGAACCGCGCACCAAGACTGTGCACGATCTCAACAAGGCCAATATCATCTTCAATCGGGCTTGGGTTTTGAAAGCCGAAGAACACCGCAGTACGCCCCGTTTCACGTGCGAGATCAATGTCACTCGCCCACTGACCTTTCATGATCAGATCGGGGTATTGTTCGAACCAGCGGTTCCATTTTTCAAAGTTGAGAACCGTCTCTCGGAAGTTCTCGTGATAGGCGATGGTGACGTGAATCGCATCCACGCCCCCCTCGCGCAACTGGCGGAAAATCTTTTCTGACCAGTTGGCATATTGGAGGTTATCAATACGCATTAGAACGGCGAACCAGCTGAGATATAAGCCGTTTTTACAGTGGTGTAGAATTCCGCCGCTGCTTTGCCCTGCTCACGTGGGCCATAAGAACTGTCACCGCGACCACCAAATGGCACGTGATAATCGGTACCTGCGGTTGGCAAGTTCACCATCACGCAACCCGTTTTCGCATTGCGGCGGAAGTGGTTTGCGCGTGCAAGGCTTTTGGTCACGATGCCTGATGTCAGGCCGAAACTGGTATCATTCACAACGGTTAGGGCTTCTTCATAGCCGTCAACTTTGATCACGGCCGCCAGAGGTGCAAACATCTCTTCGCGGTTGATGCGCATGTTATTGTTGGTGCCAACAAACACACCCGGGTTCATGTAATACCCGTCATGTGGCATCTCGAGGCGCTGACCACCGCAAAGCAGTTCTGCGCCTTCAGATTTGCCAAGCTCAACGTAGGCAAGGTTTTCGTTCAGCTGTTGTTCAGACACAACTGGGCCGATTTGTGTGCCAGTTTCCAGCGCGTGACCAACTTTCATCGCGGATGCACCAGCAACCAATTTGGCCACGAATTCATCATGTACGGCAGAATGCACCACCAAACGTGAAGACGCGGTACATTTCTGGCCAGTACTGCCAAATGCCCCACCCAACGCAAGCGTCACTGCGAGATCGACGTCAGCGTCATCCATTACGGCCAAAGCGTTTTTGGAGCCCATTTCCATCTGCACTTTGGTGAAGTTTTGGATCGCCGCCGATGCAATGCCTTTGCCCACAGGCACAGAACCCGTGAAAGAGATCGCGTTCACTTTCGGGCTTTCAACAAGACGTTGGCCGATGGCGCGGCCAGCGCCCATCACAAGGCTGAACAAACCTTTAGGAATGTCCTGGCGTTCAATGATCTCAGCCAGCGCAACCGCAGACGCAGGCGTCACATTTGCGGGCTTCCAAATAACAGCGTTGCCATAGCAAAGCGCTGGTGCGATTTTCCAGGATGCGGTCGCCGTCGGGAAATTCCAAGGGCTGATGATCGCCACAGTACCAACTGCTTCGCGGCGCACGTCGATTTCAATGTTGTCACGAACAGAGTCAGCATTTTCACCAATCTGGCGCAGGGTTTCAGCTGCATAGTAAGTGAAGAATTGGCCAGCGCGGTACACTTCGCCTTTGCCTTCTGCGAAAGGTTTACCCTCTTCACGGGCCAGCAATGTGCCCAGTTCTTCAGCACGCGACATCATCTCGTTACCGATAGACATCAAGACGTTATATTTGCGTTCAATACCGTAAGCTTCCCATTCGACCTGCGCGATACGCGCTTGATCAAGGGTAGCTTCCAGTTGGTCCGATGACGCTTGCGCAAACATGCCGATAAGATCGCTAAGATCAGATGGGTTGCGGTTTTCGATTTCGCTTTCGCCTGCGGTCCAGGTGCCTGCGATAAGGTTCAGTTTAGTGTCGGTCATCGGGAATCTCCGCTGTGTTCTGCGCGCAATTGCATGTACAATATGGACACCACCGAGCACTTCAGTCAAACTCAAACAAATGAAGCTAATTTCAGAAATATTGAACCATGGCCTTGAAAATTGAAATGTTACGGTGCTTTGCGGCCGTAGCCAGAACCGGGAAACTATCGGAAGCCGCCCAACAATTAGGTCGCACCCCTTCGGCAGTTTCTATGATGCTCAAACAACTTGAAGATCACTTGGGTGAATCGCTCTTCAAGACCGATCGAAAGAACCGTCTTTCGGCCCTTGGCAGTTTCGTTTTGGAACAAGCCGAACGTGAACTTCAGCAGTTTGATAGCACCGTGCACGCCATCGAAAGTTTCGCCAACGCCCGCCATGGGCGTGTGCGTGTCGCCGCCGTTCCATCTGTAGCCTCAGCCATCATGCCCCGCGTAATAAATAGCTTTATCAAAGACTTCCCCGATGTTCAAATTGAACTACGTGATATGGACTCCACCACAATCCTACATGAACTCTCACGTGGTCGGATTGATATCGGCATCGCATCCGCAGGCCTTAGCGGTGGCGCGCTCTATCGTCAGGACCTTCTTTCTGACCGTTTTGGCATGGTCTGCCCCATCAACCATCCGCTGGCAAAACCGGGGCGCATCCTCGCTTGGAGCGACCTACAGCCCCATCGTTTTATTGCCAATGATCTCGCACGTTTAATCACAACTCCAACCTTCCAAAAAATCCATGCCAAGGCGCTTTTATCGGTGCATAATATCACTTCTCTTCTTGCGATGGTTCGGGCAAATTTGGGTATTACTATTTTGCCCGAGATGACCTTAAAGATGACTGAAAGCCTTGATCTGGCCTTTGTTCCCCTGCCTGATTCCCAGCCTGAACGCCAAATTCACATATTGCGCAAAGCTGATTCACCAGCCTCCCCCGCCGCGCGCGAGTTAGAAAAACAGATTTTCGCCACCGTCGCCGAACTCCAGTCAGAGACCCTCCCATGCCCAGCCTCATAAAAACCGATACTGTAATCCTTGGGTTTTTGATATTTCCAGGCTTCCCAATGGCCTGCCTGACCTCCGCAATCGAACCCCTACGCGCCGCCAATGAAATCGCAGGGCGCGAAGTATTTCGTTGGCGCGTTCTGGCGGAAACATCGGCACCAGTTACCTCCTCCGCTGGGGTGGTTTTTGCACCGGATGACACCCTAGAAAACACCAACGCCCTCGATTATATTTTTCTAACCTCCAGCCCAAGTGGTAACTTTCATGTCCCGGCAAAAGCGCAAACCATTCTGCAACGCCACCTGAGGGCGGGCAAAACTATCGGCGCTTTTAGCGGAGGCATATTCCCCCTTGCTCGCACGGGCCTGATGAAGGGACACCCTGTATCAGTTCACTGGTGCTACGACACAGCATTTTGCTCTGAATTTCCCGAAACAGAGGTTGTTAGAACCGTTATTTGTGAGGGTGAACAGCGTCTCACCGCATCTGGTGCCGCTGCGGTTTTTGACCTGATGTTGGGATTGATCGAAACACAACTTGGTCCCGAAATTATGACAGAAGTTGCCTGCTGGTTTCAGCACCCATTTGTGCGCACGGGCGAGGTTTCACAAAAAACGCCATCCCTCACCACTGCCAACACGACGGACACGATGCCGAAACAAATTAGCAAGGCAATACAGATGTTTGCTGAACATATTGAGGACCCGTTGCAAATCAAAGATATCGCTGCTGCTGTCAATATGTCGACCCGCAGTCTTGAACGTAGCTTCCGCCGCGCAACAGGCGAAAGCCCTCTGAAGTACTACCGGCTTTTACGCCTAAAGCAGGCCCGACAATTGGTACTTTATTCCAGCGATACCATCACCGAAATCGCCTATAGCGTCGGATACTCATCTACTTCCCCCATGCAAAACCATTACAAGGAGATCTATGGCGTCTCACCCCAAGAAGACCGCCGTAATCACAACAGTTTCCGCGTGACGGACGGCAGTTGCCTGCCCTCCGCCTGAAATTATCAGCAGGTAGATTGTGCCGCTGTGATCAATGCATGATGCAATGATTTTGCCGAAGAACGTGGCCCAATCACGGTAAAGCCAGCATCCTGACGCCACAAAAAGCACCCCATATGATGGATCTGTGTGCGTGTGACATCACCCGCTTTCATGCATGCTGCATCAGCGTTGCACAGACGTTCCAGCACAGCAATTTCAGCCACACCTTCAAGGTCAAATCGGCACCAACCATCGGTCTGCTCCACCACCGATGCGGTATTGCCCATCGCCTGCTTCACCTGATGCGCAAGATCTTCATTGCCCTCATATTCCGCATCAATCATCCAACTGTCAGGTCCGATCCAAAACACTGAAAATGGGTTGGATAAAACGGAACGCGACACGACTGGCAGTTCCACCCCCAAAAGGGTCGAGGCCATGACCCCTGCCACATCCCCCTGCCCTTCGCGAATGGTCAAAGCGACCAGCGCGCGCGACGGATTTTCCATGATGCGCAACCCATTGAAGTTGTCGACTTGCGCCTCGAATGCGCCAAGCGGCGTGATTGCTTTTAAGTTATGCACGAAGACGCTCCCCTTCAGGATCAACAAAATGGGCACTGACAACTTCAGCCAAAACCTCGCCCCCTTCCAATGGGTTCACCACGCGCAGAGTTTCCCCCATACGCGACCCTCCATCTTTCAAAAATGCAAGCCCGATTGAGCTTTTCAATATCGGCGAATAGGCCGCCGAAGTCACATAGCCCTGATCAGTTTTTGCACTAATCTCTCCGTCAGATTTCATCAGGTGTGCCCCGGCAGAAATACTTTCGGAAGGGTTCACCGGACGCAGGCCAATGATATGCGGTGCGTCAGCCATGTTCATCCCATCGCGCTCGCTTAACACATTACCAATACAATCTTTTTTCTTACTGACCATACGGCCCATTCCAAGGTTCACAGCGGATGTTGTGCCGTTCAATTCATTGCCCGCTGCATGGCCCTTTTCGATGCGCATCACGCCCAAAGCCTCAGTACCATATGGCACAACCTCGAACTCTTCGCCGGCCTCCATCAGCTTGCGGATCAAAGCATCGCCATACCGTGTTGGCACCGCAATTTCATAGGCCAACTCACCCGAGAATGAGATTCGGAATAAGCGCGCCCGCAATCCACCACATACCGTGATTTCACCGTACGCCATGAAGGGAAATGCATCGTTAGAAATGTCGAATTCAGCATCCACAACCTTCTGCAACAGCTTACGTGCATTGGGCCCGGCAACGGCATATTGCGCCCAGGCTTCCGTGGTGGAAATCAGCTGAACATCCAAATCAGGCCAGAGGCATTGGCGCGCAAATTCCATGTTACGATAGACCAAAACCGCATTCGCAGTAGTTGTCGTAACCACAAAATGATCATCCGCCAAACGAGCTGCGGTGCCGTCATCATAGGCGACACCATCTTCGCGCAACATCAAGCCGTAACGCACCTTGTTCACCGGCAGTTTCGCAAAGGCATTCGCATAGATTTTGTTGAGGAAAATCGCGGCATCTGCACCCTGAACATCAATTTTACCTAGGGTCGTCACATCACATATCCCAACGGATTTACGCGTTGCTATAACTTCGCGATCAACTGATTGGCGCCAATGTGTTTCGCCCTTTTGTGGGAACCATTGCGCCCGCAACCAATTGCCGACCTCAACAAAAGTTGCACCCTGTTCCACCGCCCATTTATGGCTGGGCGTTTCACGGGTTGGGTGGAATTCTTTCCCCACGGAGCGCCCCGCCAGTGCTCCAAGAGACACAGGCGTATAGGGGGGGCGGAAGATTGTGGTGCCAGTTTCCGGGATAGATTTCCCGGTCATTTCCGCCATCACAGCAAGGCCACCCATGTTGGAGGTTTTGCCTTGGTCGGTCGCCATCCCAAGGGTGGTATACCGTTTCAAATGCTCGACTGAACGAAAATTTTCCTGATGCGCCAGTTTGATGTCTTTGACTGTTACGTCGTTTTGATGGTCAATCCAAGCGCGACCTTTGCCTTCAGCCACATGCCAAAATGGGGTCAGGTTAACAGGTGCATCTTCGGTTTCCGGTACTTCAATCACTGACGTTTGAATACCCAAGTCCGTTAGCGCTTGCGCAGCCAATTCGGAACCGGTTTTCAATGCCGCAGCCGTGCTGAAATCACCATTCGCGGCCCCAGCAACAGACAGTCCAACAGGAAAATCCCTGCCAGGAACGAAAGCTGCAAGGCCCTCATTCCAAACAGGTTTTCCGCGTTGATGACAGGTCAGGTGCACATTCGGATTCCAGCCACCGGACACGGCCAGTGCACCACAAGGCACATCGCGCAGTTCACCACTTTGCAGACGAACTTGCACAGATTTCAAACCTAGACGCCCAGTGCTATTCACCACTTGCGCTCCTGCAAACAGTTCAGCCCCATCAACCGCCGGCGCATCCGCACGTACGTCAATCACTGCACTGACATCAACGCCCTTCGCGATCAAATCAGCAGCTGTGCGATGCCCATCATCATTGTTGGTGAACACTGCAATTTGGCTATGTGGCGTCGCGGCCCAACGGTTGGCATATGCACGCACCGCACCCGCCATCATCACACCAGGACGGTCATTGTTTTCAAACGCAATCGACCGTTCCGTTGCACCTGCTGCCAGTAGGGCACGTTTAGCATATATGCGCCACAGAATCTGACGCGGCTTGCCTGTTTCAGGCTCTGCCAAATGGTCAGAAACCCGTTCCAGCGCACCATAAATCCCATGATCAAACGCACCAATCACGGTTGTGCGCGTCATCACACGCACGTTGTCCATGCTGGTCAGTTCCGCCATGATTGACTGCGCCCAGGCAGAGCCAGCCATATCATCAACCGTATGTGTTTCAGCGTTCAAGCGCCCACCAGTGATGAAATCTTCCTCCGCTAGGATCACACGCGCACCGGCACGTCCGGCAGTCAAAGCAGCCATCAAACCAGCTGGGCCAGAACCGATAACCATCAGATCGCAATGAAGAAAACCCTTATCATAGCCATCGGGATCATCCTCCAGAGAGATCGAACCAAGTCCAGCGGCTTTTCGAATAATCGGCTCATAGATTTTTTCCCAAAACGCACGCGGCCACATGAACGTTTTATAGTAAAACCCAGCCGTCAGAAAATTGCTAAAACGATCATTTACGGCCATGAAATCGAATTTCAACGATGGAAAACGATTCTGCGAACGCGCATCCAATCCATCAAATAACTCTGTCACTGTCGCGCGGCTGTTGGGTTCTTGGCGCCCACCAGAACGCAGTTCCATCAAGGCGTTTGGCTCCTCTGATCCGGCAGTCATCACTCCACGTGGGCGGTGATATTTAAATGACCGCCCCATCAAACGCACATCATTTGCCAACAAAGCTGAGGCCAGCGTGTCACCCGCATACCCTTGATAGCTTTTGCCATCGAAATTGAAATTCATAGGCACTGTGCGATCAATCAGACCGCCATTTAGTCGGTTTTTCTGGGTCATTTGCTGCGCCCCTCTTTACGGGCCACATCGCGGGCCAGTTGCACATCTGTGATCTCATGGGTCAGCGTGTTCCGGGTCACCACAAGCCAAGATCGATCGCCCTGTTCGTGAAACCACAATTCGCGGTGCACACCTGCGGGGTTATCACGTAAATACATATAATCATGATACTTTTCAGCTGCATTTTCATCTTGCCAATCAGGGCGCGCGATCAAATATGCATCACCCAAATAGGTGAACTCCTGCGCGTCACGCTGGCCCAGAAGTGGATGGTTGATAATCATTTCTGTATCCCCTTAATGCAGATTGGGCTGAGCGCCCTGGCCTTTTTCATCGATCATATGACCGGTTTTAAACCGATCAAACCGATAGGCCGTGGCAGTTTCATGTGGGATGTCTTTGCTTAGCAGATGCGCGAAACACCAACCGGCGGCAGGGGTCGCTTTGAACCCGCCATAACACCAACCACCGTTAAAAAAGAGCCCATCAATATGGGTTTTATCGATGATGGGTGAACCATCCATAGACATGTCCATGATTCCGCCCCACGCACGTAAAAGTCGCACGCGACCAAGGGCCGGGATGAGGGACATGCCACCTTCCGCGACGTCCTCGATCACCGGTAGATTGCCGCGTTGCGCGTAGGAATTATAGCCATCAAGATCGCCGCCAAACACAAGGCCACCCTTGTCGGATTGGCTGCAATAAAAATGCCCCGCACCATAGGTGATCACACCGGGCAGAACAGGTTTTAACCCTTCTGATACAAACGCTTGCAGGACATGGCTTTCAATCGGCAGACGCATTCCCGCCTTTTCCATCACACGCCCGGAAGAGCCCGCGACAGAAACGCCAACCTTGCCCGCGCCAATGAAACCACGCGATGTTTCAACGCCCAGACACTTGCCGTTTTCAATGCGGAATCCCGTGACCTCACAGTTTTGGATAATATCAACGCCACGCATGTCAGCCCCACGCGCATAGCCCCACGCGACTGCGTCATGGCGTACTGTACCGCCACGACGATGCAATAGACCGCCCTTAATCGGGAAACGCGCATTGTCGAAATTCAAGAAGGGGTACATTTTACGCACACCTTCAACGTCCAACAACTCCGCATCGGATCCGTTCAAAATCATTGCGTTGCCTCGCCGGCGCGCCGCATCACGTTGCGCATCACTGTGCACAAGGTTCAAAATACCGCGCTGACTGACCATGGCGTTATAGTTGAAATCTTGTTCCAGCCCTTCCCAAAGCTTTAACGAGAATTCGTAGAACGGCTCATTGCCATCAAGCAGGTAATTCGAGCGAATAATCGTCGTATTTCGACCGACATTTCCGCCACCGATCCAACCTTTTTCCAACACCGCAATCCGGCTTTCACCAAATTCTTTCGCCAGATAATAAGCAGTCGCGAGCCCATGCCCGCCGCCACCAATCACCACAAAATCATAATGCGGTTTCGGGTCGGGGTTTCGCCAGGTCGTGGTCCACCCCTTATGCCCGGTCAGTGCTTCTTTGATAACTCTCAGGCCAGAATAGCGCATGACATTTCCTCTGTATTCCGTGAAAGAACACAAGAAATGCCATTTATTCACCAGATCGGTTTAGGACAAATGCAGTTCGAAAACCGACAACGGGCCCCCTATATCACGGTCAGTCACACCACACAGCCTAGGCCATCTCAGAAATCACAGGGGCACGGAGGCAGCATTTGGCACCACAAACGGCAACAATAAACCCAAATTGGTGATTTCATTCGGTTGGCAACTGACGGTTTCTTCTCGTTCGGGGGACATTTGTCGTTTAGTGTTCGGGACATGATGACAGAACCCAGATTAGATATCATCGGATCCGCCCTTGCTGATGTAACTCGATCCCACATTCTGTGTGAGATGATGGATGGGCGCGCGTTCACAAACAAAGAGCTTGCTTGTGCCGCCAACGTAACCGCTCAAACCGCGAGTGTTCATCTCAAACATCTTAAAAATGCAGGTTTAACAAGCTCACTTCGCAGTGGTAGGAACGTGTATCATCGCATTGCAAGTGCTGAGGTCGCAGAGGTTTTAGAAGCCTTAGCTACCCTATCCCCCACGGATCACTTGCATCGCGCGAAGAATAGAAACCTTCCCAACGCAGATACCATGCGTGTGCGCAGTTGTTATAATCATATCGCTGGCAGGCTTGGTGTTTTGATCACCGAACAGCTGATTTCAATGGATGTATTGCGGATCGATGGTGATGGTCTGTCTTTGGGCGATGAAGCGAAGGCCTTCTTTCGCAAGCTAGAGATAGATGTGCCGCGGGTGGCTAGCCGTTCGAAACCAATTGTGAAACTTTGTCTGGATTGGACAGAGCGCAAGAACCATATATCGGGCCCTCTAGCCACGGCACTTATGAATAAGTCTTTGGAAATGAATTGGTTAGAACGGCGTACGGGAAGTCGAGCGCTTACAATAACCACTTTGGGGTATGAGGTCTTCGCGCGTGATTTCAACCTTACCCGTGATCAGATTGATGGCACAAACTAACCTGAATAGTTCGGTCGATAACGAACGGTTTTGCAACACAGGCACCCCAAAGTCAGGTACCCCGAATACAAAGCAATCGGTGCTGACCTGCCCACCGAACTTTCCCTCACTTTGATGTAGAGTTTTCTCAGCCTTTCAAAGGAGCAAACAGATGCGAAAGAACCATTTTACGGAGGCACAAATTATTGGGCTGATTAAGGAGCAGGAGGCTGGAATATCGACAGCAGAGATGT
>MAAC01016521.1_pt1 | contig 16233 bp, 14 predicted proteins | sample 1115981 | NCBI WGS metagenome assembly MAAC01 (sample SAMN04961126, study PRJNA320927) | seawater metagenome | isolation source: sample BD02T64 sea water enriched with oil for 64 days | place: USA:Gulf of Mexico | collected 2013-07-27 | reverse complement strand
GCATCAAAAACCAATCGCCTTACTGCACTGTCGGTTACATCTGTAGCAATAACAATAGGGCGGGAGCTCATAAATACCATTTTCTGAACAAATTTCATCTTATCATTCAATGGCATTTTTAGGCGCTTAAACAATTTATACACCATTTTAGAACCTACGAATTCGTGCCCATGAAAAGTCCAACCTGTTTTTTTAGTAAATTTTTTAGTAGGTGCTTTTCCAATGTCATGCAAAAGAGCAGCCCAGCGTAACCATAAATTATCAGTGGTTTTTGCAATATTATCTACTACTTCTAGTGTATGCCAAAAATTATCTTTGTGACCTTGCCCGTCAATCTCTTCAATTCCTTGTAATGCTACTAATTCTGGAAGAATATGATTTAGTAATTGTGCTTTGTGTAATAATGCAAATCCAATAGAAGGTTTTGGGGAAGCTATAATTTTATGTAGCTCATCAACAATTCGCTCTTTTGAAATTATTTTAATTCTATCTGCATTTTTTATTATAGAATTGAAAGATTCTTTTTCTATAGTAAATTTTAATTGGGTTGCAAATCGGATAGCGCGCAACATACGTAAAGGATCATCGCTATAGGTAATATCTGGGTCGAGAGGCGTTCGAATAATCTTATCCTTCAGATCTTGTATGCCATTAAAAGGGTCCAGCAATTCGCCAAAAGTTTCTTCTTGTAAACTTAAAGCCATTGCATTTATAGTAAAATCTCTTCGGTTTTGATCGTCTTCTAAAGATCCTTCTTCCACTGCAGGATTTCGACTATCTTCTTTATAAGACTCCTTTCTAGCACCAACAAACTCTAATTCAATCTGATCTGATTTTAACATGGCTGTTCCATAATTCTTAAAAACAGACACATTTGGTTTTCCAGGCAGCAATTCAGAAACTTTTTCAGCAAGTTTTATCCCACTACCTACTGCAACAATATCAATATCTTTAGCAGTACCACGATCTAGAATATAATCTCGAACAAAGCCTCCAATAACATAGCTATCCGCTTTTATGGAATAAGCAGCTTTAGAAATTGTCTTAAAGACGGGATTCTCAAGGGCATTGATAAAATATTGTGATTTTGACATGCTATTATTTACGAATTATTTTTACCGATCCATCCGTTGTAATCTTAATGATAGAAGAAGGTTTAGCTGTTTTATTATTTTGTCCCAAATTTACAACATAGTCCACCCCCTCTAAAATAGCTTTGTTTATTTCTAAAAAGTTATTCGGTGATGCTTTGCCACTTAAATTAGCAGAAGTAGATACAATTGGCTTTTTTAATTTTCGCATTAGTTTATTACAGAAACCTTCCCTGACAACTCTTATTGCTAATGAATTGTCTTTTGCGATAAGGTTTTCAGCAACATGCAATGGGCGATCATAAATAATGGTTGTTGGCTTTACAGCATACTTAATAATATCATAAGTTACTTCTGGAATATCTTCAATATATTGATTTAGCATTTTAAAATCTGTAACCAAGCAAATCATGGATTTACTTTCCACTCTTTTTTTAAGTTGATATATTTTTTCAACAGCTTCATAATTTGTTGCATCGCAACCTATTCCCCAAACGGTATCGGTTGGGTAGAGGATAAGCCCTCCTTTTTTAAGAACATTTAAGCAGTTGTTTATTTCGGTTTGCATGGTTTATTAAAATAATTATGAATTGCAAAAATAACTGCTTTATGCTAAAAACAACAAATTGTTGAACTTATATTAAAGTGTAATTTTCTTTAATCTAAATGAAGAATAAATAAATAGTATCCCTTTTCTGATTATTTAGGCAATTGTTTAATTCGGATTTGGTATTATAAGTTGAGGTAATTGGCTGTTTTTTCGAAAAATAAATGATTAAGTTCTCTACATTCTTCTAGAACTCCTGAATAATTATGGTCTTTCTTTATATGGATTAAACAATCATCAAAATTAGTAAAAATGGGTTGGTATTTGAAATCAAAAAATTTAGAAGAATTTGGAATTACTGCTACTTTTTTCTCAAGTAACATTGACCAATACATCGCATGATAACTATCGGTAATTATTGTGTTACATGAGCCAATAAAGCTGATTAATTCTTCTAGATTTGTCGTATTTGAAGTGCTAGGAATGTCTCTAAATTTATTAGTAATTTGAGGCTTTTTTAAAGTGTCTTTATGAAATATTACTCCAACCTCTTCTGTTTCAGAGAAAGGTTTATTAAAAATAGGGTGTAGACAACTTACACATGGTACATAGTCTCCAGGCATTGTAAAATCTCTTGTGCCTATCAAGCCAAATTTATGAATATCAATATTGTAATTTGTTACTTTCCCATATGTTTTTGGTGATCTTTCATTATGCCCAACACCCCATAAAACTGTTTTCTTATTTCCTTCTGAAAGCTTTTCAAACAATTTCATTTGTAGTTTAAAACCATTTCGGTTTAATAAACCACCTCCACCAATAATCAATGCATTATTGCAAATTGTTTCTATAAAGTTTTTTTTTACAGCTTTGTCTGAACTTTTATTATCGAAAATGTCTAGCTGCTTGTTTTTAAATGCTTCAAAATAATGATGTGGCGCACAATAATAGTCTCCAATGTTTTTTGTGTCTATTCTGTGTATGTTTACAACATCAATATTTAGTTGTTTACTAGACAGTATAGATTTTGTAGTTTCTCTTCTGCTTTTCTTTCTTTGGAAAGAAGCATTAAGTTTTTTTAAAATCATTTAGTTTAATATTAACGATTTGTAAACTTTATCTTAAACTATTTCTGTAATTTCCTTGATATAAAAGCATAATTTTTTTATTTGAGTCCAATTGTCTTTCCGAAGATTGAACCTAATAATTAAAAAAAAGTTTGAATATAACGGCTTTAATTATGTAATCTTATATTTGCAAAATTACAATTTATCAAGGGAAAAATTATTATGGATCGTTTTAAATAGATATTGATTAATAATCCAGAACTAAATAATAAAAAAATTGAAGGAGTTTAAATTTTTTAACAATGAGCTATCCTTAGATAGTAAAAATAGAATTACAAAATATATTCATGATTTTGATGCTATTGAAGGTGGTTTTGGGAAAAGAAATTTTATTAAGAATATTACTGTTGATGGAATTGAATTAAATGTTAAATCATTTAAAATTCCAAACCTAGTTAATAAAATAGTATATAAATATTTTAGAAAATCTAAAGCTAGACGATCTTACGAATATGGCAATAAGCTATTAAACATTGGGATTAATACCCCTAAGCCTGTAGCTTATATAGAATATAGCTCCATGTTTTTTTTAAAGAATAGCTTTTATATTAGCGAGCAATTCTCAAACGATTTAACTTATCGTGAATTAATTTTTAATCATGATTATCCAGACTTTGAGATCATCCTTAGAGCTTTTACTAGATTTACTTTTAATCTCCATGAAAATGGAATTAACTTTTTAGACCATTCCCCAGGAAATACTTTAATTAAAAAAAATGGAGAGGAATATGAGTTTTATTTGGTAGATTTAAATCGGATGAAGTTTCAAAGCATGAGTTTTGAAGAGCGAATGAAGAATTTTGCAAAACTTTCGCCTAAAGATATAATGCTCGACATTATGAGTGATGAATATTCAAAATTATATCCAACAAAAACAAAAAGCGAAATTGTAGAGGTGATGTATTATTTCTCTAATAAGTTTTCTACTTATTATAAAAAGAAAGAGCTATTTAAAAAGCGCTACTTTTTTTGGAGAAGTAAGTAAAATATATTTAATGCCAATGCTTATATAATTTCTTGTACTTTAGATAAGTAACCCTGAAAGTTTGCTTGCAAATTCTAAAACCATTTTTGCCGTCGAGAAAACCAAGTCTTAAAAAATAAGATTTAAAGAAAGCCCAAGAAGGCCTGAAAAATATTTTAAAAATGGAAGATTTTATTCCTAATTTAAAATAAGCCTCAGCAGCAATAGTTGAAAAATTATCTACTTTTTGTTTGTGTTCTTTATAATCTCTATAAATCCAATGCAGTAAGTCCCCTTTTAGTTTCCCTTCTTTTTTATTCTTTTTTAATGTGTAGCTATCGTGAGGGTTAATTCCTTTCCATTCCCCACTTCCCTTTTTAAAAAGACGAAGTTTTTTGTCAGGGTACCAATCTGAATGTTTGATCCATTGTCCACAATAATTATTTAATCTATTAGAGTAATAGCCATCACAAGTCCAGTTTTGTTTAATTTTAATGATAGAACTTTTGAGTTCTTCAGAAAGTGCCTCATCACCATCTAAAGATAGAATATAATCATTTGTTGCAGTAGACAAAGCGTAGTTTTTTTGTTCTATATATCCTTCAAATTTATGCTCAATAAATCGCACATTAAAATGCTCACAAATCTTTTTGGTTCTGTCTGTAGAATAGGAATCGACAACTATTATTTCATCAGCTACATTAACTAAAGAAGCCAGACATTTTTCTAAATGTTCTTCTTCGTTATAAGTGATGATTACTGCAGAAATCTTTGCTATTGTATTGCTTGAAAAATATTCTTTTTTTATTGTAAAAGGGCTGCGATAGCTTTTTAATGAATAATAACCAAGTTTCTTTCTAATTTTAATTTTTCTTATTAAATCTAAAGGCTTGTTTTCTAGGTGGCTTTTATCTTCGTGCAGAAAATTTATAGTAGAATCAATTATACGTTCACTTGATTTGCCATCAAAATATGGATGAAGATCTTGAATAAATTTTTCAATTTTACCTGTTAATTGTTTAGGGTTTTTTAGAGCCTCAATAAATCCTGCCTCAATATTTTTTGGTTCACTAACATGTATTAGGTAATCATGCTTGAAAGTATGATTAAAAGCAACAACAGTTTTTTTTTGAAGTAAGAACTCCTGTATTGCTGATGTTGTATCGGCAAATAAGATATCTGCATCTTTGTAAAGGGGGACAAGATCAGTGGTATCATAATATCTAAAATTTGTTGATTGAATATTTTTCCACTTTTTAACTACATCCAAATTCATTTTTGGGTGAAGGACCAAATTAAAATGATATTTATTTGTTTGTGCAAGCCTTATAATTTCTTCCCTCAAATTATCACAATGAGCTAAACTTAGCCTTGCTGTGAAAGTGGAAGCAATAAGTATTGTAGGTATTTTATTTTGAATTGAAGGTGTAAATGGAAACATAGAGTCCATCTTTGACCACCCTGTTTCTATAACATTAAAATGTTTGTGTTTTTCAGCTAATTTTGTGAATACTAAACTAGTACTAGGTCCTTGTGTGCAATAAAGATCAAAAAAATTTCGAATCCTAAATTCACTAAAAATATGTTTTTTTGAAGGTCTTTTTTTAGCAAGAAAGCCATGAAAGACCTGAACTTTTAGTCCTGATATAAAATCGGGAACCATGTTCGTAGATGTTAAAATAATATGAGGGTCATATTTTATGACATCTTTAATATTTGATATTACTGAAGTTTTGTTTGAAAAATATTGATTTGTTTCTGGTTCATCAGCAAACCACTTAACAGTGTAACCTCGTTTTAATATTTCTTTCTCCAGTGGTTTACCAATGGGTATAGAATATCGATATGAAATATAAATTAAGAACCGGTAGTTCATTATAGATTATTTAAAAACTCAGTAAGTTTAGGTGCGATAAATGTAGGTTTTAATTTTAAATAAAACAGTTTTGGATTCTGTTTAGCATTTTTATAATCATCATCTATATACGTGATAAAATCTGAAAGATGAACAGCCATATTATTTTTAGTTTCATCATCTCCAAACCAATTGGCTTTATTTAATGAAGGATTAAAGATTATAAAGGTTGGCACTTGTATTGCTTTAGCCATATTAACAGCCCCACCTTCGTTTCCAATTAATGCATTACAATGAAAGGTTAATGCAATAAACTCTCGAATAGTCTTTCCATACAAATTAAAATATATTTGTTCTTGTGTCTTTTTAGAACATAAATCAAAAATTTCTTTTGCACTATCTAATTGGTTAGGAATATAATTAAAAAGTATTTGAGCCTTAGGAATATCTTGAATTATTACATCTAATAAACTAGCCATATACTTTGCCGGATATGTTTTCTTGGGATTACTACCCAAAACCGATATCATAAATAAAGGGTCGGTTAAGTCTATAGAATGTGAAAGCAATGTTTTTTTTGCATTATCAATTTCAATTTGATTCAAGTATATTTTTGGAGAGAAATTTTTAAAAGGAATGTCTAAAGGACTTAACAATCTCATTCTGTTTTCTATTGCAAGGCTTGCGTTTTTTTTAGGTTGTTTTATTCTTTTTATAGGATGAGTAAATATAAAAGCTGAATGTTTTTTATAATAGCCAATTTTAACTGTAGCGCCAGAAAATAGTGAGATTAAATTACTGCTAAGCTTCCCATAAACATCGATAACAACATCATAATTGTTTTTTCTAACTTCCTTAATAAATGGAATTAGGCTCCATTTATTTTTTTCATTAATTGGTGTAAAATAAATTATTTTATCAATAAATGGATGGTTCTCTACAACAGGAAATGTGTGTGTATTAATTAAATAATGTAATTCAGCAGATTTAAATTTTTCCCTTAGCGCTTCAAAAAGAATACTAGTGGTTAGTACATCACCTATCATTTTTTGCTGAATAACAAGAATCTTCATAAAATTATAAGGCTATAATTGTTGAAATATAAATCTTTTTTTTAAATATTCAGAGAATTTATACCGCAACATCATATTCACGAAGAGCATCATTCAAGGTCGTTTTTTTATCAGTACTTTCTTTACGTTTTCCTATAATTAAAGCACAAGGAACTTGATATTCACCAGCAGGGAATTTTTTAGTATAAGAACCTGGAATAACCACAGATCTTGAAGGAACAACCCCTTTAGTTTCTATCGGTTCTGTTCCAGTAACATCAATTATTTTTGTAGATGCAGTCAATACTACATTGGCACCTAAAACGGCTTCTTTTTCTACCCGTACGCCTTCCACAACGATACAACGAGATCCTATAAATGCATTGTCTTCAATAATTACAGGTGCAGCTTGTAAAGGCTCCAATACTCCTCCAATTCCAACACCTCCACTTAAGTGTACATTCTTACCAATTTGAGCACAACTACCAACTGTAGCCCAGGTATCTACCATAGTTCCAGCATCTACATAAGCGCCAATATTCACATAACTTGGCATTAGGATAACACCTTTAGAGATATAAGCTCCATAACGAGCAACCGCATGGGGTACAACCCGTACACCTTTTTCTTTGTAACCAGATTTTAAGGGTATTTTGTCATGGTATTCAAAGATTCCAGTTTCAAGTACTTCCATTTTCTGAATAGGAAAATACAAAACCACTGCTTTTTTTACCCATTCGTTTACTTGCCATTTTAATGTATTAGGGTTTAGTTCTGCACAACGAAGTTTTCCTTCGTCTAATAATTGTAATACCTCGCGTATAGCTTTAATAGTTACGGAATCCGTTAGAAGAGAACGATCGTCCCAAGCTTTTTCTATAATTTGTTGTAATTGAATCATAATATATTTAATAATTTCACAAAGATAGAAGTCACTTTTAATTAAACCCTTATTTTTGCGGAAATTATGGGACGATTATTAGCAATTGATTATGGAGGCAAAAGAACCGGAATTGCCATTACCGATGAGTTACAATTGATAGCTTCAGGTTTAACAACAGTTAGCACCCATGATTTAATACCATTTTTAAAGAATTATTTTGAAACTGAAAACGTTGACTTAGTAATTATAGGAGAACCAAAACAAAAAGATGGGACACATTCACAGATAGAAAGTGAAATTAGTAAATTTATAATACAGTTAATCAAAGTATTTCCAAAGTTAGAAATCAAACGAATGGACGAGCGATTTACTAGTAAAATGGCATTTCAGACGATGATTGATAGCGGACTTAAAAAGAAACAAAGGCAAAATAAAGCGTTGATTGACGAAATTAGTGCCACGATAATATTACAAGACTATTTATATAACAAACAATGATTCTACCTATACTTGCTTACGGAGACCCTATTTTAAGAAAGATGGGAAAAGACATAACACAGGAGTATCCCAAACTTGATCTGCTGTTAGAAAACATGTTTGAGACCATGTATGAAGCGAAAGGGATAGGTTTAGCAGCTCCACAAATTGGATTGCCTATTCGCCTTTTTTTAGTTGATGCTTCACCTTTTGAAGACGATGAAGAATATTCAGAAGAAGAAAGAGAGTTTCTAAGTACCTTCAAGAAAGTTTTTATAAATGCTAAGATAATTGAAGAAACAGGGGATGAGTGGGCTTTTAATGAAGGCTGTCTAAGTATTCCAGATATTAGAGAAGATGTGTTTAGAAATGAAGATATTTTAATCGAGTATTACGATGAGAACTTTACAAAGTATACCGAAAAATTTAATGGTATTGTTGCTCGAATTATTCAGCATGAATACGATCATATTGAAGGAGTGCTGTTTACAGATAAACTTTCCCCATTAAAAAAACGAATTATTAAAGGAAAGCTTGCAAACATTACAAAAGGTAATATAAATATTGATTATCGAATGCGGTTTCCAAATTTAAAAAAGAAACGATAAGACATTAGGAAATAAAATTTTATCCTAAGATATTTGTGCTCCTAATTATAGGACATTATAACAATTTAATTAAAAAAATGAGTTTAGAAAAAATATTATCAATTTCAGGGAAACCAGGTTTGTACAAATTGGAAAACCAAACAAGAACTGGGTTTTTAGCGATCTCTTTGTTAGATGGTAAAAAAATAAGTGTTAGTGCTAGACAAAATGTTAGCTTACTATCTGAAATTGCAATTTATACCTTAACAGAAGAATTGCCATTACGAGAAGTTTTTTTAAAAATTTCTAAAAAAGAAGATGGAGGAGAGGCTATTAATCATAAATCTTCAAAAGACCAATTAGAAGAGTATTTTTTTGAAGTGCTTCCAGATTACGATGAAGACCGGGTATATGTTAGTGATATAAAAAAAATAGTGCAGTGGTATAATTTGCTTTTAAAAAATGGAATTTCGGATTTTTCTGAAACTAAGGAAGAAGTAAACGGAGAAGAAGGAAAAGAAGCAATAGTTACTGAAGAGGAATAAATATTTTCTTTCCATGGCAATATAAATAATGAATTCTAGAAAAGATCAACTTAAGGCATTAGACCGTTTACTCACTATTATGGATGAGTTACGAGAAAAATGCCCATGGGATAAAAAGCAAACTTTAGAATCATTACGTCATTTAACTATCGAAGAAACCTACGAACTGGGAGATGCAATTCTAGAGAATGATTTAGATGAGGTTAAAAAGGAATTAGGTGATTTATTATTACACATTATTTTTTATGCCAAAATAGGTAGCGAAACCAATGATTTTGATATTGCTGATGTTGCTACTTCCATTTCTGAGAAGTTAATTTCTAGACATCCTCATATCTATGGAGATGTTGTAGTAGCAGATGAAGAAGAAGTAAAGCAAAATTGGGAAAGTCTAAAATTAAAAGAAGGAAAAAATAGTGTGTTAGAAGGAGTCCCAAAATCTCTTCCTGCCTTGGTTAAAGCAAATAGAATACAAGATAAGGTTGCAGGAGTTGGTTTTGATTGGGAAGAGCCTCAACAAGTTTTTGAAAAACTACAAGAAGAACTTGAAGAGCTACAACATGAGGTGGATGTAAATAATACTTCAAAAATAGAAGCAGAGTTTGGAGATGTTTTATTTTCTATGATTAATTACGCACGATTCTTAAAAGTGGATCCCGAAAATGCATTAGAACGAACCAATAAAAAGTTTATTAAGCGATTTCAATATCTAGAGTACAAAGCCAAGGAAATTGGAAAATCTATTGATGAAATGACGCTTTCCGAAATGGATGTTTTCTGGGAAGAGGCAAAAAAACTATAATGCAATAAAGTTTTAATAATACAAAATCTTATTGCATTTTTTAAAGTTTTATTGTTTACGTAACTGTCTAATTTTTATAAGCTTAGCTTTCCATACCTCATAGTCTTCTTTATGCTTATTTATTTTTTTATGAACATCTTTCACCAATGGATTATCTTCAGAAACATGTTTAAAAAATAACAGATTATTTTCTAACTGTCTTATTTCATCATTTACTTCTCCAACTTTTTTAGATAAGAAAAACTCTTCATTTTTAAGCTTTCGATCATCTTCTAGTGAGCTAAGTGCATTTATTTTATTTTCAAATTTAATTAGCTCAGTTTCTTTTTTATCTAGATTTAATTGTCCAAATAATTCATCTAGCTTTTTATTAAACTTTTGTTCAATAGTTCTCTTGTTATAGGGAACTTTTCCAATCTTTTTCCAAGCAGCTATCTGTTCATTAATTATGAGTATGTCTTTTTTAGGATCTCCTTCTAATTTTAAAGTTGAAAGAGAATCTAACATCTCTTTTTTTGCATCTAGATGAACAAACTCTTCTTTATTTGCTTCATCTTGTTGAGAATGTAGACGTTCGAAATAATGGTTACAAACTGCTTTAAATTGTTTCCAGATTTTATCACTATCCTTTCTAGGAACGTGTCCAATATTTTTCCAATCGTTTTGGATTTTTTTCATCAAAGAAGTAACAACATCGAAATCTTCGCTATCCTTATTCTCTTCAGCAATTTTAATCAGTCCAAGTTTTTTATCAAGATTATCATATTGTTCTTGTTTCTGATTTTTGTAAAATAAATTTTTCTCTTTGTTAAAAGATTGTGTTGCTTCCTTAAATAAACTCCATATTTCTTTATTGCTGGAGCGTGGAACTTTGCCTGATTCAAAAAATTTATCACGAAGTTCTTGTACTTTATTAATTGTATTTTGCCAACTTTGATGGTTTGTTTTAGTACTGTTTACCAATAAATTAATCTCGTTGATTAAATCTTTTTTAATAATAACATTTGCTTCAAATACTTTCTCTAGGTCTTTTAAATGTTCTTGTCGCTTGTCATGAATTACTTTTGTAGCTGCACTGAATTTATCCCAAACATCATCCCTAAACTCTTTTGCTACAGGACCTATTTCTTCTTTCCACATTTTATGAAGCATTTGTAATTCTCTAAATGCTTTATTACTGTTTTCCTCTTTTGTTAGTTCTTCTGCGCGACCAATTAATCTTAATTTTTGCTCTAAATTATTTTTAAAATCACGATCCCTGAACTCTCGATCTAGATGCAAAATATCATAAAAATTTTCAACGTGATGGTGGTAATTATTCCAAACCGTATTGTATTTGTCTCTAGGGATTGCTCCAGCTTCAAACCATCTTTCTTGAATACTTTTAAAGTGCTTGAAAATAATACTGGTTTTTTCTTTTTCGTTGAAAAGACCTTTTAACTCTTCAATTAGGCCTAGTCGATTACTAAGGTTTTCGTTTAGGTCTTTCGTTAAGTTTTTATAATAGTTACTACGTTTGTCTTTATAACTGTAATAAGTAGAGTCAAATTCTTTTTTTATAGGAGTAGTATAATAGAAATCAATAATATTACCACCTTCCGCTAGAAATGATACTTTACTATTTTCTAGTTCTTCGTTAAATTTAGTATTAAAAGCAGATTTTATTTCTTCAACCTGTGTTTTTATTTCCTGAACTGGTTTTTTATCAATAAGAATTTTTAACTCCTCTATTAATTCCTTTTCAGATAATGTGCTATAATCTTTTTGAGGTTCTTCTTCTTTTTCTTCAGAAGAAGATTCTTTATTTTCATCGCTTGCTTCTTTTCCTGAGCTATCTATTAGAGGATTTGTTTCTTCAACTTCAGCTTTACTTTCCTTAATAGGTTCTTCCTCAGTCTTTTCAGTAGCTGTATTTGTCGAAATAACTTCTTCAACTACATTAGTAGAGCTTGTTTTTTCTTTTTCAGATTTTGGAGTTTCTTGCTTTTCTGAAGCATTTTCTGTTACAGGAACAACAGCTTTTTCTTTTTCTTCTTTCATTTCTTTTTCAGACATTTTTTTCAATGTTAAGGTTCGGTCCTGAGTATTCAGGTTTAAAGGTTCAATATACTAACTACAGCTTAATTGGCAATGGATGATAAGTACTTTTAGAAAAATTTATGATTTCCAAATCGCTAAAGATTCTTTTGCTTGATATTCTAGCATTTTTAGGCCATTGCTTACTCTTGCTCCTTGGGATTTACTTCTTTTCATAAATTGAGTTTCCCTAGGGTTATAAGTAAGATCGAAAGCCAAATGGTCTTTTGTAAGATATTCGTAGGGAATATCTGGATATTTGTGAATATCTGGAAAAGTTCCTAAAGGGGTGCAGTTGATAATAAGATAATTCTGAGAAATTATAGTTTTGTTTAATTCGGAATAGGTTAGGGTATCTTTACTTTCTGTTCTTGAGACTAGAGTGATTTTATATTCCAACATCTTTAGTACAAATAAGATCGCTTTACTAGCCCCTCCTGTTCCCAATACAATAGCCTTTTTTTCTTTTAGTGGAAGAAATTCCATCAATGCTTTTATAAACCCATAATGATCCGTATTATAACCAATTAATTGACCTTTTTTGTCAATTTTAATGGTGTTAATCGCGCCAATTAACTCCGCTTCTTTATCAATTTTATCCAGTAATGGGATTACACTTTCTTTATAAGGAATAGTTATATTAAGACCTTTTAAATCTTCCTCTTGTTTTATAATATCCAAAAGTTGATCCACACAAGGAATATCAAAATTGTGATAGGTATCTGGACTGTTTTCTTGTTCAAATTTTATAGTAAAAAAAGTTTTGGAAAAAGAATATCCAATGTTATTTCCTATTAAACCATATTTAGCCATTTTTTAATGTTTTATTATTATAATACCAGCCTAAGGCTAACAATATAAATACACCCACAATAATAAAGAAAAATGCAATAAGCATTTCATAAGAAAATTCTGTAGGAACATAGCGTTCATAGCCCATTATGATTTGTCTTCCATTAGCATCTAATAAAATATCTCCATTAGTATTTGTGTCATATATTTTTAATTTCCAGGGCCATACTACCCCTAATGAACCAGCTATAAAGCCAATTATTACAGCATTTGTAATTTTCTTAAAATGCTTTAATAAATAGGCTAAAATATGGGATAGAGATACTAATCCTACTATGGATCCTAAAGAAAACATAGCCAATACTTTTAACAAACGCATACGGGAGCTATTGTCTAAAAAGCTATAGTCTCCTTGAAATAAATCAGAAAGGGTATCGAATAGAGCATTTACAGAATCCACTAATAACAATACATAATTACCTAATAGTAAAAGTATAAAAGAGCCAGATAGGCCGGGTAGAGTCATTCCTGAAACCCCTATAATTCCACATAAAAATACAAATAAAAGGTTGTCATTTTCTTTAGCGGGCTCTAAGAAACTAATACTCACGCCTACAATAATTCCCAATAAAAGATAGATTATAAATTTTCTATTCCATTTTCCAAAATCTTTGGCGATATAATAAACAGATCCTATAATCATTCCAAAGAATGTACTCCATACATATAATTCGTAATGCTCTAATAAGAAATCTAAAACCTTAGAAATACTAAAATAACTAATCACCATCCCTAAAAAAAGGAGACTTAAGAAACGTGCATTGGTATATTGTAAAAAACTTTTAAAACCTCTATTGAAAAGTAGCTTAATTGCTTTTCCATTCATTTTTTGAAGAGAATAAATAAACTCTTCATAAAAACCTACAACAAACGCTACAATCCCTCCAGAAACACCAGGAACTTTATTAGCTGCTCCCATTGCAAGTCCTTTAAAAACTAGCCAAATCTTATCTGATATGGAACGTTCATTTGCCATTAAGTGCTTTTTAAAGTCGAAATTTTCTCTAAAATAAAAATACTTAAAAAGCCAAGTGCCATAAAGATAAGTGCATAAATTAACTGTGAATCTACATTATTATTAATAACCGAATAATTATTTGGGCTAATACTTTTTTCTATAATTGTTTTATAAGTGTCAAAATCTTGACTACTTTTTTGTAATACTGAAAGTGTTCCAGTATTTGAAACGGTATTAAATATAACTTCGCTTCCTGTCTCTTTAGAGAACACTGAGATTGTTTCTTTCCAAGGCCAGACTTTATTTAAGGAACCTATAATAAATCCTGTAAGTACTGCTAATGTAGTGTTTTCATAATGTTTGTATAGCCATTTTAGAACTCTACTAAAGCTTAGTAATCCTACAAATGCTCCTAAAATAAAAAGCATTAATCTTTTTACATCCACATCATGTACAGCATCACTCAAAGTTTTATATGCCCCTAATATCACTAAAATAAAAGAACCCGAAATTCCTGGAAGAATCATAGCGCAAATTGCAATCGCGCCAGCAATAAATAAAAAGTATGGATTGTCGTTTCTAGCTAATGAAGGAATTGTGGTTATATAATAAGCCAATGCAGTTCCAAATACAATTGAAATTATGATTTTAATATTCCAAGTTACTATCTGTTTTCCAATATAAAGTATACTCGCAATGATAAGTCCAAAAAAGAAAGCCCAAATTAAAATAGGATGGTTTTCAATTAGATATTTGGCAATCCTAATAAAAGTAACAAAACTAATTGCAATTCCTGTTACTAAGGCAATTAAAAAATTACCATTTAGTTGCTTCCAAAAGGTGGCTATTCCTTTGTTTTTTAATGTTTTAAAAAGAGAAAGATTGATGTTGCTTATGGTTGTTACCAGTTCTTCATAAATCCCAGAAATAAAAGCAATAGTGCCGCCAGAAACTCCTGGAACTGCATCTGCAGCTCCCATTGCAAGTCCTTTTGCTGTAATAATAAGGTATTGTAATAGACTACGTGAAGGCATAAATTATTATCTTAGCCCCAAAAATACAATTTATAGTGAAGGATTTTTGTGCTTTTTAATTATTTCTTGTACTCTTTTGGAAACATAAATTTTAGGAAATAACTCTTCAATAATAATTAAAAATTCCTGATCTAAACGAAGCGCATTATTTAGATGAAACTCTCCTTTTCTATCTTCGTTATTGTGATAAAATAAACCAGCCAAACGATATTCTATTTCTGCACATTCTGGATAAAATTCTGTTGCTTGAAATAGATTATTTGTTGCAGCTTCATATTCTCCTAGTTGCATTAGAACATCATTTCTAATTAGCCAAGTATTGAGTTCGTAATTGCCAAGTTCTAAGGTTTTTCGATATCCTATTTCTGCCTCTTCAAATAAATTTAAACGATAATTAATCTTAGCATATCTTTTCCAATACAGTACATTCTCACTATCGATAGAAATCGCTTTGTCGATATAATATAGTGCTTTTTGATAATTTTTAGCACTTAGATAAAAATCTGTTATGGCAATCCAGCCCTTGTCTAATAATGCATCTTCTTCAACACATTTATTAAAAAACTGCAATGCTAACTCTTTGTTTCCTAATTTTTCATAACATTTTCCAATACGTAATAAAGCAAACGAAGTTGGATCATCTAAACCTAAAGTGACGGTGTAACTTTCGATTGCTTCTGCATGCTGATTAAGTTTTTCTAATACTTTACCTTTTTCTAAATATGCGCCGATAAATGTATCGTCACTAATAATAGCAAAATCGAAAGCTGCTAATGCTTTTTTATATTCTTTTAAAATAAAATACTGCTTACCTACTTGATGCCAAGCAACTTCACAATAAGGATTCTTATTTAGAAATTCGTTTAGATAGTCAATTGCTGCTTCATGTTGTTCTAAATATTCAAAACAATAAATAATATTATACAAAGCAGAAAAATCTTCACCATCATTTTCTAAACATTTGATAAAATAATACTTAGAATTTTCAAAATCTTCTAAAAACAAATATTCCATTCCAAGTAATGACATTACGTCAGATTCATCTTCAGTTAACTCTAAAGCGATCTCTAACATTTTAATAGCATCTTTATGCTTATCTCTTCTTGAAAGTATGTTGGCTTTCTGAATATAAATCTCTTCGTTAGATTTTTCTATTACTATAAGTTCTTCTAATAAATCATCTGCGGTATCTAATTCATTTTCGAATACAAACATTTCTATCCTAAACAATTTTAGGTTGACAGAAGAGGGGTGTTGTTGTAGACCTAGTTTTGTTGCCTTTTTCGCAAGTTTTATCTTTCCATTTTCTAAATAATAGTGTATTATTTCTTCAAACTCATTAGAGTCAAAAAAAAGCACACTGTTGGTTTTTAGCATGGATTC
>MAAC01016818.1_pt1 | contig 16234 bp, 13 predicted proteins | sample 1115981 | NCBI WGS metagenome assembly MAAC01 (sample SAMN04961126, study PRJNA320927) | seawater metagenome | isolation source: sample BD02T64 sea water enriched with oil for 64 days | place: USA:Gulf of Mexico | collected 2013-07-27 | reverse complement strand
CGACTTAATGTTTCGGGTGTTATATTTAAATAAGAAGCAATGTGGTATTGAGGTATGGATTGAAGCCATTGGGGTTTGTAAATAAATAAGTCTTTATACAAGGCTGTAGGACTTTTGGTGCTACGGTTAAACTCCTGTTTTCCCTTTTCTTTTAATAGTTTTTGAAAGGAGGTTTCAACAAAGGATTTTCCACATTTATATTTTTCTAATAAGTCAAAAAATGGTTGTCGTTCTATAGTTAATACTTCTGCAGCAGATAAGCACTCTTGATTTTTATTTGTGGTGGAGTTTTGACTAAACATCAATAAATCAGAAATGAACTGTGGTTTCACATAAAAGTTGATGTTTATTTCTTTTTCTGTATTTGAATAATATTCTCTAATGATTCCATTATTTAAAAACCGAAGTTGTTTTTCTAGGGTTTGTGCTTGAAGTATGATGCTACCTTTTTTGTGCTTTTGCACTGTAAATAATGAAAATAACTCTGCCAACCCTTGTTGGTTCAAAGGGAATTCGGTTTCGAAAAATTTAGAAATCTCATTGAAGTCAGTCATTTTGTTGTATAGTCGTTTTGTATAAGTGAATTATTAGGCTTAAAATTCGAGATCAAAAATATGAATACCAAATTAGTTGCTTTTAGCATACCCGTAATAATGAATCAAATCACTTTCTGCTGCGATATACCCAAATGAATTCCAAGAATTACTATTTACAAGTTCCTCTAAAATAGTTTTAGCTTGCTCTTTTTTATTAGTGTAGAAATACCAACTAGCCACTCCATATTTTACAGCGTCTAACGAAGGACTATCACCATTAGGGTTTAGTATTGCATCTAAAGGAATCATCTTTTTGTAGAACTTACACAAATCGTAATAGCTCATGTTTTCTATAATATCAGCTTTTTCTTTGATGGGTTCTAATAGTTGTTTTGCCAAAGCTTCATTTCCTAATCGTCGTTGATTCATATATAACCAATGTGTACTCGAAACAATATTGTCATCATAATTCCCCGATTTTCTACAATTTAAGAAAGCTTCATATGATTTTTGATAGTTGTGTTTTAAATAATAAGCCAATCCAAGATGATACCAGATATTTCCATGTAATGAACTCACAGGAATGTTTCTTGCATTCGGCATTCCATCTTGTTCCATTGCGTTTTCTGTACCTTCAATAAGTTTAACTGCAACTAAATAATCTGAAATGGCTTTGTCATACATTCTAAGAGAAATATATCGATGCCCTCTGTGACGGTACAATTTTGGACTGTTTGGAAATTTTTTAATTCCATCAGAATAAATGTCAATGGCTTCTTTATAGTTTGCTAAATATGCGGTTCTTCTACCAAACCAAATAATGCTTTCTTCATTGTTTGGGTTGTTGGCAAAATCTTGTTTTGCCTTGGCATATTGGTCCAGCATTTTTTGAGAAGGAGTCGCTTTTATAAACTTCTTTCCTAAAGGAGAAATATAAACATCATTAGCTGTCGCTTCTGTTTGAACCTTAATATTCTTAGTATCATTATTTTTACACTTGATACATAAAATGCAACAAAATAAAAATAGAAGTAGTACGAGAGGTTGTTTTTTCATAGGTTCTTAAAGTTTACAATAGAAACGTGTAAGGTAAATAATATGTTTAAGAGAAGCAAATGAGGTCAAATCTATAAAGTGTTTGTTGTTGTAGATAGTTTATAACCTTAATTTGGATTCATGCCTTACTGAATCAAGTTTAGCACAATCCGCAGAATGACAAACTGAAATTGAATGTCACTTCGAGTGAATTTAGTTTTCATTAGAAAAAAGAAATTTGTATCGAGAAGTAAGTGTTCTCGATACAAATTTGTTGCTGTTTTACTGATCTATAGTCTAAATTCGGATTCCTGCCTCCCCGGAATTACATGTAGTTATGAATTCAAATAGACTTTCAATTCTTCATAGGATTTAATCTTTTGAAACTTTTTCTCTTTATCTAGCACAGCTTCAATTTGAGTAGGGATAGCAACGTTCACATTCAGTGTTTCTTCCACAACATCTAAAAACTTTACAGGATGCGCCGTTTCTAAAAATACACACTGTGTGTTTGGATTTTCTTTTAGATACTCCTTTGCGCCTAAGTAGCCAACAGCTCCATGAGGGTCTGCAACATAGTTAGATTCGGCATAGATTTCTTTCATGGCTTCTCTAGTTGTGGCATCGGTATAAGAGAAAGAAGAAAAACTGTTCTTTAGTTTTTCTATATCATTATTGAATAGCTCTTGAATTCTGATAAAATTACTAGGGTTTCCAACATCCATCGCATTAGAAATAGTTGCTTTTGATGGTTTGGGAGTATACACACCATCATTTAAGTAATTTAAAACGGTATCATTTACATTGGTAGCAGCTACAAAATGGGTGATGGGCAAGCCTAATTTTTGAGCCATGATTCCTGCGCAAATATTACCAAAATTCCCGCTAGGCACAGAAAAAACCAAGTCTTTTTGTTTGTTTTTTAATTGCTTGTAGGCAAAGAAAAAGTAAAACATTTGTGGCAACCAACGTGCAATATTTATGGAGTTGGCAGATGTTAATGTTCTTTTAATCTCGTTGTCTAGAAATGCACTTTTGACCATGTCTTGACAATCGTCAAAAACACCGTCTACTTTTAAGGCGCTAATATTCTGTCCAAGAGTTGTCAATTGTTTTTCTTGAATATCACTTACTTTTCCGTCAGGATATAAAATCACAACAGCTACACCTTTTACATTTAAAAATCCGTTTGCAACGGCACCTCCAGTATCTCCAGAGGTAGCAACCAATACTGTTTGTTCTCTGTTTTCTTTGTTAAATTCGCCCAAACAACGCGCCATAAAACGTGCCCCAACATCTTTAAAAGCCATGGTTGGTCCATGAAACAATTCTAATGTTGAAATATTTTCTGTGATGGGTACTACCGGAAAATCAAAATTGATGGTTTCTTTAATGATTTCTTTCAATTTCTTTTCTGGAATCTCATCACCAATAAATTGCTTGATGACTTCAAAAGCAATTTCTTCATTAGAGAAATATTCGATGTTTTTAAAAAAACCTTCTGGTAATGGTGTAATACTTTCTGGAAAGTACAAGCCTTTGTCTGGTGCCAATCCGTTAATTACTGCTTCTTTAAAAGAAGCATTTGGTGCTTTATGGTGTAAACTATAATAGTTCATTTTGAATCTCTTTTAATTTGTTCTCGATACTATTTTTTCATTCTTCGCAAATCAGTCGAACTGACAAACTCTATGTCACATCGAGTGAATTTGATTTTTAGAGAAAATCAAACTTGTATCGAGATGCTATTATTTAATTATTTTTATTCCGTTTGCATTTACTTTTGATACATGTATATCAAAATCAATTTCGATGTTTTTGTATACCAAGGCCATTGCTTGGCCTACCTTTTCTGCGGTTTCTTTGCTTTTGCTCAATGCAAATATTGAAGGGCCAGAACCTGAAATTCCACTTCCCAATGCTCCAGCTGCTAGCGCTGCTTTTTTTACATTTTCAAACTCAGGAATTAAAATAGAGCGGTAGGGTTCTACAATTTCGTCATGTAGAGAACGCCCGATTAGCTCGTAATCATCAGTGTATAAACCACTAATTAAACCACCCAAATTCCCTAATTGGATTACCGTTTGTTGCAAGCTCACCGTTTGTTTTAAAACTGAGCGGGCATCTGCAGTTTTTACTTCAATCTGTGGATGCACAACTGTTACATACAACGCTGTTGGAGCATCAATCTTAACAATATCTAATGGCTGGTAACTTCTAATCAAGGTAAATCCTCCCAAAAGAGCAGGAGCAACGTTATCTGCATGTGCTGTTCCACTCGCTAACCTTTCTCCTTCCATGGCAAAAGGAACCAACTCATGTAAAGTAAATGGTTCTCCCAATAATTTATTGACGCCAAATACTGCACCTGCAGAACTGGCCGCGCTGCTTCCGATTCCACTACCAGGCTTGATGTTCTTATATATTTCTATTTCGAAGCCTGCATCAGAATTTAGTTGTTTTAATAACGCTAAAACTGCAACACCTGCCACATTCTTATTCGTTTCTAATGGTAAGTCTTGTCCAATTATTTTGGTGATTTTCACACCTTTTTCTTTGGTTTTTCTGATAATCATTTCATCTCCAACAGTATCTAAACACAATCCTAGGACATCAAATCCACAGGAAACATTGGCAATAGTTGCCGGAGCAAAAAGTTTTATTTCATTCATCTGTTTAACGATTTCCGATTCTAATTACATCTGCGAATATTCCGGATGCTGTAACATCTGCACCAGCACCAGCGCCTTTTATTAGTAAAGGCTGTACTGGATATCTGTCTGTGAAAAATAACACAATATTATCACTTCCTTCTAAATTGTAAAAAGGATGGTCTGTCGGAATGTGTTGCAAACCAACTTTCGCTTTTCCGTTTACAAATTCGGCCACATATTTTAATTTACAATTCTTATCAGCTGCATTTTTGTAAATCTCTTGAAAGTGTTGTTCAAACTCCCTCAAACTGGCATAGAAATCATCATTATTAGAAGTGTCTAGGCTTTTTTGAGGTAAAAATGAATCATTGTTAATACCAGATAATTCCAATTCAAATCCGCTTTCTCTCGCTAAAATTAAAATCTTACGAGCTACATCAATACCACTTAAATCAATTTTTGGATCTGGCTCTGTATAGCCTTCTTTTTGAGCTGCTTTCACCACATTGTGAAATGTTGAACGCTCATTGAAATTATTGAATACATAGTTTAAACTTCCAGATAAAACGGCTTGTATTTTCTGCACACGATCTCCTGAAGCGATACAATTTTTTAACGTATCAATAATAGGTAACCCTGCACCAACATTGGTTTCGAATAGGAAGGGAGCATTGTATTTTCTTGAAACCCTTTTCAATGTTTTGTAATTCTCATAGTCTGAAGCACAGGCAATCTTGTTACAAGTAACAACACCAATATTTTTACGTAAATATTGCTCGTACATTTCTGAAACTTGCTGATTGGCTGTATTGTCTACAAAAACACTATTTCGCATGTTTAGAGACACTACTTTTTGATAAAACTCGGCTAAGGTTGTTGGTGTTCCTTGTTGTAAATTCTCTTTCCAATTTGTTAAATCTATGCCTTCTTCATTCACAAACATCTTTCTAGAATTTGCAACTCCAATAACACGAATGTTCAGTTTTAACTGTTCTTTCAAATAGTCTGATTGTTGCGCTATTTGTGCTAAAAAACGTTCTCCAACATTACCAACACCCGTAACAAACAAGTTTAGTTGTTTTAGTTTTTCTTCAAAAAATTGCTCGTGTAAGGTGTTTAATGCTTTTTTAGCATCACTTTTATTTACAACGGCAGAAATGTTTTTTTCTGAAGCTCCTTGTGCTATCGCTCTTATGTTTACATTATTTTTTCCTAATGCACTAAACATCTTTCCGCTCAACCCTTGGTGGTTCTTCATATTATCACCAACTAATGCTAAAATTGCTAAATCTGATTCTACAGTAATTTTATTTACTTTATGTTGAGAGATTTCTGTTTCAAAAGCTTCGTTGATTCGCTGTGTTGCTTTAGCTACATCTTCGTTATAGATTCCAAGGCAAATAGAATGCTCAGACGATGCTTGGGTAATTAATACAATGTTTATATTTTGAAAAGAAAGTGTTTCAAACAAACGTTTTGAAAACCCAGGAATTCCAACCATTCCACTACCTTCTAAGGTTAGTAATGCAATATTTTCGATATATGTAATCCCTTTGACAGGTTTGTTTTGCTCTGTTTTTTGGGTGATTAGAGTACCAATATCTTCTGGAGAAAATGTGTTTTTTATGACAATTGGAATCTCTTTTTCTAATACTGGCTGAATTGTAGGAGGGTAGATCACCTTCGCTCCAAAATGCGACAACTCCATGGCTTCTTGATAGGAGATGTGTGGAATTGGAAAGGCTTGTTTTACGACAGACGGATTTGCAGTATACATTCCGCTAACATCGGTCCAAATTTGCAATTCTTTTACTTCTAATGCGGCTGCGTAAATGGCTGCAGAATAATCTGAACCACCACGACCTAATGTTGTTGTTTTGCCATCCTCTGTGCTTGCTATAAAACCTGGTAATACCGTTACTTGCTCTTTAGACATTTTAAAATACGAGCGACAGTTATTGTTTGTGAGTTCAAAGTTGACCTGTGCATTTTGGAAATTGTCACTGGCAATAATTAACCCTCTGCTATCTTTGTAAGCAGCATTGATATTGACTTCTTTTGCAGCTTTGGAAATTATATAAGAAGATAGTAATTCTCCAAAACTAGCAATTGTAGCAAGGGTTTTAGGTGTTAGTTCTTGCAATAAATTACAGCCTTCAAAAAGCGTCTCTAAATGATTGAATAATCGTTTTGTGTAACTGATTACTTCGCTTTGATTGGTAACAGGTATTAATTCTTTTATTATTGTAAGATGATGGTTTTCAACTTCTTTTAATTCCGAATTATATGCTAGATTTTGAACTGCAAGCTGTGCCGTTTTTAATAATTTATCTGTTGTTTTTCCGAATGCAGAAACCACAACTATGGTTTTATCGCTTTTAGAAGTTTGTTTTACTATCTCTAAAACTTTTTGTATTGATTGACTACTTGCTACGGATGATCCTCCGAATTTTAAAACTTTCATTTTTAAAATATTACCATTAATATGTGTGTTGTTGAATGTTATTTATCTGATTTCGAATTTTCGAAAAAATAAATATAACCTAAGATGATATGTAGAAATAGAAACCCTTAAAGGGTAATGGTACTTGTAGAAATCGTGCGAATATCTAATACAATACTACCTGCCACAGAGGTAGCTAAAGTAGGAATGATATTTGTTTTTGTAGTATTCACACTGCAAATGTATACGTTATTTTAATATGACAAAAGATAAAGTGGATTTTTATGAATATATTTAAAAACCCACTTTACTTTTTAAGATATGTCAATGATTTGTTGATTTCTTAAGATATCTTCAAAGGTGTCTCTTTTTCTTATTAAGAAATCGACACCATTATGCACCATCACTTCTGCAGGCTTGTACCTAGAGTTGTAATTTGATGTCATAGAAAAGCAATACGCTCCTGCGTTATGGAAGCACAAAGTATCTCCTTCTGTTAATTCGTTAATTCGACGGTTGGTTCCAAAAGTATCTGTTTCACAAATATATCCAACAACAGAGTAGTAACGCTCTCTTCCTTTAGGATTAGAAATATTTGTAATGTGATGATATGAGTCATACATCATTGGTCTAACCAAATGGTTAAACCCACTATCAACTCCCGCAAAAACGGTAGATGTAGTTTGTTTAATGACATTTACATTGGCTAAGAAAAATCCAGATTCACTCACCAAAAACTTCCCTGGTTCAAACATCAAGGTCAAGTCTTTGCCATAATCTTTACAAAATTGATTGAATCTTTTAGATAATTGTTTCCCCAGTTGTTCTATGTCTGTTGAAATGTCTCCTTCTTTATAAGGCACTTTAAATCCACTTCCGAAATCAATAAAATCTAAATTATCGAATTGTGCAGCCACATCAAACAGAATCTCTGTTGCTCTAATAAAAGTATCAATATCTAAAATATCAGAACCTGTATGCATGTGTATTCCGTTGATATGCATTCCTGTATTTTCTACCACTCTTTTAATATGTGGAACTTGATAAATTGAAATTCCGAATTTAGAATCGATATGTCCTACAGAAATTTTAGTATTACCACCAGCCATTACGTGTGGATTGATACGAATACAAACAGGAATTTCTGGATGCTTTTGTCCAAATAACTCTAATATTGATAAGTTATCAATGTTAATTTGAACACCCAATGTAGCAGCTTCTTCTATTTCTTCTAATGAAACACCGTTTGGAGTAAAAATAATATCATGAGGAGAAAACCCTGCAGCCAACCCTAATTGTACTTCTTGAATAGAAACAGTGTCTAATCCTGAGTTGAGTTGATTGAAAACCTTTAGTATATTTATGTTAGACAATGCTTTAGTTGCATAATTTAATTTCACCTGTTTTACCTTTGAAAAAGCATTGGTTAATCTATTAAATTGAGAAGTTATTTTCTCTGTATCATATACGTACAAAGGACTTCCGTATTTTTCTGATAGTGCAATTAAAGCTTCGTTAGTCATATTTATATTGTTTAATTATGGCGCAAATGTAATAAATGAATTGGATTATGAAATAGTTATTGAAAAAATATAACAGATTGTTTAAAATTGTAAAAAAAAAGCTGTTATCCCTTTTTGAAATGGTGTTTTTCCTTACTAAATAGCTTGAGATAGTTATACTCTTGTGGAGTCAAAATCCCTCTTAAATTTAAATATTTTTACTAATTCTATTTTGTATGAAAAAATGCCCAAACTGCAAGTCAACTTTTAGATGCAGAACTAAAAGAAAATGGTTTCACAGATTCTTACTAAGTTCTAAGGCTTATTTATGTCATGATTGTGGTACTAAGTTTTTAAAAGTACCATTAATAAAAAATGTTTTTTTGTTGGATACATAATTATTTGAATTTTATGGCAACTTTTTCGGCGATTTTTACAATTACCTCTGTGGCTTTTAAAATTGACTCTAGTGGTACGTATTCATATCTTCCATGAAAATTATGTCCGCCAGCAAAAATATTTGGACAGGGCAATCCTTTATATGATAGTTGAGAACCATCTGTTCCTCCACGAATTGCTTTAATCAATGGTGTAATTCCGATGTCTTTCATTGCTTCTTCGGCAATATCTACAATATGCATTACCGGAGTTACTTTTTCTTTCATGTTAAAGTATTGATCTCTAATTTTAACTGAAACGGCCTCTTTTCCTAGCTCTTTATTGAGTGCTGTTGCAATACTTTCAAAATCTGATTTTCGCTGTAAGAACAAGTTCATATCATGATCTCTAATAATATATTCTAAGGTTGTTTTTTCAACCGTTCCGTGCATATCATGTAAATGGAAAAAGCCTTCATAACCCGTAGTTGTTTCTGGAGTTTCGTTTGCTGGTAATGCCGCTATAAACTGATTTGCAATCAACATAGAGTTGATCATTTTTCCTTTTGCATATCCTGGGTGTACTATTTTACCTTGAATAGTAACATGAGCACCTGCAGCATTAAAGTTTTCGTATTCTAACTCTCCAACTTGACTTCCGTCCATAGTGTATGCCCAATCTGCTCCAAATTTAGCAACATCAAATAAATGTGCACCTTTACCAACTTCTTCATCTGGTGTAAAACAAATTCTAATCGTTCCATGTTTAATTTCAGGATGTTGAATTAGGTATTCCATTGCAGAAACAATTTCTGTGACTCCAGCTTTATCATCTGCTCCCAATAGTGTTGTTCCATCTGTAGTTACAATGGTTTGCCCTTTGTACTGCAATAAATCATCAAAATAATCTGGAGACAATACAATATTTTGCTCTTTGTTTAAGATAATGTCTCTCCCGTCATAATTTTCATGAACCTGCGGATTAATATTTGCACCTGTAAAATCTGGGCTCGTATCAATATGAGAAACAAACCCTATAGTAGGCACATTATAGTCTAAGTTACTGGGTAATGTGGCCATGATGTAACAGTTGTCATCTAAAGTGACATCACTTAATCCAATAGTTTTTAGTTCTTTTACTAAGATTTTGGCTAGATCCCATTGCTTTTCTGTACTTGGAAAAGCGGGGTTGTTTGGGTCTGATTCAGTATCTACTATAACGTAACTGATAAATCTATTTAGTATGTGTTCTTTATTAAGGTTCATTGAATGTTATGGAGTTAAGTGTGTGTATTGCTTTGCAAAAACGGTTGTTTACATCTAAATCACCATATACTTCTGTCTTTAAATGAAACGAACTTGTGTTGTTTTGAGTGACAAAAATATTTAAAATTTGATAGGTGAAATTTCCTTTTTTACCGATAGAGGTTGCGTAGTAGGCATTTTTGTTTTTAAATTGAAATACGTTCTGACTCTTGCTTTTTAGTCTATAAATAGAATCATTTGACCTCAATTGTTTTTTAAATTGGTCATCAAACTGATATGCAATTTGTAATTGTGTGATGTCGATTAAAACTGTTTCTGTAAGTTGTTTTGTGGTATCTGCGAAATAGATTGAAGACTGTAATTTGTCATAAAACAAGTTGGTTTTCCAATGTGATGGAATTTGTATAGAGAAGGTTTTCTTTACATCAGTTACTCTTTTAGTAGTACTACTAAATGATTCAGAGCTACAGGAGAATTCTTGTTCTAAAACGGTTTTATTGCAGGAAATAATAAACACCGAAATAAAAACAATTTTAATAATTGATTTCATTTTTGAAATGACTCTTTATTTTAAAACTAATTTTCCAATTTTATTATTCCCAGATAACCAAGCAGTGTTCTTATCTACAAATTGAATTGCGAAATATCCATCTTCACTAATATCATTCCAAGTATGTCCACCATCATTTGAAAATGAAACTCCAGTTTTGCCAACGGCTACAACTTCTTTTCCGTTTGTACCTGGAATGTATTGTACACAACTTTTGTAATTAGGAGCTTTACCGCTTGCTACCAATGTCCAAGTTTCACCACCATCTGTTGTGATGGCTTTATTTGCAGTATTTTCATCTTCTTTAGAGAAATTTCCACCCATTATAATTCCGATTTCCTCATTGTAAAAGTCTACAGAATAAATGCCTTGTGGTCCATCACCTTGAATAATTGGTGTATCAATAATTTTCCAGGTCTCTCCTTTATCAGAAGATTTTAATACTCTGGCTCTTGTACCACCAGTCACCACCCAAATGGTATTGTTTACAAAAGCAATATTAGTATTACTTGCAGCAAAAGAGGCTTCTCCTTCTTTTACTTCTGGTAGTTTTGAACAATCAATTTTATTCCATGTATTTCCGCCATCATGTGTCATAATGATAGAGGTGCAGCCATTTATGGGGTCTCCAATGGCAATGCCAGTTTTATCATCTAAAAATGTCATTGCATCGTAAAATACTTTTTCATGTTCTTCTTTGTACACAATCTTTTTTTGACCTGAACTAATTTTATATAGTAGAGCAGGGTTTGCAACTGACAATACAAATACACTACTACTTGTTTTTGCGATGCTTCTAAAATGAGGTTTAATAGAGTCATTGTAGGTAATGAATTCTATACCCCAAGTTTTTCCTCCATCTTCTGTTAAACCAATATCACCTCTAGATCCTGCAAAAATCAACGCGTCTTTGTTTGTGGCATATATTGCTCTAATACTAGTGCTGTCTACCTCAATTTTTTGAATGTTTACAGCCTCTATACTTCTTGCGATATAATCTTGTTTACACGAAAAACAAATGGTTGCTAAGCAGATTAAAAGTAGGTTTCTTTTCATTTTAAATATTTTGAGCGACTAATTTACAATTTTGCTTGGTTTAACAGCAATTAGTTTATAAATTTCTTCCCTGATTCAAAATAGATGTCAAAAACAAAATCTCATAAAAAAGCATTGGTTATATCTGGAGGTGGAAGCAAAGGTGCTTTTGCTGGTGGGGTAGCACAATATTTACTAAAAAAGCAACAAAAAGAGTACGATATCTTTATTGGTACATCTACAGGTAGTTTACTTGTTTCTCATTTGGCATTAGGACAATTACCTGAATTAAAGAAATTGTACACAAATGTGAGCCAGCGGAGTATTTTTAGTAATAATCCATTCACTATAAAAAAAATACATGGTGAAAAGGTGATTAGTATCAATCACTTAAATACACTTTGGAATTTTATAAATGGTAGAAAAACCTTTGGAGAAAGTAAAAACCTAAGAAAACTGATTCGGAAGAACATTACTGAAGAAATGTTTTTGAAGATTATAGAAGAAGAAAAAGAAGTGGTTGTAACGGTTTCTAATCTTTCTAAAAATAAAATCGAGTACAAATCTTTGCAAGAATGTACTTATACTGATTTTTGTGATTGGATTTGGGCTTCCTGTAATTACGTGCCATTTATGAGTTTGTTGGAGAAAAATAACTGTCAGTATGCCGATGGTGGTTTTGGATGTTTGGTTCCAATTAGAGAAGCAATTAAAAGAGGGGCGAAAGAAGTAGATGCCATTATTTTAGAGACAGAAATAACTCAAATCAATCGATTAAAGACTAAAAACTCTTTTTCTTTATTGTTCGATGTTTTTGATTTTATGTTAGAACATGTAGAAAGGCATAATATTACTATTGGTAAACTCTATGCAAAGCAGCATGATGTACAGTTGAACTTGTATTATACTCCAACAGTTTTAACCACAAATTCATTGATTTTTGACAAAGAGCTTATGCGTAAATGGTGGAAATCTGGTTATAAACATGCCAAAACTAAAAATGAAAACTTAATGAATGATTTTAGGCCCGATATTTTAGAAGAGGATGCCTAATTAAAATTGCAAAAAAAATGAAAAAAATAACTAAATCACTAGTGATTGCCGCATTGTTGCTGAGTTTTAATATGTTCAGTCAATCTAAAGAAGTGGATATTAGAGGGGAATGGGAAGATAAAGAAATGAACGTGGAATATAATTTTTCTAGTAATACTAAGGCTAGTTTTTCTCAAATGGGGTATGGAATGTCATTTTCTTATGTGGTAGATTTTTCAAAATCTCCTTATTGGATAGATTTCACAATAGAACGTGCGGGCAATAAAATGAAAATGCCAGGTTTGTTACGGATAATTAATACCGATACGATATGGATAGAGCAATTTGCTGCACATTCAAAACATCCTACAAAATTCTCTAAAGATTTTACGTCTAGAACAAGAAAGATCCATGTATTGGTGCGGAAGAAATCTTAAGCTGGATCGGTGTTTTTTTGTTATTATCTGTGGTTATTTATAGTCGATGTACATATTATTACTTGTGGGTTGTGCTAACTTCGAATTATAAAACTCTTTAAATTGACTTTTTCTGAAGTCATGTTTTCCTTTTGCCCCAGTAGTTATATATGTTATTGTTCTATTTAATAATGGATCAGAGTGTTCTCCTAAAACACCAAGATTATTATAATCTTCAGATAATTCAACATCTGGGATAAAACCTTCAATACTTTTGTCTCCTAGTTTATTTTTAATTTCCAATACAATAGGTTGCATTGCCCAGGTATGGTTTGGATTGATATTTTCTTTATTATACAAGTTTGGAGAGTCATATAGCGTAATTGATCCAACATATTTACCATGTGTTTTTGTCCCAACAGTTTTTACATCAATATATGGATTCAATCCGTTAATGACCAATTCTGAAGCAGATGCAGAATTATTGGTGGTAATAAAGTAAATTCTATCTAAAGATAAGCTGTTGATGTTTTCTTGTACAACACCGTTATCAATTTGATTTGTGAATTTTTCTTCTAGATTTACACTGTTGATTTTATCATTCCACTGCTTTTTAGCAAATAATTCACCCGTAAATTGTCCAGTAATCATGCTAGCTAAATAAACGGCTGTTCTAACAGAGCCACCACCATTGTATCTTAAGTCGATAATTAGATCTGTGATCCCCTCATTTTTTAGGCTTAGAAACGCAGCATTTAGCTCATCATCAAAGTTTGTTGTAAAGCTATTGTACATTAAGTACCCAATTTTCTTATTTCCAGAATTGATTGTTTTAGTAATGAATACTGGGTTTTCTGTGTATTCTGATTTGGTTAAAGCAATTGATGTTCCGTTTGTTATAGGGTTTCCATTGTTGTAATCAGCAAGATTAATAATGTAATCTACATTGCTAGAGAATAATAAAGTACGGTAATTATTAATAGTTAGTTTGGTGCCGTTTATAGCATTAAAAAGCATTCCTCTTTTTACATTTTTGGTGCTAGCATCTGTATTGGGTAATACATAGCGTACATAACCAAAAACATCTGTTGTACTTCCTTTTTCAAGAAGCAATCCAAATTCTATTCCGTTGTGTAAAGAAGTTCCTTGAAAAGAATTTTCTAAAGCAATATAATCTTCAACAATCCAAGACCATTTATCTATAACGTTTCTTTGGTATAATAAATTTTCGAAAAACTGAGAAGCGTTTTGCTCTGAGTTTAAAAAATGTTGATAGCTATCTGAATTTAAAAAACGATTGTCTGCTAAGTCTGTCACATTGTTTTGCCATAAATAGAAGCTGTTTAGACCTTTCCAAATAAAATTATTCACTTCTAAATTTTGGGAAGGCGTAACTTTTATTTTTGTACAAGAGGTTATTGTTAAGATGAGGAGTAGAAGGTACCCAGTACTTTTTGTCATATTAATTTGTATTTGGTAGATCTTGTTTAATTAGTATTCCGTTATCAAATAGTCGTTGTTGATCTAAGGAATTAAATAAAAATTCAAAATTATTTGAATTACAAAACAATGTTCCTGGTGGTGATGGAAATCCCGTTATATAATTTAGAATTTCAGATAAAATACCATCTGTATTTTCTCCTAATGTTCCCATGTGTAATATTCTTTCTTGCCTGCAAATTCTAATTTCTGGAGAAAAACCATTTTCATAAGTTTCATCATCCCTATTGTATAATTCCAAAACAATTGGTTGTACCGCAACAGTATGGTTGATGCTTTTGCCGATAGAATCATAATCTATAGAGTTGTATAATGTTATTGCACCTGTATTATTACCAGCAGTAGTTGTAAAGTTAATAATGTGCACATTAATATAGCTTCTTAAGCTGTTTATTAATAACTCTACAGAAGAAGAGCTTCCATTTAAAATAATATATACATCTGTCAATCCTAAGCTATTAATTGTACTAGAGTTGTATAGTTTATTTGTGAATTTTGAGATTAATGTATCTGGCTGATGTAGCTCAAACCACGGCTGAGCTTTGCTATTCCATTGTTTTTTTGCAAATATTTGATCTGTGAATTGGCCCGTAATCATACTTGCAATTTGATTGATGTTTTCTACAGAACTTCCTCCTCCAATATTGTATCTTAAATCTAATATCAATTGGTTAACTCCTTGATTTTTAAATTGTAGAAAAGCATCATTTAAATCATTTAAATAAGTAGATGAGAAATCATTATTATAAATTAAGTATCCAAAATTATTTGAGTTTCTAATAATGTTTTTTGCTAAAAATATAGGTTGATGTGTGTATCCGTTTTTTGTTAATAGCACTTTTCTCGCAATTGTATCAATAGCTGTCCGTATAGAATCTTCTTCGACTTTTATGCCGTCAAAAATTGCCATGTTTAATGTGTAGTCAGTATTATTTTCTAAAAGAGCTCTATAGTTGTCTCTTGTTAGCTGGGTGTCATCAACACCATAAAAATAATCACCTCTAAGAATGCTTTTTGTGTCAGCATCTGAATTAGGTAATATATATTGTACATATCCTAATACGTTTGTTGTGCTGCCGGGTTCTGCTATAATTCCGTACTCAACTCCATTTGTAAAAGAGGTTCTGGTACTTGGAGAATTTAAGGCAGTGTAATCATCTATTAAAAGAGAAGTATTGTCTGTGTTTGGCCTATCATGTAAAAGCGTTGTAAATAAATGATTTGGAGTGGGAAACGTTCTAAGGTAATTGTTTAACTTAGGTTGGCTATTGAATCGTCTATCTGATAAGTCTGGAATTTGATCTTGATATAGGTAATACGCATTCATTGCTTTCCATACAAAATCATTAATCTCTACATCAATAGGTATCTCATCTTCTTTCGTGCAATTATATAATAGAAAAGAGGTTAATAAAATTAAAAGTATTTTAGCGGGGCTTTTCATTACTATGATCTTTATTAGAGGTGTTTTAAAGTAACGCAATTTAAATAAATATAGTACATTTTTTAATATTGATGTAACAAATTTAATTAGTGGTCGTCGTAAAGGTGTAGAAGCAATTATAAGAAATGTTTTTTACAACTATAACTAACTAGAATCAATGAACCAATCAGACTTTTTAAAATCTGTTTTACCTTTTAAAGACAAAGTCTTTCGTTTAGCTAAGAGACTACTTGTTTCTACTGAAGAAGCTGAAGATGCAACGCAAGAATTGTATTTTAAATTATGGAGAAATAAAGAAAAGTTAGCGAACTATAAAAATGTTGAAGCATTTGCAATGACAATGACTAAAAATTATTGTTTTGATAGATTAAAATCTAAGCAAGCATCAAACTTAACATTGGTTCATAGTAATTATAAAGAAAAAGATACCGCTCTAGAAACAAA
>MAAC01006736.1_pt1 | contig 16236 bp, 15 predicted proteins | sample 1115981 | NCBI WGS metagenome assembly MAAC01 (sample SAMN04961126, study PRJNA320927) | seawater metagenome | isolation source: sample BD02T64 sea water enriched with oil for 64 days | place: USA:Gulf of Mexico | collected 2013-07-27 | reverse complement strand
TAATTTAATAACGCAGCATAAATGACTTTTAAACCCATCGAAGAAGAGCTTGAGCAATATCACTTCATCGTTGCTGTGATTTATAAGGGAGTAACCATTATTACATCACAGCGCCTTGAATTGAAATCGCTCAAGCACTCTGAAACCTGCATCTTGAATAGTAACGGGTATAGGTGTGAGACCACACTCAACAGTTTAATAAAGGACAATTAGCATGCAGCTTAAAGATACTATAATAGTCATCATTTTGGGAATATTTATCAGTCTACCGTTAAAAGTCAATGCCGCAGAATACAAATTAGATATAGAAGGTACCCATGCTTTTATTCAATTTAAAATTCAGCATTTAGGTTACAGCTGGATCATCGGTCAATTCAATAAATTTGATGGCAAGTTGAAATATGACAATAGTGACGAGGAAGCAAGTGAAATCTCGATAATTATTGATACGGCTAGCATTGATACAAATCACAAGTTGCGCGATAAACATCTTCGTGATGACAAGTTTTTAGATGTTAAAAAATACCCTCAGGCGACATTTATCAGTAAAAAATATAAACCAACTAGCTCAGGAGTAGCTATTTTAACCGGCGATTTTACTTTTCATGGGGTTACCAAATCGATAGATATTGAAGTCCGTAAAATGGGTGAGGGAAAAGACCCATGGGGCGGGGATCGTGTTGGTTTTGAAGGAACAACAAAGTTTACACTCAAAGACTACAAAATTGAGAAAAAGTTGAGCCCAGCATCAGCAGAAGTTGAATTGTATTTTACCCTTGAAGGTATAAAGCAGTAGTAAGTGACTAGGAGCCATTATGAAACACTTTAGTTCGATAGTTTTTCTGCTGTCGGTAGGATTTTACGCCTATGGGGAACAGGGTGAACAACAAATTGAAAAAATATCAATCCATGGTCAAACACCAATTTCGCCTCATGGTAATGAATATTACTTACTTGGGTCAGTTCAACAAATTGATAGCGATACTATAAACAAATCTAATGCTATGTCGCTTACAGAGCAAATGAATAGTAGCTTGGCTAGCCTAAGTATTAATGATGTACAAAACAATCCATTTCAACCAGATGTTCAATATCGAGGGTTTACTGCATCGCCATTATTAGGGTTACCGCAAGGGCTAAGTGTTTATCTTAATGGTGTTAGATTTAATGAACCGTTTGGTGATACGGTAAATTGGGATTTATTTTCTTTGTCTTCTATCGAAAAAATAACACTTTATTCAGGTTCAAACCCAATTTTTGGTCAGAATACATTAGGAGGTGCTTTATCATTAACAACAAAAAAAGGTTTCGATATTAAGCACAATGAAGTGTCACTGCAAGTGGGAAGCTTTGGTCAAAAACAAGTGAATCTTCAACTTAGTGGTAGTAATGAACAATGGGCTTATTATATTAATGCGAACAGCTATCAAGAAGATGGCTGGCGAGATGGCTCGCCAAGTGAAATTAAGCAATTATTGGTAAACCTTAGTTATCGGTCGCCAAACTTCATTACCGATTTATTCATGGCAATTAATGATAATAAAATGGTTGGTAATGGTGCTGTACCCATTGAATTACTGTCGCAACAATCATCAACTGCAATTTATACTCAGCCAGATCAAACTAACACACAGCTAGGAATGATTGGATTAAACTTTCAGGCTAACATGTTAAATAATTATTCATTAAGCGGAAACATGTATTACCGCCAAAATAAAATAGCCAGCATTAATGGAGACGACAGTGATTACCTACCTTGCATGTTTAGCGGTGGTATTACTTTATGCGAAGGTGACGATGATGACGAGAGTGAAGATGTGGTAGATGAGGAAGAATTAGAAGCAGTGACTTTTGTCGGTTATGATGAAGCTATTGGCTTTTCTGATCTTTCTAATATCGATGCAGAAGAGATTGATGGTACGCGTAATACAGGGAAAACAGACAATAGTAGTTATGGCTTTACGACTCAGTTAGTACGTAGTGACTCATTTACTTATGGTGACAACGAATTGATTCTTGGCATTGGAGCAGATAAAGCTAGTATTGATTTTGCCAGTGACAGTGAATTTGCCATCCTTCATAATGATACTATTGATGACGACCGATCAGTAAGTGGTGTTGGCTTGTATGATTATGATTCTATGGTCAGACTAAAAACCAATATTTCATACTATTATTTATACCTTGCTAACTCAATTGAATTACATAACGACTTATCGCTCAATCTTGCTGCCAGATATAATAACTCTCAGATCCGTATGAACGATCTTATTGACTCAGGTCCCGGCTCACTCGATGGAGTACATAAATATAATCATTTTAACCCCGCTTTAGGTCTTAGTTATAGCGGCTTAGATAATTTGACGTTAAAAGCGAGTTATAGTCAATCATCACGTACACCAAGTCCTGCAGAATTAAGTTGTGCTGATGAAGAAGATCCTTGTAAATTACCCAATGGCTTTGTATCAGATCCGCCTTTAGAGCAAGTTATTGTCACAACAGGCGAAGTGGGCGCTATTTATCACAAACCTAATCAACAGTATTCGCTTACCCTTTTTTCTAGTGCCAGTGAGAACGATATTATCTTTCAGCAAGCGGGTAATAAACCGTCGCAAGGTTATTTTGTTAATATTGATAAAACCAAGCGCCAAGGGATTGAGTTATCGTCACTCTTTCGTTTTGGTGATTACCGCTTAAGTGCTAATTATAACTTTCTTCATGCAACATTTGAGTCACCCTATATTTCGTTTAGCCCTGTTAATCCAAAAGGAGCTAATCGACAAGTTAATCCTGGTGATACCATTCCAGGGCAGCCAAAACACCAAGTTAAATTATCACTTGATCGTGAGTTTACTGAAAACCTTAATGTCGGTGGTGAGTATCTTTATAGTTCATCTCAGTTTTATCGTGGTGATGAAGCGAATGAAAATGATAAAATAACAGGGCACTCTATTGTTAATATGTATCTAAATTATGATATTACTCCTCAATTAGCGCTATCTTTTCGAGTAGATAACCTGTTCAATCACCAATATTTTACTTTTGGTACTTATGGTGAGTCTGAGGAAGTATTAGAAGATGTCTATCCTGAAGTTGATTCGGTAGAATTTGTAGGACCTGCTAAACCTCGCTCATTTGCAATAACGTTAAGCTACAAGTTTTAAGTACTTTGTGTTTTTATTCTATTGAGTGGCTTCGATAATTTTATGAAGCCATTTAACTTTGTTATTTTAACTTAAATCAATGTGCTTTTATTAATCATCAATAACAATGCCCCAAGGAAATTTTCCCACCTTAGTGGTAGCTATGACCGTATTATTCACTGTATTAATAATTGAGACATCTGAGCTAACGCCATTTGAACTATAAATGCGCTCACCATCTCTAGACATTGCCAGACCCCATACACGCTTACCAACAGGTATACCTGTAATTAGCGCTAAAGATTCGCTATTAAGCACCATAACCTGATTAAGCCTTCCTCCGGCAACATATAAACTTTTCCCATCTTTACTCAGTAGAATATCTTTAGGCTTTGCTTTATCGTCTCCTAAAGATATTCGTTGAACAATTTTTCCCGTTGCCATGTCGACTTTGATCACCTCACCACCTATCTCAGCGGTAGCATAAGAAAATTTACCATCATGGGTGAATGTTGCTGCGCGTGGGCGAGCGCCGACCAGAATATTCGAAACAATTTTATGCTCTGGTATCGCAACAACATGAAGCATATTGGTGGACTCACTCGTTATAATAACTCGTTTGCCATCAGGAGAAATAGCTACGCCTTCAGGCTCTATTCCTACTGGTATTTCAGCTATTACCTGACCATTTCTGGGGTTAATTACTGTGGCTTTAGCGCTGTCTTCATTTGATATATAAATGTTGCCATTTGGGTGTACAGCGAACGCTTCAGGATCATCTCCAGCATCGAATTTTCGCAAAACTTTTAAAGATGTGGGATCGAATACCGCTATTTTGTTTTCTGCACTAATAGCAACATATACCTCACTGCCATCAGGAGAAATACCTATACCTCGTGGCCGTTCTCCTATCTCTATTGTTGCTTCAAGTTGATGAGTTGTGCCATTAATAACACTAACCGTATGACTTCTTTCGTTAGTAACAAAAATGCGCCCAGTAGATTGGGCAAGGACTGTTTGGGTGAACAATGCTGCTAAGAGGATAGCGGCGCTAGTTAATTTCATATTAGGCTCCATTAATTTAAAGTAAGTGTTATTTCGAACAATGGGTTAGACCCAAGCTATCAAGATTAGTCGTATTGACAACGCCTCGAACAGGGGCTTCACCAGCAATTTTGCCATTGTCGATTAGTAGTAGAGGTTGTCTCAACTGACCGGTATCACGAAAGTTAAGAGACATGCCTTTTTGGCCATCAAAAGCCAGTTCTGTTTTGATGAATTGCAGTAAAGAAGTCGTATCGTTAAATTGATTTCTAGCAATTGAGTCAGATAATAGCTTAACTGATGCCCATCCCGCCCAAGCAGTGTCAGTCATCTTCTGGTTGGTCGAGTTAGTAAATCTGCTATTCAGTTGACCCGCTGCATATTTTCTAAAGGAATGATGCCAGGTTTGTGCTTTAGCTGAACTATCAGAATTTTTTTTCAGCCACTGAGTTTCTGCATCTTTTTTCATCGCTTTGCTCGGGAGCATATGCAATACATTCGAAAAACACTCAGATCGTAAGTTATTGTCTTCAGCCGTTAAGTTGAAAATGACTTTATTAGGGTATGCGTTACTGAGATGGGTAATATGCTTTGCATCCATCGTTGTAAATATTGCTGAGCTTGAATTTGGCAGGGTTGTTAAAGAGTAGCGCTGCCCGAGAAATACCCCTTGAATATTGGCTTCATCTATCCCTTGTTTTACCCCCATAAAAGCGTGACTGTCTTTATCACCAATAAAACTTAATTTGATCTCATTCGATTGGTTTGTTGTGCCACTGGCAGAAAAAGTCACACTAATCAGTAGTGCCACAATAGTAAACTTGTATTTTTCTAACATAAAACCCTCCTAAGGTTAAATTTCATCGAAGTTCTATATCAGAGCAATTACTATGCCGTCGCGTTTAGTTATCTTTTAAAAAAGCCCCTAGCGCTTAAAGGTATAAGTAAATAAATTAAGTTATTGAACTAACATGCCATTTCTACAGGGCTAATTTGAAACTTAGCACTAAATAGTCACCTTTATTGAAGGTGATAAACTCGTTTTCTTACATTGTTCACCTTCATACAGTTGCTACAACTGCAGTGCTACAGCTGTTTCTTTTTAGCTTGCTTCTACCAAGAATAAAAAATCAATAGGGAAGTGGTACACACGAATGTTAAGTTTTTAATTGTTTTATATCAATCATTTACGTCACATGTCTTTAGGTGTGAACATAAAGTTATATTTTCTGGCATAGCCTTTGCCCCTTAACCTATATCTTGAATTAACAATCGCAAAAATTAATATCAAAAATGCGGTTATTAACCAATAGGGGAGTAGGAAATAAATGCAAAGAAGAAATTTTTTTAAAGCTTGTGCCGGTTTATCTATAGCTGCCGTTGACATAACGGCCAACAGAGTAGAAGCAAAAGCCAAATCACCTGAGAAAACACGTCCGCAGGTGGGAGATTACTTAGTTCATGACGATGTTGATGAAGGCATAAAGCCAATATTGGTTAGTGAATTAGTTCTTGGTGCTGACCAAATAATGGCTTTTCCACAAGACAGTAACTCCAAGGTTGTTCGTAACGGCTCTCGTTTCAATAAAGTGATGGTTATGCAACTAGATCCTAAAGAAATGGATGAAAAAACTTTAGCAAACTCAGTTAACGGCGTTGTTGCCTATTCAGCAATATGTACTCATCAAGGCTGTGATGTAAATGCTTATTTAAAAGACACAAAAGAGTTCTTTTGTTTTTGCCATATGTCTCGTTTTGACCCACACAAAGCAGGAGCCGTTACCAATGGTCCTGCGCAGAGAAAACTAGCGATGTTACCGCTTGAACAAGTTGGTGACCAATTAATCGTTCGCAAAAAATTTACCAGAAAACCTGGACCTAAATAAATAGATTATCCGAATTAAAAAGTACCCGCAAAGAAGAATAAACTTTTAAACACCCGATAGGAGTTACAACATGAAGAAAAAGATGAACTTAAGTTTGCTGTTCGCAGCAGCTATGGTACCTGCAATGGCTATGGCCTCCAGCGTACTAGACAACTACAACCCAGTGACAGATGAACGATTGAAAAATCCTGAACCTGAAAACTGGTTGCAGTGGCGTGGTAATTATGAAAGTTGGGGCTATAGCTCTTTAGACCAAATAAATACTGACAACATTGATGACTTAGTACCTGCATGGTCTTATGCGACAGGTGAGTTAGAAGGGCATCAATCACCTCCTATCGTTAATGATGGTGTGATGTTTGTTTCAACGCCAAATAATAAAGTCATTGCACTTGATGCTGTAACTGGTCAAGAGTTGTGGAGCTTTAAAAAGGAAATTCCAGAAGAGTTATTTCAGCTTCATCCAACTAACCGTGGTGTAGGTTTATATGGCGATAAGGTTTATGTTGCCGCAACTGACGCATGTTTAGTAGCACTTGAGGCTAAAACAGGTAAAGTTGCATGGGAAACATGTGTTGATGACTGGGAAGACGGTTATTACATGACCATTTCACCTTTAATTGCTGAAGGTAAAGTAATGGTAGGTGTTTCAGGTGGTGAATATGGTATTCGAGGCCATATTACTGCTGTTGACGCAGAAACCGGTAAAATTGCATGGAAAACCCATACTATCGCTGGCCCTGGTGATCCGGGTCATAAAACATGGGAAGGAGATACTTGGAAAACCGGTGGTGGCTCTGTATGGATTGCAGGTAGTTATGACGCTGATTTAGGTATTGCTTTTTATGGTACAGGTAATGGCGGTCCTTGGATGCCTGATGCTCGTCCAGGAGATAACTTATATGCAAACTCTGTTATTGCTTTAGATGTTAAAACAGGAGAAATGGTGGGTTATCACCAGTATCATCATAATGATGCTTGGGATTGGGATGAGGTATCTGCACCTTTGATCATTGATATCGAGCATGAAGGTAAAAAAATCAAAGCATTGGTTCACGCTGGCCGAAATGGTTACCTGTGGATACTTGAACGTAAACCTGATGGTAAAATTGATTTTGTTAAAGCAAAACCTTTTGTTAAAAACAATGTATTTACCAGCGTAGACAAAAAAACTGGTCGTCCAACATACGATCCTAAACGTACTCCGGGTATCGGTAAAAAGGTAACTTTCTGTCCATCGCTATGGGGTGGTAAAGATTGGCCACCAGAGTCTTATAGTCCAAAAACTGGATTATTTTATATACCCGCTCACGAAAACCTATGTTCTGAAATGGGTGGCGTAAAACTGGGTAAACGTAAACCGGGCGAACTATTCATTGGTGTTCCAATCTCAGAAATATTAACTAACATTCGTTTAGATGAAGGTGCTGCAGATCATATTGGTGAGATTCAAGCTTGGGATTTAAACAAAAATGAAAAAGTTTGGACTTTCAATATTAAAGAAATGAACTGGGGACCAATCTTAACAACAGGTGGTAACTTATTGTTTTCTGGTGGCTCTAATGACCGTATGTTCCGTGCTCTAGATGCTCGTACAGGTAAGAAAGTATGGGAACAACCAATGAGTTCTGGTGTTACTGCCGTACCTTCAAGCTTTAAAGTTGATGGCGTGCAATACATTGCAGTTCAGTCTGGTTGGGGTGTTGATGCACAACGTATGCAAGGCGCTTTTGACTCGGTAATGGACCATAAAACGGTTGTTCCACAAGGCGGCGTTATTAATGTATTTGCATTAAAGAAAAAGATCAAATAACTACCGTAAAGAGTAATACCAATACTAGTAAGTTAGTGATCAAATATTAATGTGGATAAATTTTCAAGAACACAGGTTTTTAGTTCCAGACAAAACCTAAGTACCTACATCCGTGTAGGTAAGGCGCTTGATTGAGTAATAGCAGGCGTGTGTAATTGAAAATAACGACGTTATTGGAATCTTTAGTCCACTTAGAATGATCACCTATTTATTTGTATTGGTATAACCGTAAATCAAAGTTGTCTGTTGGTTGTGTAGCAATTAGCAGGCAATCACATTGTTTATAAATATCATAGGAGCCTGACAATGTTAGAGCCCATTACCCGTTACCAAAATTTCATCAATGGTCAGTTTACTGATTTTTCAGGGGCTGAAATAGAAAATTACAATCCAGCAAATCAAGTGTTGCTGTCGACCACTCCGCAATCGAACGAACAAGACGTTGATAATGCGCTTAATTGTGCTAAAGATGCACAAATAGCTTGGAGCCTAAAACCAGCGATTGAGCGTGCTAGTTATTTACGTAAAATTGCCGATGGTATTCGTAAGAATGCATATGAGTTGGCACTGTGCATTACCAAAGAGCAGGGTAAAGTACTTTCATTAGCTGAAGTAGAAGTGAATTTTACCGCCGATTATCTCGATTATATGGCCGAATGGGCCAGACGGATTGAAGGTGAGGTGATCACTAGTGACCGTGTAGGTGAAAACATATTTTTATTTCGTAAACCCTTAGGCGTAGTAGCCGGAATTCTACCATGGAATTTTCCTTTTTTCTTGATTGCTAGAAAGATGGCACCGGCCTTGATTATGGGTAATACCATTGTTGTTAAGCCTAGCGAAGAAACACCAAATAACTGTTATGAATTCGCAAAAATTGTTGCTGAATCTGGTTTGCCAGCAGGTGTATTTAATGTAGTAGGTGGTGCTGGAAGTGTCGGGCAGCAACTGACTAGTGATAAGCGTGTCAATATGATTAGTTTTACTGGCAGCGTTGATACTGGTAGTCGAATCATGGCAACAGCAGCAAAAAATATAACCAAGGTTAATTTAGAACTTGGCGGTAAGGCACCAGCTATTGTACTGGATGATGCTGATATTGATTTAGCAGTTAAAGCTATCACTGCTTCTCGGGTTATCAATACCGGACAAGTGTGTAATTGTGCTGAACGCGTTTATGTTCAGCCTAATGTTGCTGATGAATTTATCAGTAAGTTAAAAGTGTCGATGGAACAGGTTACTTTTGGTGACCCTTTACTAGATGGAAGTCTTGATATGGGTCCTCTGGTGAATCAAATAGGGCTTGATAAAGTAGCACAAATGGTTGATACAGCTCAAAGTCAAGGTGCAGAACTTATTACCGGTGGTCAAGTGGCCGATCTTGGTGCTGGATATCACTACAAGCCTACTGTTTTAGCTAACTGTAGCAATGATATGGAGATTATGAATAAAGAAATATTTGGCCCTGTACTGCCTATTCAAGTGGTCAATGATTTACCCGAAGCAATTGCAATAGCGAATGCCAGTGATTATGGCTTAACGTCATCTCTATATACGCGTGATCTTAGTAAAGCAATGCAAGCGGCTAATCAGCTAAGTTATGGCGAAACCTATATTAATCGCGAAAACTTTGAAGCCATGCAAGGGTTTCATGCAGGTACACGTAAATCAGGGATTGGCGGTGCTGACGGTAAACATGGTTTATATGAATATTCACATACTCATGTTGTCTATATTCAAGCTTAAGTAATACCAGTTTGATTAAATTATTGCTCACTTGTACTGGTTAAAATAGTCCATGTCGGCGTTGCTCTCAATTCTAATAGCTGGCTATTACTCAATCGAGCGCCTTGCCCTGAAATATTTTTCCTATGTACAAGAAGATCACAAACTTAATGAAACTGGTATAGCTATTTTATTTCGATAATCAGGCATTGAAGAGAAAACGTATCTTTTTAATGCCTATAACATCGATTAAGTTCCTTCCTTGAGTAGTGGAGTTAATATGGGAAGATTTGAAAGTATTTTACAGCGCTCTTCAGTGTCATTTTCAATCATTGATTCACTAGAACAGTTTCCACAATGGACAGCACTGTATCAATATCGTAACAATAAAAATGATAAGGTTTACATTCACAATTCGTCTTTGTTAGAAGGATTAAACTGGCACTCAGCTTCGATAGCGTTATCTGCAGATATCAATCAGTCTCAAGTACGGATATTCCACGCTTTAATGGCTAATAGTGAAAGTGGCTCACTGATATTCGACTATGACCTGCAGCAACAATTAAATAAAACGGATGACGGTGAAAGTACCGTTGTTATTTTAGATACGCATAAATTAATGGACAGCATGGAGTTTGTGGTAAAGCAAATAGATGAGCTTAATAAGGATCAGCAAGAGAGAAATATCTGTGTGATACATCCAGCAGAACTTCCCTTTGGAACGCAGCTTTGTTTATATCGAGGATTAATATGATAAAGCCTACAGGTGTTGCATAACGTTACAACTGTTGCATAAACCGCGACAGGTGTTGCGAAAGGTGTGAGCTGTATGTGGTGGAGTTTTGTGATAAGAGTAATAAAATGTCCGATGACATTTTTTTAGCTATATAGATGAAACCTAGTGTTGCACTTACCTATCCAAGGGAATAGAGAGTAATTCATTTCATTGAATTTATTTTGGTACATAATTTGGCTCAGTAATTGCTCTTATCTATGAGCTATTTCAAAACGGCAGACTTTCAAGAAATTAAACATGACTAGATAACCACCTAAATCATTAAGTGAATAAACTAATGGTGTGTGATTTATAAATGTACAGTTCTTGACCATTTTCGAGAGTCCGAAGTCAGGAAAATAATAATGATACCTCAATACCAGACTAATAGAAAAACAGAAGATGTGGTTGCTTATATTACCGGTGATTTTCAACGAAGAACCATTAAGCCTGAGCCAATGATTGTAGAGTCGTGGGGTCGGTGCTTTACCGACTATCAGCTCGATCCTGATGCTAATAGTGAGAGCGTTGTACTCACCTCACATGAATTGAAAAATCATCAGCAATTGATGGGAGATTATTTCAAAATAGCCGCAGATGGTGTAAATAGTTTTGGCAATGCATTAAATCAAGCCGGTATGGCGGTAATGCTAGCCGATAGCCAGGGAGTCACAGTAGCAAAGCGATTGCCTTATGCAGAAATTGAACTTTTTAAAGCAAATGGTTTTGTCCTAGGCTCTTGTTGGAGTGAAAAGCTAGTCGGTACTAATGCAATAGGCACTACCTTAGTAGAAAAAAAACCGTTAATCATCCATGGACAAGAACATTATAACTCACACAGTGGCAATCTTAGTTGTTCTACTGCGCCCATTTTTGACTCATTGGGTAATTTTATGGGTTGCCTAAATGCTTCATGCCTTGGCGCGAATGGTGGAAAAGAAACACAGTTCCTAACGCTAAAGTTAGTCACTATGTACGCAAGAATGATTGAAAATAGTCACTTTTATCATTTTCATCGCAACAATATTATTATCGCTATCAAGCCGTTGCATAACTTCGGAGAAGAAGGTCAAGAATGTTTAATTGCGTTGAGTGAAAGTGGAAATATTATTGGTGCGAATAGAAACTCGTTCTCACAGTATGCAATAACCGCCATGGGTGACTTAATAGGTAAAAAAATAGAATCTATATTGGCGTTATCTATTGAGATACTACAAAGCCGTACTCAAGGAGGATTAACTGAATCTTTAATCACTATAGGAAATAGCGATGAGCAATTTAAGTTGCAACTTAATATTCCTATACGGTTACTCAGAAAAAACAATCCGATAGCTAAAGTTAACAATAAAATAAAAAAACAGCATCATGGTCATCCGTCACTAGATCAGCTTAAAGGTAATGATCAAAATGTAGTAGCAAGCATTATTCGTATTCGAAAAATCATAAATCAAGACATTCCTATTCTTCTTCAAGGAGAAACAGGCACAGGTAAAGAAGCGTTTGCCAGAGCAATTCATGATGAAAGTGATCGCGCTAATGGCCCATTTATAGCGCTTAATTGTGCTGCTATTCCAGAGTCATTAATAGAAAGTGAGTTATTTGGCTATCAAAGCGGTACTTTCACCGGAGCTCGTAAAAATGGCATGAAAGGTAAACTCAGCCAAGCAAATGGAGGCACAATATTTCTTGATGAAATTGGGGATATGCCTATCCAGCTGCAAACTAGATTACTGCGAACTCTTGCTGAAAAGGAGGTTTTGCCTTTAGGTGCTGAAGTTCCTGAAATTTTAGATGTTAAAGTTATTTCGGCTACCCACCAAGACTTAATAGAACAGATAAAAAATAAAGAGTTTAGGGAAGACTTCTTTTATCGGCTAAATGGAATGTCTCTGAAACTACCGGCATTAAGAGAACGTAATGATAAGGATGACGTTATCGCATCAGTATTAAAATCAGAAAATACATTGCTCGATAATATTCAGTTTGAGCCACAGGCTTATCAATTGTTATTAGACTATGCGTGGCCAGGTAACATTCGCCAACTGAAAAATGTGCTTAAGTATGCTTTGGCTGTAAAAGATAGCTTGAGCATAACCGTTAATGATTTACCCGCGGAAATAATCGATAGCAATCCTTTTATTACTACAATGCCAGTCTTTGATGATAACCAACTTATTATCCCTGCAAGCAGTAATGATCAGGATGCTAATGCTTTGCTTAATTCATTACGTAAACATAAATGGAATGTTACCGGTGTTGCAGAAGAGTTAGGCATTTGCCGGTCAACCATTTATCGAAAAATGAAAAAATTTAACATAATTCAACCTAACGATGTTTTTTAGTGCTAATAAATCATTAGATTAATCACTATTATTGATGAAATTAATAACAATTTCTAAAAACCGTAAATACAACTTTGGAGTATCATTATGAAGTTATTATCAGCAAGCCTTTTATGCCTTTTTAGTACGAGTATATTGGCGAGTAATCTTCCTCAATCAATGGAGGAACTAGAAAAACGTTACCTTAGAGCTTATCAAAATAAAAATCTTGATGGCATTTATAGTCTAATTGATTGGACAGGGGTTAGCGGTTACAAGAAAAAAATGGTTAAGGTTTACACACGTAATAGTCTTGGGAAAAAGATAAAAAATACCGAATTTGAAGCGGTTGATGAAAAATTCTTTAATGATTTTTCTGTTGGTGAAAAACACTTTAAATCTAACCTTGCTGTTGATCAATTATTTCGTATCGAGTTTGATAACCCACAGAGAGAAGAGTCATTAGTCTATTTGGTTGGCAAAAGTTCAGACGGTTACCAGTTTTCTCTTTCGATAAAAAATAAAACCAAATCAAACGATTAGTTTATTTTATGTCTTTATTAGCATGTTAGATAATATTCTAAACCCCAATAAATAGAGTAAATATTATGCCAAGATATGTAATTGAACGAGACATTCCAGAAATAGGATCGGCCGAACGTGAAGACCTACGCGGAGCTGCACAAAAGTCTAATGGCGTACTTAACGCTATGCAGGCAGAACATAAGAATATTCAATGGGAGCATTCTTATGTGGCTGGCGATAAAACTTTCTGTATCTATTTAGCCGATAACATCACACTCATTAATGAGCATGCTGAGCGAAGTGGCTTTCCTGCTTCGGCAGTCACCGAAGTGAGGGGGATTATTGATCCCGCAACAGCGGAAAGTTAAAACCTGTCTTACAGTTACACAGTGGTTCTGGCTACCGCCAGACTGCTAATACTGACGTTAAACGCTTCTCCCTCTAATTGCCTATATTTCCCCTTTCGTTATCTATATCAATCTTTATCTCGTGTAGACAAAATCACAAACTGCAGCAAGTTATTATTTTGCTATTTGGCAACAATATGTCTTTTTGTGATCTCGATAAAAATTAGACAGCTGTAGCAATTCGCACAAAAATTGCTACAGCTGTCCTAATGAAAGGATAAGTTTACCGTGGGTATATTTAACAAGAGCTCATTCGTAAAATAAAAACAATCGTTTAAAATCAGTGTGTTGAATCTGTTTTTAGCTAAATGTAGTTGTGTGTTTTTTAATTGGCACAAGCATTGCGATGTATAAACCCAGTATCAAAACAACAATCACTAATTGGGGAAAAAAATGAGAAAAACAATTATTGCCGCTAACGTGGCAGCTATATTAGCACTAGGTGTAACTGCAACTGCGACTCAAGCTGTAGAATTTATGGATGGTAAACTTAAAATCAATGGCGCAGCTATGCAATCGTGGCAATCAGCTATGGAAGTTGATGGTGCAGCAAGAGCTCCAGAAGAACAAGATAGCGGATTCCATCGTTTACGTTATGCACTAACGTTTAATGCACAATTGACCGACACTATTTCAGTTTTTGCTGAATTAGCAGAAGAGCCAAATGATAATGGCAATCTTGCTCAGGATTTAGCTTGGATCCAATTTCAAAAAGATGGTTTAGGACTTAGAGTAGGTAATGTTGTTTCTACTACTCAAAACTTTATCGAGTATTCAGATGGTGCTGCTGTTCAAAGTAACCCACTAATCGGTAATAGCCCTGTAGATATGATTACTGCAGAAGAAGGTCTTTGGCTTTACGGTTCATCAGAAAATTACACTTGGGATGCTGTAGTTAGTAAACCTAGCTTTATTACAGATTTCAGTAAAGATTCTGGTTATAACTTTGGTTTACGCGGTACCGCTGGACTTGGTAATGGTTTTTCTGTTGGCGCAGGTGTATTTATTACTAATGCTGATTTAGATTGTACAGGTAGTACGTGTTCAAATAATGGTGCTCATGGGATTATAGGTTCATTAATTGGTATTGGTGATGGCGATAACTATGAATATGGAACCGATACTGGCGGTTTAACTGGTACACCAGGTCGTGGTAGTCACTTTGCCATTGTTCCAGGTATTAATGCCACTATTTGGCAGCTAGATGCTCAATATAAAACAGAAGATTTAGCATTACATGCTTATTATGGTCAAGCTCAAGATGATTATAGCTGGGCTGATAGTGGTATTGCCGGATATCGTCCAATGTCTGCAAATTTCACTAAAACAGATTCTGAAGTTAGTTTCATGAGCGTAAAAGCTAAGTTTAATATCAGTAAAGAGTTATATGTTGCCGCTCGTTATTCTCAATCTACTAATGATTCAGATGGCATTTCTGGTAATGATAGTTTAGATCGCATTCAAATTGGAGGCGGTTACTGGATTGAAGATAAAGTATTGTTAAAAGTCGAGTACGTTAAGCAAACAGAAGAAGCATTTTCTGGTGGCCAATCTACTAATGGTGAAGGTGAAGCTGAATGGGATGGTGTGTTAGCTGAACTGTCTGTGTCTTTTTAGTACATAACTTTAACGTTATCCACCTTGAAATGTATAACACCATTTCAAGGGGTCACTTAACTTCAATTATAAAGAGATTATTATGAAAGAAATAACAGCAACATCTTTAAGTATTGGCCTTGTTGGCGCAATAGCTACTTGGCTTGCCTTTAGCCTTTTATCTGGCTACATTTTAATTTGGGCTGTTTTCATTGCTTGGGCAGGTTTTGCCGCGCTTGGTGGAGATAACCAAGCCTTAAAAAGCACGATAGTTTGTGGTGTTTTTGGTGTGGTTATCGGCTGGATTGCTGCTTTTATGGTGTTAAGTATCCCATTAGCAGATACTTTAGGTATGCCACTTTGGAGTGCTATTGTCGTTGGCATAACAGCATTTACGGTTGTTTTTGCATCAAATTTTCAAGTTTTTGCGGCGGTACCTGCATCAGTTTTATCGTACGCGGCAACTTTTGCCTATCTTCTACAAACCAATGAAAGAATGTCTCTAGTTACTTTAACCAGTATCAATTTTGACAATCCATTATTGCTAATCTCTTTGTCTGTAATTTTGGGAGGCCTATTTGGTAAGTTATCAGTAATAGGTGCCGGTTATATGACTAAAGAAGCCTAAAAAGGACATGACTGTGTTACAACAATTTTCAATTTCAGCTTTTACTATAGCTTGTTCGTCAATAATAAGTTGTTCAGTGCTCGCGGCAACTGAAAAAATCGAATCATCTAAGTTAAATGCTAGTGAGGTGGTATCAGAGGTTATTGTGGTAACTGGCAGTCGTCAACAATCTGAACTTCTTACTTTAGCGGGCAATATCGATCGCATCTCGCGTGAAGATATTGTCTCAGTTAGCGCTGTTCATCCAAGTGAAATTTTAAACAGAGCAACAGGCGTTCACGTTCAAACGAACAATGGTATGGAATCGTTGCCTTCTGTACGTTCGCCTGTTTTAACTGGCCCTGGGGCTGCGGGCGCTTTTTTATTTCTTGAA
>MAAC01014885.1_pt1 | contig 16249 bp, 11 predicted proteins | sample 1115981 | NCBI WGS metagenome assembly MAAC01 (sample SAMN04961126, study PRJNA320927) | seawater metagenome | isolation source: sample BD02T64 sea water enriched with oil for 64 days | place: USA:Gulf of Mexico | collected 2013-07-27 | reverse complement strand
CATGGGGTGGTTAAGTATGCCCAGTGCATCCATACAGTAGGCTTTCTATTAAAAGTTCTTTAATGCTAGCAGATAATAATGATTTAGCTAGCTTAAAACTGGTTGCTTACGTTAACTTGCCATTGGCAAACATAAGGATTTCATTGACCACTTCTGTAATAGAAATGTCAGTAGAATCAATAATTAACGCTCCTTCTGCCGGGATAAGTGGAGCTACCTTGCGGTTTTGATCTCGCTCATCTCGTTGACGTATGTCATCCAAAAGGCGCACGATGTTAACATCAATCCCTTTTTCTTTCAACTGATTAAATCTTCGGTCAGCCCGTTCTTCAGCGCTCGCAGTTAAAAATATCTTTACTGGGGCTTTCGGAAAAACAACGGTTCCCATGTCGCGACCATCGGCAATTAAGCCAGGGCTAACGCTAAAAGCACGTTGTCTTCGCAATAGTGCTTCTCTAACACGTGGAAATGCTGCTATTTTCGATGCTAATTCGCCAACTTCTTCAGTACGAATAATGTCAGTAACATTTTCACCTTCTAAAATGACTTTAGCTTCACCTTGACTATTAATTTCAAATTGAACATCTAAATGAGCAGCCATAGGGATAAGAGGCTCCTCATCATCTAATGCAAGTTGGTGATGCTGAATGGCAACAGCTAAGACGCGATAAATAGCACCACTGTCAAGAAGGTGCCAACCTAATTGATCCGCAACTATCCTTGCTACGGTTCCTTTACCTGCGCCACTTGGCCCATCAATGGTTATAACCGGAGTGATTTCCTGCATACTTTTTTCTCCTAACATCGAAAATCGGCGCAATTATACGGGATTTATAGAGTAAAATCGCGTAAAAATGTTTTTCTGTAACATTATTAACAAGAAACTTGCGCTAGCTTGTCAAAATAGTCAGGAAATGTTTTAGCCGTACACTTAGGATCATTAATAGTAACGGGTGTATCACTCAAAGCAACAAGAGAGAAACACATAGCGACTCTATGATCGTTATAGGTATCAATCTCTGCATGTTTCAGTGATTTTGGTGGAGTAATTGAAATATAGTCTTTGCCTTCAACAACCTCAGCTCCAACCTTTCTTAGTTCCGTAGCCATTGCATTTAATCGGTCTGTTTCTTTTACACGCCAGTTATATATATTTCTAATGGTGGTTGTACCTGTAGCAAAAAGTGCTGTGGTAGCAATAGTCATTGCCGCATCAGGAATATGATTCATATCCATATCTACTGCAGTCAACGGCTTACCTATAACGGTGATTGACTCATCCTTCCAATGAACTTCTGCGCCCATTTTTTCAAGAACATCTGCAAAATGCTTATCTCCCTGAACACTGAGCTTACCAATACCATGAACAGTGACTTCACCACCTTTAATAGCGCCAGCCGCTAAGAAGTATGACGCAGAAGATGCATCACCTTCCACCATATATTTATCTAGCGCTTGATATGACTGATTACCGCTAACACTGAAAGACTTATAGTCATTATTTTGAACACTGACATTAAATCTACGCATAATATCAAGCGTAATATCAATATAGGGCTTGGAAACTAATTCACCCTCAATTTCTATTGTAGTATTGGTTTCTAATAAAGGGGCAATCATCAAAATCGCAGTTAAAAATTGACTCGATATAGAACCATCAATGGTCACTGTATTGCCAGTTAACGCTTTACCTTTAATTCTTACCGGTGGGTAATCTTTATTTTCTAAGTATTCTATATCGGCATCAAGCTGTGCTAAAGCATCAACTAAATGACCAATCGGCCGTTCTTTCATTCTTGGTTCACCGGTTAAGATAAACTCACCTTCACTTGCCGCAAGTGCAGCACACAATGGGCGCATCGCCGTACCTGCGTTACCTAAGTACAGTTCCAATGGTTCTTTAGTATTGAAAAAACCACTATTTCCAATAACAGTACACTCTGTACCACAATCGCTTAAAGTATATTCAATACCAAGGCTTTTTAACGCATTTAGCATATGGTTAATGTCATCACTCACTAATAAGTTAGTAATTTTTGTTTCGCCATTCGCTAACGCCGCAATTAACAATGCTCGGTTAGATAAACTTTTTGAACCAGGTAAAAATATTTCTCCATTAATTTTACCTATTGGGTTTAATGTTAACTGCTCCACTTTATCTATTCCTCTTTTCAAACTGTTGCATAAAGTCTACTAGGGCTTGAACCCCTTCAAGCGGCATAGCGTTATAAATACTTGCGCGCATGCCACCAACAATTCTATGACCTTTGAGTGCAGTTAATCCGGCAGCCTCAGATTCACTTATAAACTTATCATTTAGGCTGTCTTCTTTTAGCCAAAATGGAATATTCATCTTGCTGCGATACTGAGCTTCGATGTGATTAAGGTATAATTCACTTCCATCAATCGCTTGATACAGCAACTCAGCTTTAGTTTGGTTTACTTTAGCAATTTCTTTAACGCCACCTACATCTTTTAGCCACTGAAATACTAAGCCAGCAAGATACCAAGCATAAGTTGGTGGGGTATTATACATTGAGTCACTGTCTGCAGACGTTTTATAATTCATAATACACGGCGTTGCTACATGCGCATGACCAAGTAAGTCTTCTCGAACTATAACAATGGTTAATCCTGATGGGCCAATATTTTTTTGAGCTCCAGCATAGATTAAACCAAATTTACTGACATCGACTTCATGGGATAGAATAGTTGAAGACATGTCTGCAACCAAAGGCACGCCATTGGTTTCTGGAATAGTATTTATTTCAATGCCATTAACGGTTTCATTAGGACAATAATGAACATAGGCTGCATCAGGGTTAATAGGCCAGTCTGAACTTGGAATAAGACTAGCTTTATCATTAATATCTTGATTAATATTAATAATGTTAATGTCACCAAAATTTTTTGCTTCAGCTGCAGCAGCTTTAGACCATGATCCTGAGACAATATAATCGGCAGACTTACCTGCAGGGAGTAAGTTAAGTGGTACAGCAGAAAACTGTCCTCGTCCGCCGCCATGGCAAAACAGAACTTTATAATTATCAGGAATCGACATTAGCTCACGTAAATCTGCTTCCGCTTTTTCTGCCATAGCAATGTAAATACCACTACGATGGCTTAATTCCATTACAGAACTACCTGTGCCTTGCCAATTTAAAAACTCTTGTTGTGCTTTTGCCATTACAGCTGTTGGCAACATTGCTGGGCCAGCACAAAAATTAAAAACTTCTGACATTATCTTTCCTACTTTATTAACTACGATTTGAAATATTTATTTAAAAAATCACATTAAAAAAGGCGGTTATTAGCCGCCTTTTTAGTGTTGATGCGACAATTACTCTTGATTGTCGTCTTGTGAGGTATCAGCAACATCCTGCTGAGCGCTATGCTCTGGATTATGCTCCGCACCCGTTTCAATGACTTCATCACCCTCAACAACTTCTTCAAGTAGTTCAGGCTCTTCAATTTCATCAATACGTTGTAGTGCTACCACATGTTCATCATCAGCAGTACGTATCAAACGTACACCCTGAGTATTACGACCAATAATGCTCACTTCATTGACGCGAGTACGAACTAAGGTACCACTATCAGTGATAAGCATGATTTCATCAAGTTCTTCAACTTGAACAGCACCAACGACTTTACCATTACGTTCACTAACTTTAATAGAAACAACACCTTTCGTTGCTCTACTCTTAGCTGGATATTCAGCTAAATCAGTACGTTTACCAAAACCATTTTCTGTGATGGTTAAGATAGGTCCATCATTCTTAGGAACAATCAATGAAACAACCTTTTGGTCGCCCTCAAGTTTCATCCCGCGAACACCAGTACCGGTACGACCGATTGGTTTTAACGCCCAACGTTGTTCGCCTGTTTCTGGGTCAAGCTTTATTTCACCTGTTTCACTGTCACGTACTTTTTCGTTAAAGCGGACAACTTTACCCGCATCAGAGAACAACATAATATCGTTGTTACCGTCGGTAATATCAACACCAATTAAGGTATCATCATCACGAAGGTTTAACGCAATAATACCATTAGCTCGTTGATTCGAATAAGCATCTAAACGTGTTTTCTTAACCGTTCCAGAAGCCGTTGCCATAACGATATATTTATCATCGGCATAATCACGTACTGGCAAGATAGCGGTGATACGTTCATCACTCTCTAATGGCAAGATGTTTACAATTGGTCTGCCTCTTGCCGTACGACTTGCTAATGGTAATTGGAAAACTTTCAACCAATATAATTTACCGCGATCTGAGAAACATAGAATAGTGTCATGTGTATTAGCCACGAGTAAACGTTCGATGAAATCTTCTTCTTTCATCTTAGTCGCTGCTTTACCTTTACCACCACGACGCTGAGCTTCGTAATCACTTAAGACTTGATATTTAACATAGCCTTCATGGGAAAGTGTCACTACAACATCTTCTTCAGTGATTAAGTCTTCTAAAGATAAATCATGTGAAGCATTCGTTATTTCTGTTCTACGTTCATCACCAAATTCATCACGAATAGCAATAAGTTCTTCACAAATAACTTCCATTAAACGAGCTGGCGTAGCCAAAATATGCATTAATTCTGCAATAAGGTCTAATAACGCTTTATACTCGCTTAGAATTTTATCGTGTTCCATGCCAGATAATTTGTACAACTGTAAATCAACGATTGCTTTTGCTTGCTCGGCGGTTAAGTAATATAAACCATCACGAATTCCATATTCAGGCTCTAACCACTCAGGACGAGCTGCATCATTACCCGCTTCACTGAGCATACCCGCCACATTGCCTAGTTCCCAACCTTGAGAAATAAGCTTTTCTTCAGATTCTTTTCTATTGTTTGAAGCTTTAATCAATTCAATGATAGGGTCTATATTTGCTAAAGCAATTGATAAACCTTCTAAGATATGAGCACGATCACGTGCTTTTCTTAATTCGAAAATTGTACGACGAGTTACCACTTCACGGCGATGTAATACAAACGCTTCTAACATCTCTTTTATGTTAAATATTTTAGGTTGGCCATTGGTTAATGCCACCATATTTAAACCAAAAGAAACTTGCATTTGTGTCAGTTTGTATAAGTTATTTAAAACAACTTCACCCACTTCACCGCGTTTGATTTCAATAACCATACGCATGCCATCTTTATCAGATTCATCACGTAAAGCAGAAATACCTTCAAGACGTTTGTCTTTAACAAGCTCAGCCATTTTTTCAATTAAGCGTGCTTTGTTTACTTGATAAGGTAATTCATGAACTATTATTGTTTCTTTACCCGTAGTTTCATGCACATCAATACTTGCACGAGCACGAATTTTTATTTTACCACGACCCGTTCGGTAAGCTTCTTCAATACCTGCACGACCACTAATAATACCTGCGGTTGGAAAGTCAGGTCCAGGGATGTGTTCTAAAATTTCTTCGAAAGATAATTCACTGTTATCAATAAGCGCTAAACAGGCATTGATAACTTCAGTTAAATTATGCGGAGGAATATTGGTTGCCATACCAACAGCAATACCTGAGGTGCCGTTAACTAATAAGTTAGGTACGCGGGTTGGCATAACCGCTGGTATATGTTCTGTACCATCATAGTTAGGTACAAAATCAACGGTTTCTTTATCTAAGTCGGCAAGGATAGAATGTGCAATTTTAGACATTCTAATTTCGGTATAACGCATTGCTGCTGCGCTATCGCCATCAACAGAGCCGAAGTTACCTTGTCCATCGACAAGCATGTAACGTAAGGAGAATGGCTGAGCCATACGAACAATTGTATCATATACAGCAGTATCACCATGAGGGTGATATTTACCTATTACATCACCAACCACACGGGCTGATTTCTTATAGGCTTTGTTCCAATCATTCCCTAATACATCCATGGCGAATAACACCCGACGATGTACAGGTTTTAAGCCATCACGAACATCAGGCAATGCACGCCCAACTATTACACTCATGGCATAATCTAAATAGGAGGTTTTTAGTTCATCTTCAATATTAACTGGAACTATTTGTTTGGCCAGATCGGACATAAATCGATGGTATCCCTTAACTAATTCTTTTGCTTAATAATACTAGTTATATAGCGAGGCTAATTTTTAGTAATAATTAAACGGTATTTTAAAGATTTTATTGTTATCTAATAGACACTAATAATAGTAATCAACGCAGCATACTAGCATAAAAATTGTTGATGCCATACAGCTTTATTTAAAGGTTTTTTTGGGGGATATAATCAGCTTAAAAAAGCATCTAAAAAGCTTAGTTTTGATCTATACCCTTTGTTTAAAAATGACTTTCGTTTAGAATCGAATAATTAAAAGTTAATTTAAAGTAGTGAATGTATGACAAGCCAACCCCTTAATGTAAATGAAGATGAAATCGCGAAGTTCGAACAGGTCGCTAGCCAATGGTGGGATTTAACAGGTGACTTTAAACCTTTGCATCAAATTAACCCATTAAGAGTACAATTTATAAGTCAGCATGTAGCCATGCAGGTGGAAGGGGTAAGTTCAAAAAATAGCTTTTATGATATGCAAATGATTGATGTAGGCTGCGGTGGCGGTATATTATCAGAATCATTAGCAAAGCTCGGTGCAAACGTCACTGGTATTGATATGGGCACCGAACCCTTAAATGTAGCAAAATTACATGCGCTAGAGTCGGGGGTATCTGTTAATTACCAAAAAATTACCGCAGAAGAAAAGGCACTGCAAAGCCCTAATACTTTTGATGTGGTTACTTGTATGGAAATGCTTGAACATGTTCCTGACCCAGCGTCAGTAATTAATGCATGCTCAACTTTAGTTAAACCCGGTGGTTTAATTTTCTTTTCAACACTCAATAAAAGTATTAAATCTTATTTGCTTGCGATTCTTGCCGCAGAAAAGCTTTTAAAAATTGTGCCTGATGGTACGCACGATCATGATAAATTTATCCGACCCTCACAGCTTATTAGCTGGGCAGAAGAGTCTGGATTGAAATGTATTGATGCCAGTGGCATCCATTATAATCCCATTACTGGTAATCATAAACTCAACGATTCACTGGATGTTAATTATATATTGTGTTGTCGCAAGCTTTAAGCATTAACCATTAATTTTTTTATTCAGTTCAATAATTGAAAATATTGGTGGTTCAAATGTGTGCAGAATAATTGTTGCATAAACAATCAAGTTGTTTAAACATTAATCTGCACTTACAGGGAAACCATAACCCATTGTAAAATAGAGCTTATTTTTCGGTTATATTAATTCTCTATAGTGAACATAATTATTGAACAAAAATAATTTATAAAAATTTTTAGTGCTAAAAAAAGTAAAATAAACGTTGCTTTTAGTAAATTCCTAAATCAAATTGTCTTACTAGGTTAGTCATCACTAACCCCAATTTTAAGGCAAAAATATTCACAAAGATCAACTTATTTTATCACTTGCAATACAGGTCAAACCTCACTATCTTGTGTCTAGAATTATAAAAAAACCCTAGATATTGTGCATTTGATGCTCAGTTGTTATTTTTAATACTACGTATTAAGTTATTTATTTCTAATACGTATGTGGGATTTTTTATTAGGGACGTTTTAGATCCTTTTATTAGGAATAATAAACAATAACAATAATCGCTTTACAGGTATTTCATGAATAACAACCTCTTTGTAACTAAACGAAATGGTAAGAAAGAAACCATTGATTTAGAAAAAATTCACCGTGTCATTGCTTGGGCTGCGGATGGCTTAGAACAAGTTTCTGTTTCTCAAGTTGAATTAAAATCTCACATTCAGTTTTATGACGGTATCAAAACTGAAGATATTCATGAAACTATTATTAAAGCAGCTGCTGATTTGATATCTGAGGAGACCCCAGACTATCAATACTTGGCAGCTCGCTTAGCAGTATTTCATTTACGTAAAAAAGCCTACGGACAATTTGAGCCACCAGCCCTTTATGATCACGTGGTGAAATTAGTTGAAACTGGCAAATATGATCAGCACTTGTTAACTGATTATACTAAAGATGACTTCGAGCACATGGCCAGTTTTATGGACCATAGCCGTGATCTAAACTTCAGTTATGCTGCTATGAAACAGCTGGAAGGTAAGTATTTAGTACAAAACCGTGTTAGCGGTGAAATCTACGAAAGTGCTCAATTTCTCTATATTTTAGTTTCGGCATGTTTGTTTGCTAAGTACCCTGTTGAATCTCGCTTACGTTATGTAGAAGATTTTTATCACGCTATTTCTCGCTTTAAAATATCATTGCCTACCCCAATTATGGCTGGTGTTCGTACACCTACACGTCAATTTTCATCTTGTGTATTGATTGAATGTGGCGATAGTTTAGATTCAATTAATGCGACATCAAGTGCTATTGTTAAATATGTATCTCAACGTGCTGGTATTGGTGTCAATGCTGGTCGTATTCGTGCATTGGGTAGCACGATAAGAAATGGTGAAGCATTTCATACCGGATGTATTCCATTCTTTAAGCACTTCCAAACAGCCGTTAAAAGTTGTTCACAAGGTGGGGTTCGCGGCGGTGCTGCTACATTGTTTTATCCTTTGTGGCATCTTGAAGTAGAAAGTTTATTGGTACTTAAAAATAACCGTGGCGTAGAAGAAAACCGTGTACGTCATTTAGATTATGGTGTGCAATTTAACAAGTTGATGTACCAACGTTTAATTAAAGGTGGTTCTATTACCTTATTTAGTCCAAGTGATGTTCCGGGACTATATGATGCCTTCTTTGAAGACCAAGATAAGTTTGAACGTTTATACGTGCAATATGAAAACGATGATTCAATCCGCAAAAAGCGTATTAAAGCTATCGAATTATTTACGCTGTTTGCACAAGAGCGCGCAAGCACTGGCCGTATCTACTTACAAAATGTAGATCACTGTAATACCCACAGTCCATTTGATTCAAGTAAAGCGGCTATTCGTCAGAGTAATTTATGTTTAGAAATTGCCCTGCCAACTAAGCCAATGAATGATATTAATGATGAGAATGGAGAAATTGCGCTTTGTACACTTTCTGCATTTAACCTAGGTGCTATCGATTCATTAGATGAATTAGAGGGTTTAGCAGATCTAGCAGTACGCGCATTAGATAGTTTATTAGATTATCAAGACTACCCTATTGCTGCAGCACAAAGTGCAAGCATGGCGAGAAGAACATTAGGTATAGGCGTTATTAACTATGCATACTATCTTGCTAAAAATGGACTTTACTACTCAAACGGCAGTGCAAATAACTTAACTCACCGCACTTTTGAAGCTATTCAGTTTTACTTACTCAAAGCGACAAATGAATTAGCGAAAGAGCAAGGTGCATGTCCTAAATTTGATGAAACTCTGCTATCTAAAGGGATTTTACCGATTGATACTTATAAAAAGACAATCGATGACATTACCGGGGAACCACTTCACCTAGATTGGGAAAGCTTGCGTCACAGTATTAAAAAACATGGTGTGAGAAACTCAACAGTTTCTGCGTTAATGCCATCAGAAACATCTTCACAGATATCTAACGCAACTAATGGTATTGAGCCGCCTCGTGGTTTAATAAGCATTAAAGCCAGTAAAGATGGTGTATTGAAACAAGTTGTTCCTGAGTATGAAAAACTAAAAGGCAATTATGAGTTACTCTGGAATATTCCAGATAACCAAGGCTATTTAGAATTGGTTGGTATTATGCAAAAGTTTGTCGACCAAGCTATATCGGCAAATACTAATTATGATCCGAATAAATTTGAAGGCGGTAAAGTCCCCGTTAAACAAATCTTAAAAGATATACTAACGGCCTATAAACTGGGTGTTAAAACACTTTATTACCATAACACCCGTGATGGTGCGAGCGATGATATTGAAGTTGAAGACGATAGTTGTGCTGGCGGAGCTTGTAAAATTTAATCATTTTACTTAACCCTCTTATATCTCAAACTTACTATATAAAGCCTAGCAATGTACTAGGCTTTTGCTACTACAGCACTGTAGTCCCAAAGGAATAAAAACATGACGTATACCACGTTTAATCAAGTACCTAATAACGCACTTTTAGAGCCAATGTTTTTAGGTAATAGCGTTAACGTTTCTCGCTACGATCAGCAACGTTATATTGCTTTTGAAAAATTAATTGAAAAGCAATTAAGTTTTTTTTGGCGTCCAGAAGAAGTTGATGTATCTAAAGATAGAGCTGATTGGCAGAGCCTTACCGATTCAGAAAAGCATATTTTTATCTCTAACTTAAAATACCAAACACTTTTAGATTCAATGGCTGCACGTTCTGTTAATGCCGTATTACTTCCTTTGGTTTCTTTACCTGAAGTAGAAACTTGGGTAGAAACATGGGCTTTTAGTGAAACCATTCATTCTCGTTCTTACACGCATATTTTACGTAATTTATTTACAGAGCCAGGTGAAATATTCGATGATATCATCGTTAATCCTGCTATTTTAAAACGTGCTACTAGTATCGCTAAGTTTTTTGACGATGTAATTCTTACTACGCAATTATTGCAATCTCAAGGTGAAGGTACTTATGAGGTAGAAGGTAAAACAGTAGAAGTTAGTACAAGAAAACTTAAAGAGCGTTTATATCTTGCTGTTTGTTCTGTTAATGCACTAGAAGCGATTCGCTTTTACGTAAGTTTTGCTTGCTCATTTGCTTTTGCAGAACGAGAGCTACTCGAAGGCAATGCCAAAATTATAAAATTGATTGCGCGCGATGAAGCACTTCATTTAACGGGGACTCAACATATTCTTAATAATTGGAAGTCAGGTAAAGATGACCCTGAAATGAAAATTATTAGTGAAGAACTTCGCGATGAAGGGTTACAAATTTTCTTAGATGTTGTTGAGCAAGAAAAGGAATGGGCTCAATATTTATTTAAAGATGGTTCAATGATTGGACTCAATGCCGAAATTTTAAATCAATACATTGAATATATTTCTAATCAACGTTTAACCGCTATTGGTTTTGATGCGCCTTATAACATTAAGAGCAATCCATTGCCCTGGATGAATGCTTATCTTGTCAGCGATAACGTGCAAGTGGCACCTCAAGAAACTGAAATAAATGTTCACACGCTAAAACACCCTGTTTTTTGTCACGGTACAAAGTTAAAACTTGCTGCTTAGTGACGTACATATTGAATAATTTCAAGAGTTGTTTTACGAGACTATTTTTGAAAGAATTTAAGCGCATAATTGCTATGCTAAGAACAATTAAAATAAAGAAGATAATCACATGACGTACACTACCTTCAATCAGAAACCTAACAACGCACTTCTTGAACCGATGTTCTTAGGGCAATCAGTAAACGTTTCACGTTACGATGTGCAAAAACACCCTGCTTTTGAAAAGCTTATTGAAAAGCAGTTGTCTTTTTTTTGGCGTCCTGAAGAAATAGATGTTTCAAAGGACAGGTCTGACTGGCAGAGCCTTACTGAATCTGAAAAGCACATATTCATATCTAACTTGAAGTATCAAACTCTGTTGGACTCAATGGCCGCACGTTCGGTGAATATGGTGCTTTTACCATTGGTGTCATTACCTGAAGTAGAGACTTGGATAGAAACCTGGGCTTTCTCTGAGACGATTCATAGCCGTTCATATACCCATATTTTACGTAACCTATTCACTGACCCTAGTGAAGTCTTTGATGACATTATGGTAAATCCTGCAATTTTGAAACGTGCAGAGAGTATCGCCAAGTATTTTGATGACGTGATTTTAACGACTCAGTTATTCCAGTCTCAAGGTGAAGGCACCTATGAAATTGACGGTAAAACTATAGAAGTCACTAAACGTAAGCTTAAAGAACGGTTATATTTAGCTGTATGCTCTGTAAATGCGCTTGAAGCTATTCGCTTTTATGTAAGCTTTGCTTGTTCATTTGCTTTCGCTGAACGTGAACTTTTGGAAGGTAATTCAAAAATCATCAAAATGATCGCTCGCGACGAAGCTCTGCATTTAACGGGAACGCAGCACATCTTAAATATTTGGGCTAGCGGTAAAGATGACCCTGAAATGGCAGATATATCTCGTGATTTAAGAGAGCAAGGAAGGCAGATATTTTTAGACGTAGTTGACCAAGAAAAAGAATGGGCCGATTACTTGTTTAAAGATGGTTCTATGATTGGTCTTAATGCTGCCATTATAAAGCAATACATTGAATACATCAGTAACCAACGTATGACCGCGATTGGTTTTGATGCACCGTTTGACATTAAGAGTAACCCACTCCCTTGGATGAATGCTTATTTGGTTTCTGATAACGTTCAAGTTGCCCCACAAGAAAGTGAAATCGTATCATATTTGGTGGGGCAAGTGGACTCTGCCGTGTCATCAGACGACTTCGATGACTTTGATTTATAACGATTTATATTGAGTGATTTTAAAATAAAAATTGAAGGAGGGGCGGAAATACAATCCCTTCCTGATTCAACCATATTAGAATCTATCGAGGCTAATGGTATAGAATGCCACTTTCATTGCAGAGATGGGTTTTGCGGTGCTTGCAGGGCTGTATTAAAGAGTGGTGAAGTTACTTACGAAGTGTACCCACTCGCTTACATTGGAGACGGAGAATTTCTTACATGTTGTTCTCAACCTGTAACTGATATAGAAGTTATCCTTGAATAGAACAAGGATAACTTCTTTTAGGTTATCCCATAACCTTACCGTTTTTTTTAGTTTTCGATACAATTGTGGGTTCTAAATAAAGTTGGAAACCGTTAAATAAAGTCGGAGACTGGAATTATTACGTTTAGGTACCGAAAATATCTTTCAAAAAATTTAAGTTAACTTTGAATTAGTTAATTTCTAAAGTATAACTCTAAGGGCAGTAGCTGCCACAGACTGTGTGAAAACTTTTTGATCACCTTTTCGAATAAACACCGACTGCTTATGATCAATCGGTCTCAAAAAAAGCTAATAAACAACTCTACATTTGATATAATATTCAGCAGGTTAATTGATTCTATGTTGGCTTTATGTCACGTCATATTAAAGGTTTATCTCGCTTCCAAGCAACCCTATTTCCAGAAATGCTTGAAGATTTTGTTTCTAAAGAAAACCCTGTAAGAGTAATAGACGTATTTATCGACGGCCTAGATCTCAACCATCTTGGCTTTAAAAGCGTCAAACCTAAGAATACAGGCCGCCCTGGTTATCACCCAGCAACATTACTTAAGATTTATATCTACGGTTATTTAAATAGAATTCAGTCATCACGCTGTTTAGAACGAGAGACACAACGTAATGTTGAACTCATGTGGCTCACTGAACGTTTATCTCCTGACTTTAAAACGATTGCTGATTTTAGAAAAGATAACCGCGCTGGTATTAAAAACACCTGTAAAACCTTCGTACAAATGTGCCACAAATTAAATATGTTTAATGATGCGACCGTCGCTATTGATGGTAGTAAATTTAGGGCATCCAACAACAAAGATAACAACTACACACCGAGTAAAGTTAAGTTTCATATTGAGCGTGTGGAGAAAAACATTAATTCGTATTTACAACAACTTGAACATGAAGACTCTCAAGAAAATTTACCAAGTGACATTGCTAATATCGAAGCTAAATTAGATTTACTAAAACAACATCTCGTTGAGTTAAAAGACATGGAACTGGCCGTAAATAACCATCCAGATAAACAAATATCCACTACTGATCCTGATTGTCGTTTGATGAAAACACAAGGTATGACACGAGCGGTTTGCTATAACATACAAAGCTCTGTTGATACCAAACATCATTTAATTGTTGCTCACGAAGTCACCAACACGACAGATAGAGGACAGTTGTGCAATATGACCAAGAAGACACTTGAAGCTTTAGGACAAAGTGTTACCACGATTTTGGCAGATAAAGGTTATTACAGTCGACAAGATATTAAAGATACGCAAGATTTAGGTGTAACGACTCTCGTACCTAAAACCGATACATCCGGCTCTGAAAAGAAAGGGATTTTTAACAAATCATTGTTTAAATACAATCAAGATAATGATGTTTATATTTGCCCTGCGGGCAAAGAACTTCAACATCGATTCAATGCGATAGAAACAGGGTTAGATATTAAAATTTACTTCAATGGTATGGCTTGTAAAAATTGTACAATCCGAAGCCAGTGTACCCGCTCTAAAAAAGACCCAAGAAGAATGAGGCGTTGGGTCCATGAAGCTGAAATGGAGAAAATGAAAGCCCTACTCAAAGCCACGCCTGATGCGATGCTTCAACGAAAGCAAACTGTTGAACATCCCTTTGGTACGATTAAGTTGTGGGCAGGAGCCTCGCACCTTTTAACAAGAGGGCTTAAAAACGTCAGCACCGAATTGAACCTACATGTATTGGCGTATAATTTAAAAAGAATGCTCAGTATATTTGGAACAGAAGAGTTGATGCAGAAACTAATGGTAGCCTAAGGGCTATGTTTCCCTTTAAAGCACCGAAATAAGTTCAAAACACGAGCCAATATAAGCAACGTTGAACTAATAAAAAATTTAAAGCATGGATATTCATAAATATCGGCTTCGCTACGCGAAGCCTTATAAAGATCTGATATAAAACCTCAATAGTGAAAACTAGCAATAATTAGTTTTCACACAGCCTGGCCACACTCCTGAACTAAATTAGTCCTAAAAATTAGGCAAGTTTATGTTCACTTAGATACGTTAGCGGACATTAACATCAATAGTTATTTAAGCTGTTTCAGTGTTCAATCTATCTTGTTCCTGACAGGGAGCTAAGCCATCCATAGCGGTCATTGACCTTTTCAAAAGTTAGGGTGTTAACTCTAAGGCGTTAACGCCCCAGAGCGAGATAGACTTAACCGTCACTATTGCCATTAAAACGATCAGTTTTTATTGTTCACAATCATCCTTCCAAACGCTTACTAAGATGCGAATGCACACAGTTTTGGGTCACAAACTAAATTGAAAAGTTTCATTATACAAGTAGTAAAAGCCAAGAGAGAATCAAGTTAGAAACTTCTGAATCATGACTCATTCAAAGCGATCATTTTTGTCTTGAATCTATTATTACAAATTTCATTATCAATCAGTAATCAATTATTATGTGAAACAAATGAGGCAGATCTTAATAAAATGTTTGAACCATTATGGAAAAAGACAAATCAAGAACGCCTGAGCATCATTTTGGTTGAGGTTTATCTATTACTAAACGCTTATGTCATCAAATAGATATAGATATTTAGGTACTTTAAAATCGAAAAATTTGATTGAATTTATACTCACATTTGTTCAAATGCATTAGTTCAGAAAAAGTAAGTAGCACCCTCGTTATAAATAACTAGGTGGATTTAAAAACCAAGCCAAACCTAAAGATTAAAACTCATACTCTAAAGCAACTCTCAGGCTATGATCTTTTCCTGAGTTAGAAACTTCCGTTATAAATCCCGCTTCCCATTTCAGTTGTTTTTGACCATCAAAACGTTGAATCCCCATAAAAGCGGGGCCTATGCCAAAATAATCTTCACCTGTATAAACCTCAATTGCAGGTTGAATTTGTGGCATCCATCGGTAACGATACTTTAGCCTAAACTCTACTTCAATTTCATCTTGAATCGTTTCACCCCACTCATAGATCCCAAACAAGTTCATTGTAAGACTAGTTCGACCAAATTCTTTCTCAAAAATTATGCCTGTGGTCACTTCCCAATCATTACTTTTATGTTGTTTTTCTACTTCAAATAACATTCCCCAATCAGCCCAAAGCTCCCCTTGTTCAGTCAACATCCAACGGATCTCAACCTCATATGCTTGCAGACCAAAGTCTTCAGTTTCTGTTTTTTCTCCGATTAGATACCCTTCTACCATAACCGTTTCACTTATTGATTGACCGTAAGCTATCCTCTGACCAATTAAGGTATTACTATCTGTTTGCCTAGACATTAATCGCCATTCAAATTCTCGTTCATTAGGAAGCACATAGGGATGGTAAACTTTATCAACGACCATGCCGTCTGCAATTGCATCACTTGAAGAGATAAGTAACATTACTGCTAGTAACCTAGACCACATTTTCATTCTCCTAAACCCTATCAATATCATAGTGTTGTTTTTTCGATGATTTTATAAAAAAGGTCACTATAAATAGTAATAAGCTTGCTGTGTATAACATAATAAACTCCAATGATGGGCCTGCTTCATAACCAAAGAGTGTTTTTAGAAGGTGACCATACTCAGAGCTATCTTTTAC
>MAAC01006735.1_pt2 | contig 16260 bp, 16 predicted proteins | sample 1115981 | NCBI WGS metagenome assembly MAAC01 (sample SAMN04961126, study PRJNA320927) | seawater metagenome | isolation source: sample BD02T64 sea water enriched with oil for 64 days | place: USA:Gulf of Mexico | collected 2013-07-27 | reverse complement strand
AAGATAAATGGTTTAGTGATTCGAAGAACAGGATGTGGGCATGTATTTTTCTGGTGTACCACTACATTGCCATTCGACGCCACCATTACTGGTGAACACAGGCTTCAAAACAAGCGATACGTTCGTACCTTTTATTTCTTCTTCTAAATATATTTCACCGTCTGAGGAAACTTTTACCGGTGAACTGGAGCCAATAAAGACACCGTTATTGGAAGCACAGCTGGATAGACGACTGTAACTACCATCCATGATAGATTGATAAATACATTGCTGTGCAGTTTGTACTCGTGGTGATGTAGCCATTAACTGGACTTTATAGGTGTTAATAGTGCCCACTATCGAATCAAAGATGGTGTTGGCTAAGAGGACTAGCAAAGCCCCAGAGCCAAATTTTAACAAGTAGCCGAGGCTGATTTCACCCTTGTTGTACTTTCGTAACTTGATGTCCATATCCACCTGCCATTGATTTGAAACAGCATATAAATGATATTTTTTCCACTAGCCCCCATCATTATTGATAACCAGTTCACAATCAATAAAAAATGTTTATAAGTGATATGGCTCACACATTATTCATTGTGACCCTCACCTGCTGTATTGCAGATTTCCCCTCCATATGATTGTAGTTGAATCGCATCGATTGTGTTAACAACCGTATCCCATGGTTGGAGAGTGTTATCAGATGCTCGCTGTTGCATTGGGTACTAAAAACTCAAACAGGGATGTTGATCGTTGGGCGAGAGAGGGGGATTTTGACTGGACATTGATACCAAAGCTCAAGTATGAACTAGTAGAAATGCCCTTGACGGAAAAGATCGGAGAATCATTTGCTAGCTATGTTGTGGCGCAGTTGGAAATGGCGAGTGATCTACACCGGTCGATGGTCAAAAAGTGTGCATCATGTGTCGTCCTATAAGTGCTTCAACATGAATGCCCAGAAATTTGAGAGTCTGTTGCATACCTTTTTCGGTAAGGCCTGTTTGGATATTGAGGTGGCTGATTCTGATGGGAAAATGTGCAAGCCAAGAGAATGGTTTATAGCACCGCTGAGCGTCATAGAAATGGCTATACAGATCCTGATTAACGGAGAAATAGTTCATTACCGATATGACCCTATATCTGAACAGATAGTCGAGAAATCTTAACTTACACAACTTTATCAACTCAGTTAAGTCTTGAGGTCTCAACACTTATAAGTATTGAGACCCTAGTTTCGGCCCCTTATATTGGTCTCATAAATCGATAATGGATAAATATGAGACTAGATGGTATCATATTCGATATATGAGACTAGGTGGGGTGATATGGCATTACTAGGTTACGCACGTGTAAGTACCAATCAACAAAAATTAGATATTCAAATTTCTGATCTCATAAGTAATGGGGTCCGTAAAGACCGTATTTATACAGATAAAGCCAGTGGGAAAAACGATCAACGTGAGGGCCTTGCTAGGCTAATAGCACGAGCAGAGGCTGGGGACTGCATCTTAGTTAAGAAGCTAGATCGCTTAGGCCGTAATACCTTAGATATGGTAAGGATTATTCAAGGATTGGATGATAGCGGTATCACCATTCGGTTCTTAGATGATGGACTCGCAACCGATGGACCCATGGGTAAGATGATTATCACAATTCTTTCTGCAGTTGCTCAAGCCGAACGTGAAAGAATACTTGAGCGAACTAATGAAGGTAGATTAGCTGCCAAGGAAGCAGGTATACAATTCGGTCGGAAACCTCATAAAGGTAAAGATCGAGCGATACAGATGATCAAGGACGGGATCGTTATGAGTGAAGTATTAGTGAAATCAGGTATATCTCGCGCAACATACTTTAGGGTTAAAAAAGAACTCAAGGCCTCAGTTGTTACTGGCTACATTGATTAGACTAGAAAACTCTAGATTCAGCCTGACAATAGCTGTAAGGCTGAATCATATTAAGAATACTTACATTTGATAAAAAGCGATTACTATCAATCAGAGCCATTATGTCAACTTCCAGCCAATCAAGTAGGAGTAACAGGATAAACCCTGTATCGATAGAAGTTTGAACTCTTTAAAAAATCGACGCACTCAATTTTGAACATACCTGTTCGGTTGGCTCGTCGATATGACAAAGTAGTGCTTGTGGCACTGAGTTCATTCTGGGTTCAGGCTTATCGCATATACCAAAGGGATAAGACGTAGTTTTGGTAGATGCCAAGCCTATGGCTCGGTTGGTGTTGTTATATTCACTTTTTTGTCAATCCACTGGTGTTTAAAAAAACGTCTTTTCTAAATATATGTGTACAGACTAATTTTTATGGAAATAAAGAAGATTCTGTTCGGCTTTACATGAGCTGCTGCGTATATATTGCGGGTTGTATTGTATGTAAAATCACAATGTTTATCAACCACTTACCCGAGTTGTTCAATGCTCAGCGGTGCAGTTAGAGTACCTAATATAAAAATAATAATAAAAAAGGTAAACATAAGATGTTATTAGAAACAAAAATTAGTAGAAAATCAAAAGATAAAGATTTACTTGATAAATACATAAAAGACAATAATGTTGTAATGATTGAAAGAATGAAAGCCAAACAAGTACTTTCTGAATGGATGTCTAAATCAAATACAAAATATCAATTGACTATAACCTTTCCTAAATTTACAGATGAAGTGTGGACAAGAAGATTACTAAACACTCTCATTAAGAATCTGAATAGAAGTATTTATAAGAAAAGGTTTAGTGAATCTAAGAGCTGTATTAAAGGATTTGCTATTAGAGAGAGAAAAAATGAAATGATGACTGATCACTATCATATTTTATTAGTTGATGATGATGGTTGGTTTCCCTGTGAAGAAAGAATGAAACACTTGATTGATAAGCATGTGAATTTGTTAAAAATTGATCCAAAAACAGGAAAAAGAAGAAAAAACTATATTGCAGATGCTTTTCTACAGAATTACTACAATTTGGGTGATGATGACTTAGAAATATATCTATCAAAGCAGTTTGAGTTTTTATCAGTAGATATCCAGCAGGCAAAAGATTCCATTGGGCTTCTAGATTTTGGTGATGTGGTATTTGGTCGAGATACATTTACTACTTATCATTAGATAAACTTTTAGTAACTACTTGAGCTACTCCACTTTAGATGCGATCGAAGTTATGTCTTTACCCCCTACAGTTAATGACGCTTTTTCGATTGGGAGTGGGGTGGATTCACCTAGGACATCTCCATCTGGTGAGATCTCTAATTGAAAGCCATCGGCATATACAAACTGGTATCTCTTGATATCACCCCATATGCCTAGATGGCCTTTATTCTCTATATAGTGGCTTCTAACGAGGTTTCGTACATCTTCAACCTGTTCATTGATGGGTTTGATTCTAATTTCATAATCAAGTTGAATATACCTTTCTCCTTCACAGCAAGCTAAGGCAAATATTGGTTGAGACGTACGTACAAACCCAGTATCTACAAATACATAAGATTTAAACCTGTCTCGTCTATCATCATGATCGGCTTGAATGGCATCTATCTCTATCTGGTACTTTTTGATATCAATACCTAATACGGAACACAAGGTTGATAAAAATTCAGAATCACTGAATTTCAGATCATATCCACCCAAAAATAAACCAAGGTGTGGATCATTCATGACATCCTTTATTCGTATTACAGGACTGTCATCTTTATAACCCATCAATTGGGATATATCCTTTAGGCTGCAAGAAGATAATCGTAGTTGAATTTCTTGTTGGAGCTTCATATTTCCTCGATGCTGAGCTTAGCTGATACCCATTTTTTATTGATCATTTGGTATACTTGTAGCGGTTACTTTATATGTTTGATAGTAGGTCTTGCATTAACATTTTGAGGTAATGGTTATGACGTCACAGCTAGTCACTGTTCCTGTCGTTTTGAAGAAAGACTGTTCAGATAGACAATCTCTTGAAGTACTTGGGACGGTCACTGAAACAGAAAAATTTTGGGTCATCGATTGCACTGCGCAGGTGGGGTATTTTTTAGATGACGAAACTTTCATGTATGATTTTTGGTCAACAGCGGTTAGTTATCTGCCAAATTTAACTTCGTCTGACCTGATTCGGTTTGATTGGGACAATGTTCAGAAGGTTAAACGAGCATTACCCTAAAGCAGTTCAGCAAAGCCGTTATAAGGCATCTAGAATCGATTTTCGTCATCAATGAGTATATCTGTGTCATCGATGATAGAACCCGTAATAGGTGCCTTAATATCGCTACAAGTTCAGACAAGATAGTGTAGACACACCGAACAGCTCTCTCACTTGTTTATCTGGATATAACGTCTCAAAACGAAAGGCTGCGGATAATAGACTCATCTCTATTGGTGTGATCTTATACCCTGCTAACTGAAATCCTTCATCAGCTTTTGTCTTAATACATTCACAGTATTGTTGGAACATCACTTCCACGTCTTCAATACCAGATTCGACTTCTATTGCATCTGTTGGTGACAATTCACCACTCTTCAATATTTGTTTCATCTTCACCAGTTCTGGCATAGATCCTGTCTTTTTCATACAGGCCTGATACATGTGGTTCCATTGATATGCAGTCTCAGATTCCATGAGGTGGCCGTTATCTGCATACAGAGGTGATGACAGTATGAATAGGATAAAAGCCCATAGAGTGATATCTATGGGCTTTTGTATGGGGTTGTTGATGAATCCTTTCATCGAGTCTTAGTGAATCAATACAGCAGGCTCAATATCAACATTACGCATCGTTGTACCCGTGATACGTCCTTTGAACGTAATCATTTTACCGGTTTTTAATGATTCAACCGTTTTCACTTCATCATCTGATTGGGTGTAGAGCGTGATAAAAGTACCTACATGACCCCACTTTGAATCTGTTTGGATGCGATAAATACCTTCTTCTTTTTTACTCACTTCATAGACAGGTAGCTTCCACTGGACCACCTGGTCTGTGATTTCCTTTTCTAAATTATCCCGCTGTAGATCGGTGTATTTAGACATCAGTGAAAAAGCCTCGTTGAGCTTTCCTGATGCAGAAAGGGTGGTGGGAGCTTGATCAGCAATGGTAGCAATGACTTCTCCAGGTTTGGGTGCAACGATTGCACCTAAGACAGCAAAGCCAATGATGACGATAACGGCTTTGGAAAACATCCCCATTTTTAACTTCTGACCACAGTGTGGACACTTTTTGGATGACTTGGCGACATCCTTTGCACAGGACTTGCAGGGTTTAAGATTGCTGTTAGTGGTGGAATCCGTCATTCATTAACTCCTTGTTTTTCGTATATCTCGATAAGTAACAAAAACTATTGGGTTTAGTGTAATTGTATATACCATAATAGTATATACCGATATGGTATATATCGAATTGGCATGTGCAATAGGCATATGCGAATACATAGATATGACAAATACCACGAAGTACTTAGGGCAGAGCTACGCTCTATACGTCTAGCGGCCAAATTAACCCAGGTTCAGTTGGCTGATCGATTGAATACAACCCAGGTTTTCATTTCGAAATACGAGCGAGGTGAAAGGAACCTAGATTTTATCGAGGTTCTACAAATCTGTAGTACTTGTGGTTATGATCCAATGAAGTTGATAAAAAAGATGAAGGTTGATCATAAGTAGGCATTACTGAATAGGGCCAGCTATGTTTAATTACTCAGAATTAGTTTGGCGGTTATGATGGCCTCTTTCGACCCTTAACGGGTGGTTGTTTAGGCACTGACCTCACATATCCAAAATATCATAAGGTGGAAGTACCGCTCAAATATCACACAAACTGTATATTCAGAAGCATTGATGTTTAAGTTTATGACCTCATATTTCTACAAATAACAAGGCAAGGGGATAGTTTTAATGCCTGCTACAAGGCTAAAAGGAAAAATGCTTGACGGCGGATGGACTGTAAAAGAGCTGGTTGCTGCCAAACCTAGCGGTACAGGCGGTAATTTTTCTGTTAGATATACAGTTGAACATGAGGATGGGCGAGAAGCCTTTCTCAAAGCTATGGATTTCTCTCATGCACTACAAGCACCAGATATAACAGTTGCCCTTCAGGAAGCCTTGGAGGAATACAATTTCGAAAAGGGTGTCTATGAAATGTGTAAAGAGCATAAAATGAGCCGTGTGGTCACTCCACTCGATAGCGGTTCATACCAGACCGATATCCCTGGAATGGAAGGCAAGGTTTTCTATATTATTTTTGAACAAGCTCAAGGTGACTTGCGATGTGATGAAAGTAGAGCTAACTTTAGTGACCTAGAGTGGATTTTGCGTGTTCTCCACCAAACTGCCGTCGGTATAAGACAGCTCCATTCAAAAGAAATTGCTCATCAAGATCTTAAGCCATCCAATATACTGTTGTTTCCAGATAAAGGCTCAAAAGTATCTGACCTCGGTCGATCTTCAGTCAAGTCAAATCCATTTAAATGGGATGGAGCTATATATCCCGGAGATTACACATATGCACCGGTAGAAAAGTTTTGGAAAGTTCGTTATGGCGAGTTTTCTGATCGATTCTCTACTGACTTATACTTGCTCGGAAGCCTGTTTTACTACTACTTCTTAGATGTATCGGCATCAGCGGCAATTCAGAATAAAATGCAATTTATAAGTTTCAATTTTTCTACATCAACATTTGACGAGGCGCTTCCCTATTTGAGGCAAGCCTTTGAAGAATCTTTAGGCGATATTGAAGCACATATCAAAGGCATGGGTTCGACATTGTCAGCGGCAATCATTCAAATTATTAAAGAACTTTGCGAACCTGACCCTAGGCTAAGAGGAAAAAGAAGCGCAAATAATATGTTTGACCAATATGGCCTTCAGCGATATATCAGTAAGCTGGATTTATTAGCTAAGAAAGCAAAATTGGAAGCCAATGACAAACGCCGCTGAGTATAAAACCAGGTTACTAATACCTCGATGGTTAACATTTGATGTTGCTTCAAGTCTTGGCGAATTACGGGATATCAGTACTCAGAAAGAACCCTCAATTTACAATCCTAGAACTTATGCATCCAACCAAATTCAATGGCAAAATAATAAGTCTATTCCCTTTGCAGTTGAATTAGTTAGTGCTGGCTTATTAATCAATGACTTTGCTAACCCTTTGGTAATTGAAGCTGCAAATTTCATATTAAAAAATAGGAATAAAACGTCCCATGTGGCTGCTGAAATGGCAGCTAGGGCAATAGGTGCATCAGAAAACAATTTAGAGTTTAGCGAGCCATTTCAGTACATTGTAGATAATGAAGCGATTCGTGGGAAAATCGCAGCATTAAAGCACAAGTGCCGTGAATATTCGGCTAATGCAATTTCATGGTCTGATCTTTCTTTCTATTACTCGATGCTAGGCCAGAAAGAACAAGCCAAAAAAGCTATGACAGTTGCATTATCTATAGGGCCTGACAATAGATTTATACTTCGATCAGCTGCAAGGCTGTTCAATCACTATGGTCAGCCTGATTTCGCATTAAAGCTACTCAGATCTACCAATATATCGAAGAGCGACCCATGGATTATTGCATCCGAAATCTCCATTTCTGAATCAATCAAAAAAACATCAAAGAGAACGAATGAAGCAAAAAAACTTATCGACAGCCTAGAAAAATTTGACTTTAATTCATCCGAGCTATTGTCTTCTTTGGGTACACTTGAATTTTCTCATGGTGCAATCAAAAAATGCAAAAAATTAATTAGAAGTTCACTTATTTCACCTACAGAGAATTCAATAGCACAAGCCGAATGGCTATCCGGTAAAGTTGGAACAAAATTTCAGACAGCAGAATTGGCTTCTGGCTCATTTGAAGCGCAAACACTGAACTTGTTCAACAATAAACAATACTTTGAAGCAGTTAAGGCATGTAATAAATGGTTGCGTTTTCAGCCGTTCTCTTCAATGCCTGCGATAAATGGATCATATTTAGCTTCAGTTGCACTAGAAGATTACAAAAGTGCAATAAACTTTTGTGAAGTTGGATTACAGTCTTCACCAAATGAGTTTATGCTTTTAAACAATTATGCCTTTGCTCTTTTGAATGACAACAGGCTTGAGGATGCTGAAGTAGTACTAAATCGTACAGACGTATCTGATCTAGATGATAGGAGCTTCAATACGCACACAGCAACTATGGGGCTTTTGAAGTATAAGCATGGCCAAATCGAGGAAGCTCGCGATCTTTACGCTCAGTCGACAGAAGGCTTTATAGATAGCAAAAATAAAAAAGCACTAGCTATTGCTTTAGCATTCTGGGCCGAGGCGGAAAAAGGCTCTGACGATGAGTTTAGTCAAGCCCTCTTTTCGAAAGCACGTGAGCTGGCCACCAAAGAAAAGATGTATGAACTTCTATACAGGCTGGATAAAAGTAAGCCAGAGTTTTTGGGGTTAAAGTAACAATTAAATGCTGCTTATGGTTGATAGAACATTTCGACTTAAATGGTGTCTTCTTGGGTTTGAAGGGTAATGGACTCTTGGGTTTTTCTGCTTAGTACTAACATCCGTGTTTCCTTATGCTTGGGCCTTCATTGGCTGTAGTAGACGATGTTCATTTAGGAGTATGCCGTTTCTGGTTTGTAAGAACCTTCAAAGTATCCCCGTCAGTTATACCAATAACTTTTGCAGTGTAAGGTTCTGCTGTTAAAGATAACAGTGGGAATAGAGTCAGGGTTATAAGGTGAATCAGTTGAAATTTTATTCTTATATCCACAAGAATAACCCTAACCCACTGAAAAACATAAGAAAGTATAAAGGGGTTAATAGGACCCACTATTGATAGACTGAGTAATCCGTTGGAAAGGTGAACTTCAACCGTGACGGGTGGTGCGTCGATGCCAGATTTGGCGCGTGTGTGAATAATGGCAAGTGCCATTGATTACCCTCCGTGGTATTTAAGGTTGGCAGCCATGAGATAAAAAGCGGACATTAGAAATTTAAACTACCCTGCCCGCTGAAAAACACTAGTGCTTTTTAGTGTCACCCGCGATTTTGTCCATTATGGCAAATAATACGCCCGACACCACGAATGCCATGTGAATGATTACTTTCCATTTCAGGCTATTGACGTCGGCATCGCTCATTTCTCCAGGTATATCCATAAACGACTTTAAAAGATCAATCGCTGAAATTGCAACTATGGCACCAATGACTTTCAGTTTGAGGCCAGAAAAATCGACTTTCCCCATCCAATCAGGACGATCTTTATGATCACCAATGTCAATTTTTGAAATGAAAATTTCGTAGCCGCTAAATATGATCATTAGCAATAAGCTGCCAACCAGTGACATATCGACCAGTGCTAGTATGCCTACGATAACATCTGCTTCAGAGGCGCTAAAAACATGGGTCGTCATATGCCATAGTTCTTGGGCAAATTTGATGAATAATAAAATGATGCTCAGAACTAAACCTAAATAGAAAGGGGCTAGTATCCAGCGGCTCTTAAAAATGGTTGATTCCATTGAGTGTTCAATTTTTTCTAGCATGTCGATTTCTTGAGGTTTTTAGGGGCGCAAATTATAGGCTATAACGCATTGCTTAAGGTAGAGGTAAGGTAAAGTACGGATTTCCAATATGTTGCTTCGCAGGTAAACAGTAATTGTAAAGTTAGCTGGTCAGTTAAACTCACAATCATTAGCAGATGAAACTTAGATTGAGGTCCATCAATGCCAAACTAAATTGTCGGCAATTAATAGCTTTGATCAATATTGTAATGGTGCCTTCTTGGGTGTGAAGGGTGATGGATTCTTGGGTCTTTCTACTTAGTACTAACATCCGTGTTTCCTTATGCTTAGGCCCTCATTGACTGTAGTAGGAGATGATTATTTAGGAGTATTCTGTCTCTTTCTGCTCTTACGAAGAGATTCTCTATGAAATTCACATTTACTCCATTTAATGATGCTTTCAAAGTCTATTGATGGGTAATGTAAGCGATCTAGAGCCTTTTTCTTTGCAGCAATATACTGTGAATGATTGTATGTAGTTTGCCCAATGCTCCTGCCTTTTGATGCGTGGCCAAGTATGCTGTCAATAGTACCTTCATCAAACTGTTGAGATGCTCTTCCTGTAGTCCGTATGTCTGATAGCCGGGTTCGTACTGTGTGCCGAAATGAATGGAAATCCTTTAGTTCCATTTGATGCGCGGGTACTACGCTCACTTGTTTTCGGTAAGTGGTGTGCCTTTTCTGAAATGCGTCAAATTTCCCTTTGTCGTTACGAGGTTCATCGGGAAACAATTTGCCCTTTACTATTGTTTTTACATAGTCGATAAACCCTAGGTCAAGTAGCTGCTTGTGTATTGGGACTAGACGCCTAGAATCATCGTTCTTTATATGTTTCTTGCTATCTGATGAGTGAAAATCCACATCATCAAAGTTAAAGACCCATATATCGCTTTCGTTCTTAATATCATGTCGTTCGAGTTGAAGGATTTCACTCATACGAGCACCAGTATAGAGAGAAATAAGGGCAGCCCAGTACATTGCTGACGTCTTAAATTTTCCAGTTTTCGTATATTTCTCTGAGTTGAATAGCTTTTTCAGCTCATCATCAGAAAGTGGGTTACGTTGCTTTTCCTTATTTTTGTCAGGCCGAATATCATTACCTTTGGTTAAAACCCCCTGTAAGCTAGGGTTGATAGGGTGACCTTGACGAGTAATCCAGTTCAGGAAGGTGCCTATATACGAGTAGTTATCCTGGATGGTTTTTGGTGACTTCTCTGTACCCTTTAGTTGAATAAGCTCAGAAATGCTGTATTTGGTTGTTTGGACGCCTTTAGGGATCTTGGCGTAGTACTTGTGGTAATGCCTTATGTGACCAGGCGTTAACGCATTGATACGGACTACAGGGCTTTTGTCGTATTCAGTTACAAACCTGATAAATAGCGATATGGCAGATTTATAGTTATTCTTAAAACTGGTTTTAACAAGATGAGTGCTATTACCTTCTTGCCATAAGGTAAACAGTTCTTCAAGAGTGGGATTCTCACCATCTGGTAGAGAAGGGTGTAGCAACTCTTTGAGGTCTTCAGCTGTGGTGTTTGAAGTGCTATTTAGAAGTGCTTTCTTAAGAAAAGTCACTTCATCTTGTAGTTTAGAGAATTCGGATTGTATCTGGTGGTTAAAGCGTGTTGCCTTGGATAGGAGCCATTCATCAAGGTCATCCAGGTCCATTAAAAAGTTTTCTTCATAATCCTCAAATGACTGAGCTTGGGTAAGAGCAGCAACAGATTCATAGAGGAGCTTCATTCCCCGCGAAAAATCATCGGGATCATCGAAGTGCTCCAGTGCTAGCTTGTCTATTTTCACAGATATTACTCGTGACAGCCTTGAGGCTCGTTTCTTGTTCTTTGTACGTAACGACAACCTGAAAACAGGTCGTAAATCGAGATTGAATGACCGGAAGTGTTTCGTCATCCAGCGTTGATAGTACCAGATACCTTCAGCGGATAGAGTGATGTAAAGAGAGCTTTGTTTTACCATATTCTAATGACCAATCTAATGGGTCATGAATAAATGGCTATATTTGATATTTTAAGTGTATGAAAATAAAGAGTTTATTTTCAAAAATGGTGCCCAGAAGAGGACTTGAACCTCCACGCCCTTGCGAGCACTAGCACCTGAAGCTAGCGTGTCTACCAATTTCACCATCTGGGCTCTGCGCGAAACATAGTGTCTGCTTCGGCGAAGGTGGCGAACTATAGTAATGGCGCCGTCGATTGTCAATTCCACAAGACAAAAAACAGTAAAACTTGCTTCGAATCTGAGGTAACAAAGACCTGAGGCCACCCCTTCATAGAGATGAAGCGATGTTGAGTTTTCTGTCAGTAAGTTGAAATGGTTTTGTTGAATTTAGACGATACAGTTACGACCGTTATTTTTTGCATCATAGAGTGCAATATCTACTCTATGGATCAGTTCTTCGTGGCTCTCACCGTGCTGGTAGGAGGCAACCCCAATGCTCAGCTTAGGTGAGATTGTCTGGTCGGATGCCACCGAGATAGCCTTGTTGAGAGAGACCATTATCTGATTGGCGGCTTGGTGAGCGCCCTCCAGATGGGTATTGGGCAGAATGAGTAGAAATTCATCACCCCCATACCGAAAGGGTAGGTCAGAGTTTCGTAGTTGGCTTTTAATTGCCTGTGATACCTGTTGCAGGATTACGTCCCCCCCCATATGTCCAATGCAGTCATTGATCGATTTAAAGTGATCGATATCGATCATCAATACAGACAGGTTATAGCCGTAACGCTGTGCTCTTTTTGTTTCTTTGGGTAGCAGCTCATCCAGAGCGGTGCGGTTCATTACACCGGTAAGCGAGTCGTGGAAAGCAACCTTTTCCAGTGCTTGATGAGCAATGGCATTTTTAAGGTAGTGAACCAGAACGCCTATGCTTTGTTCTTGGGTAAATAAATCTTGTTCTATGAAGCGCTTTTGACTGGTGATAGTGATTTCACCGAGATAGTGTTGTTCCAGGCGCAGCACGTAGTGGGCTTTGTGATGCTTTTTGGTGCCGGCGGACAGTGCAAGATTTTCATCCGGATGGATGTATTCAATCCCATCTACCAGTTGTTGTTCACTTAGCCAGCCGAAGAAGCGATTGATGAGGGTGCCAGTATCCAGCATTCCTTGCAGCCGTTGGTGCAATTGTAGAAGGCTTCCTTCGGTCAATCGTAATAAATTGTCTTGGCCGGTGTTTGGCCCGATGGCCGGATTCTTAGCAGCTATATTGGCAGATTTGATCGATGCAACTTTTTTCATAATGAATTTTCTTGTATTTCCTACACTTATCAAGAGTTCCGCAAGTACTATGCCAGTGCGTTGGTAGACGATTTTGGGAGTATTTGTCGAATTTTAGAGACATTATTAACGAAATTTTCTTTCAATGACAAATTAATGGCCGTTGGAAGGTTTTAGTCACGTCTTTTTTCCATAAGTTATTGGTTTATCTACAGACAATATGTTCTTATGACGGTGTGCGCATTGTTTTCTGGCTCCCAGCCAACATTAGCCGTACCTAGGCCTTTTCATGAAAAAACATATCCATAAAGACCCTTTTGCCGATCGCGAAGCTGGCAAGTACGACAATCCTATTCCCAGCAGGGAATATATTCTCGACTTCCTCAAGCAGAGCGTCGGCCCACTGACTTACGAAGAACTTTGTAAAGCGTTTGATCTGCAGAATGATGATGCTCGTGAGGCACTACGTCGTCGAGTTGCTGCTATGGAGCGCGATGGGCAAGCCGTTCGCAATCGCCGCAATGCCTATGGCCCTCTGGATAAAATGAACCTTATCAAAGGCCGAGTGATCGGTCATCCGGAAGGGTTTGGGTTTGTCGTTCCGGCTCAGGGTGGTGATGATTTATTCCTGTCCAGTCGTCAGATGCGGCGAGTCATGGACGGGGATGAAGTATTGGTGCGGGTTGCGGGTATAGACCGCCGTGGCCGTTCAGAGGCATCCATTGTTGAGGTAGTGGAACATCGTACCCGGACACTGGTAGGTCGATTTTTTGTTGAAAGTGGAATCCATTTTGTTCGCCCGGACAATCCTCGGATTATCCAGGATATTTTGATCCCATCAGATCAGCGTGGCGAGGTCGAGCCCGGGCAAATTGTAGTTGTCGAAATGACTAGTCAGCCCAGTCGTCACAATCTCCCTGCGGGACGTATTGTTCAAGTGATGGGTGATCATCTTGCACCTGGAATGGAAATCGGTATTGCCATTCACAACTATGGCATCCCCAGTGATTGGCCTGATGCAGTGCTCTCAGAAGCGGAGGCTATTCCCAGTGATGTGTCGGAGGGGGATGCTCAACACCGAGTTGATTTGCGCCATTTACCCTTTGTCACTATTGATGGTGAAGATGCGCGTGATTTTGATGATGCAGTTTACTGTGAACCCCGTAGTCGGGGTGGTTGGAAGCTCTATGTCGCTATCGCCGATGTTTCTCACTACGTGGCGGTTGGTAGCCCCTTGGATACGGAGGCTTACCAGCGAGGTAACTCCGTCTATTTTCCCCAGCATGTAGTACCGATGCTGCCAGAAAAACTGTCCAATGGCCTTTGTTCACTGAACCCTCATGTGGATCGCCTGACGATGGTCTGTGAAATGTCGCTGGATAGTGATGCTCAGGTGACAAAATTTCAGTTTTATGAGGGAGTTATCCACTCCCATGCTCGGCTGACCTACACACAGGTTGCCGGAATGATCGCTCAGCGAGGAGACAGAAATAGCGGTGTGCGCAAGCAATTTCATGCGGTGGTTAGTCATATTGACCACCTCTATGAACTCTACCTGAAGTTACATCAGTCCAGAGATATCAGAGGGGCCATCGATTTTGAAACTCAAGAAACGCGTATCCTGTTTGATGCTGAACGCAAGATACAACAAATTATTCCCACTGACCGCACTGAGGCACACAAGCTGATCGAGGAGTGCATGCTTTGTGCTAATGTTTGCGCGGCCTCCTTATTAGATAAAAACAAAATACCCGGCCTCTATCGTGTTCATGAAAGCCCGCGACAGGAGAAGTTGACTAACTTAAGAGAGTTTCTCGGCGAGCTGGGGTTGGGGTTGCCGGGGGGAGATGATCCCACACCGAAAGATTTTCAGCGGGTGCTCTCTCAAATAGCAGGGCGCCCCGACGCAAGTGTTATCCAAACCGTCATTCTTCGTTCCATGAATCGGGCTGTCTACGAGCCGGAAAATAACGGGCACTTTGGATTGAACTATCCAGCCTATACCCATTTTACCTCTCCGATCAGGCGATATCCGGACCTGCTGGTACACCGGGCTATTCGATACCTCGTCCGCAGGAAAGCGCGGGCAACCTCTGTGAAAAAGGTTGTGGGTGCGCCGGTGTTACGTCCCAGCCAGATTTACCCCTATGATGAAGCGTGGCTGGCCGCTGGTGGTGAGCAATGCTCAATGACAGAGCGTCGGGCCGATGAGGCAACTCGAGATGTGGTGAATTGGCTCAAGTGTGAATACCTGCTGTCACGGGTTGGAGAAGAATATGAGGGTGTGGTCGCTTCGGTAACAGGTTTTGGTCTGTTTGTTCAGTTGGTGGACATGTATATCGAAGGGTTGGTGCATATCACCGGCTTGCCTAAGGATTACTACTATCATGAAGCGGCACATCATCGTTTAATTGGTGAGCGGACCCACCGGGTATTCCGGCTTGGCGACAAATTAAAAGTGCGGGTTAGCAGGGTTAATCTGGATGAACGAAAAATAGATTTTGATCTGGCTGAGGAGGGAAAGAGAAAGGGAAAGGGAAAGAAAGATATCCATGTAAGCCCTAAAGCACTTGAATTAGCGGCAGAGCATGAAAAATCCAAGCCTAAGTCCAAGATAAAAAAGAGATCATCGAAAAAAACAGGTAAAAAGCCCAGTCGTAGCAGGAAAGCCGCTTCGGGAAAAGCTTCTTCAGGAAAAACTTCTTCAGAAAAGTCGGCTAAAAAAACGAAGGCGAAGACATCCAGAAAAAAACCCCGACAAAGGAAACCCTTCTCCCCCAAAAGTTGATTTGGCGGGGTATCTCGTTAGTGGAATTTGATTGATGACAAAGAAAGAAACACATAAGACCAATAATAATGATTGTGAATGGCTATTTGGTTTGCATGCGGTGCAGGCCATTCTTAAAACCTCAGCGAGCAAGGTTCAGGAGATACGGGTACAAAAAGGCAGAGATGACCAGCGGCTGAAAAAAATTCTAAACTTGGCTGAGCAGCAGGAAATTCCCGTAACCTGGGTGCTTCGCTCTGATCTGGATTCACTGGCCAGTGGTCGACATCAGGGAGTGGCCGCACTTTGTCAGGGTGCAGACGTTCAGGATGAGAATTACCTTTTTGAATTACTTGATCATATGGATCAGCCACCTCTCTTACTTGTCCTGGATGGCGTCACCGACCCCCATAACCTCGGGGCCTGTTTGCGTTCAGCGGATGCAGCTGGTGTTCATGCTGTGATTGCACCTAAAGATAATTCTGTAGGTATTACGCCTACGGTACAAAAGGTCGCCTGTGGTGCAGCGGAGACAGTACCACTGGTGGTGGTCACCAATCTTTCTCGAACCCTAAAACAACTGCAACAACAAGGGTTGTGGATTGTGGGCACCGCTGGTGAGACCGAGCAGCTGGTCTATGATGTTGACCTCAAAGGCCCATTGGCGCTGGTGATGGGGGCAGAAGAGAAAGGTTTGCGGCGCCTCACGCGAGAATACTGTGATCTATTGGTCAAGCTGCCTATGGCGG
>MAAC01013467.1_pt1 | contig 16265 bp, 14 predicted proteins | sample 1115981 | NCBI WGS metagenome assembly MAAC01 (sample SAMN04961126, study PRJNA320927) | seawater metagenome | isolation source: sample BD02T64 sea water enriched with oil for 64 days | place: USA:Gulf of Mexico | collected 2013-07-27 | reverse complement strand
GCTCTTTGAACAATAAACGGTGATGAAATGAACTTACACGAGTACCAAGCAAAGCAACTATTTGCCCAGTACGGTTTACCCGTATCTGAAGGCGTAGCTGCAAAGACGCCTAAAGAGGCTGCTGCGGCCGCTGATACAATCGGCGGAGATAAATGGGTTGTTAAAGCCCAGGTTCACGCAGGTGGACGAGGCAAGGCCGGTGGCGTAAAGCTAGTATCGTCCAAAGACGAAATTATTGCGTTTGCTAAGGCACAACTAGGTACTAACTTAGTAACCTACCAGACGGATGAAAAAGGTCAGCCAGTTAATATTATCTTGGTTGAGACGTGTACTGATATTGCTCAAGAGCTTTATTTGGGTGCCGTTGTTGATCGAGCAAGTCGTCGCATCACTTTTATGGCATCTACTGAAGGTGGTGTTGACATTGAAACTGTTGCTGAAAACACGCCTGAAAAGATCTTAAAAGCAGAGATTGATCCGCTAGTGGGTGCTCAGCCATATCAAGCGCGCCAATTAGCTTACAAGCTGGGTTTAAACCCGACTCAAGTTAAGCAATTCACAAAAATCTTTTTAGGCCTAGCGGCTATGTTTGAAGATAAAGATTTTGCATTGCTAGAAATCAATCCACTTGTTATCACTGATGAAGGTAATTTACATTGTCTAGATGGCAAGATTGGTATTGATGGTAGTGCTGTTTTACGTCACCCTGACCTTCAAGATATGTATGACCCTACACAAGAAGATGAGCGTGAGCGTTTAGCCGCAGAATGGGATCTTAACTATGTAGCGTTGGATGGTAACATCGGTTGCATGGTAAATGGTGCTGGTCTTGCGATGGCAACGATGGATATTATCCAGCTTAAAGGTGGTAAGCCGGCTAACTTCCTAGATGTTGGCGGCGGTGCGACAAAAGAGCGCGTTATCGAAGCGTTTAAAATCATCCTTTCTGACGAAAGCGTTGAAGCAGTTCTTGTTAATATTTTTGGTGGAATCGTTCGTTGTGATTTGATTGCTGAAGGTATTATCGGCGCTGTTGAAGAAGTAGGTGTTAAGGTTCCGGTTGTTGTTCGTTTAGAAGGCAACAATGCAGAGCTTGGCGCGGAAGTTCTTCGTAAGAGCGGTTTGAACATTATTGCAGCTGAAGGTTTTAACGATGCTGCTGAAAAAGTTGTTGCATCAGTAGGGGGGGCATAAATATGAGCGTCCTAATTAATAAAGATACAAAAGTAATTTGCCAGGGTTTTACTGGAGCACAAGGTACTCTTCATAGTGAGCAAGCTATTGAGTACGGTACAAAGATGGTTGGTGGTGTTACTCCTGGAAAAGGTGGAACAACTCACTTAGGGCTTCCAGTATTCAATACTGTTGCTGATGCTGTAGAAGCAACTGGCGCAGATGCATCTGTAATCTACGTGCCTGCCGCTTTTTGTAAGGATTCAATCATTGAAGCTGCGGATGCAGGTATTGAGCTGATTGTTTGTATTACTGAAGGTATTCCTGCAATCGATATGCTTTATGTTAAAGAGTATGTTGTTCGTAAGGGTGTTCGTCTTATTGGACCAAACTGCCCAGGTATCATTACTCCTGGAGAGTGTAAGATCGGCATCATGCCTGGTCACATTCACCAAGTGGGCAAGGTCGGTATCGTTTCTCGTTCTGGGACATTGACTTATGAAGCTGTTCATCAAACAACGGCTTTAGGTTTTGGACAGAGTACTTGTATCGGTATTGGTGGTGATCCAATCCCAGGTACAACATTCATTGATGCATTGGAATTATTCCAAAATGATCCACAGACTGAAGCTATCATTATGGTAGGTGAGATCGGTGGTACTGCAGAAGATGAAGCTGCTGCCTACATTAAAGAGCATGTTACTAAGCCTATCGTATCTTACATTGCTGGTGTTACTGCACCTGCTGGTAAGCGTATGGGTCATGCCGGTGCAATTATTGCCGGTGGTAAGGGAACTGCTGCAGAGAAGTTTGCTGCATTAGAAGCTGCAGGTGTTAAGACTGTCGCTAACCCTTCTGAAATGGGTCTTGCTCTTAAGGAACTTACTGGTTGGTAAGTTTTGATGTTGTTTTAGAGTAATAAAAAAGGTGTATCAAGTTATCTTGATACACCTTTTTTTATGTGGTTTATGCGTGCTTTTTGGTAGATAAAAGTTGAGCGATTGGCGTTGGCTTTCCAAAATAGTAGCCCTGAATATAGTCGCATTTGTTGCGTTTGAGAAAATCTAATTGATCTTTGTCTTCAACGCCTTCAGCGACGACCTTTAGCCCTAGCTTGTGTGCCATTGCAATTACCGCGGCGGTAATTTCCATATCATCTTTGTCGTGTGGAATGTCCATTATAAAGGAACGGTCTACTTTTAGTATTTGAATGGGCAGGCGTTTCAAGTAACTTAATGATGAGTAGCCAGTCCCAAAATCATCAATGGCAAGAAATGTCCCTAGTTCTTTGAGTTCGGTTAGTGTGGAGATGGCGCTCTCAACATTGTCCATTATCAAGCTTTCTGTTATTTCTAGTTCAAGGTTTGCGGGGTTTATTTTTCGGCTTTCAACCATGTCTTTTATGTATTGAACAAGGTTAGGTGCATGAAACTGTCTTGCTGATAGGTTGATTGCAATATGTCCATCTTTGGGTATTAATCCAAAGTTAATGAAGCGTTCAATATTCTCACAGGCATTTTTTATTACCCATTCGCCGATTGGGATTATTTGTCCAGTTTCCTCCGCAATAGAAATAAAATCATTGGGTGGAACTACACCTCGTGTTGGATGGTTCCAGCGTATTAGGGCCTCAAAGCCAAAAACCTGTTGTGTGTCCAGTTTAACTTTAGGTTGGTAATAAAGTTCAAATTCGTCGTTTTGTAAGGCTAAACGCAATTCGCTTTCAATTTTCAATTGACGTTGGATGGCGATGTTCATTTCAGCAGAGAAAAACTGATAGTTGTCCCGCCCAGCTTCTTTTGCACGGTACATCGCAAGGTCTGCATTTTTCATTAATATATTGGCATCATCATTCTTTTCAGGACCGATCGTTATTCCTATGCTGGAACTTATAATGATTTCCTGGCCAGTAAGACGGATGGGAACTTTGAGGACGTCGAGTACTTTCTTTGCAATGGTATCTACTTGTTGTTGATGGTTTATTTCCGGTATTAGAATGGTGAACTCATCCCCGCCGAGTCGAGCCACTGTATCGCTTGGGCGCGTGCAAAAGCGTAGGCGGTGCGCAATGGCGCGTAATAACTCATCCCCTTGATCGTGTCCGAGGGTGTCGTTAATTCGTTTGAAATGATCGATGTCTAAAAATAGAATGGCGAGTTGTTTATTGGAGCGTTGGGATTGTTTTATTGCTTTCTCAAGCCGATTTCTAAATAAATGACGATTAGATAGCTTTGTTAATGGATCATAGAGTGCCATTTGTTCGAGCTGTCGTTGAGCTGATTTTAGCTCTGACATATCGGATATGCTGCCAAGAAACCCTGACGGTTTATTATTTATAACAAGTAATTTTGCATGACTTAAAACTGTTGTTGTTTCACCGTTATCTTTTAGGAGTCGGTATTCCATTTTGAATTCTTGTTCTGCTTTAACGCTTTCTTTCCAACGGCTTAATACATGAAATCGCTCTTCTGGGTGCAGTGCTTTTATCCATACGTTGAACGTGATGTCAACATCAAAAATGCCGGTTATTTCTCGCCACCGGTCATTTACATAAATATGGTTGCCGTCGATATCCGTTTGAAATACACCTACGGGGGAGGCGGTCGTCAGCGTCCGAAAGCGCTCCTCGCTTGACAGTAATGCTGAGTTGTCTTTTTCTATTTTGTTAAGCATGTCATTAAATGAGTCAACCAAGTCGCCGAGCTCATCGTCTGATAGCTTCTCAGCCCTGTGTGAGTAGTTATTGTCTAGGCGGACTTTGTTAGCGGTTTCTTGTAACTTCCTTAGAGGGGTGGTGATAAACGTTTGAAGGCGGATGGCGAGGGCATACGCAATGATCAGGGATAGTGTGGATATAAGGCTGATAATGATGAGGTTTAGTGCAAGATGAGAGCGTAAAAGAGTGACGTCTGAACCAAGTTGTAATGTGCCTATTGGGAGTTTTTTTGCCAGTATAGATTGGGTTAATTGGATCATCTTTTTGGTTTTATTAAGGCCAATTGTGCTTGGGGTATCGGGGCATTGGTTACTGATGTCATTATCTTTACTGTATTGAGCGAAAAGGTGGTTCTTTTTATCGAATAAGCAGCCCATTAGGATTGATGAATCCGCACTAAGGGAGGATAGGTTCGTTATCGCGGACCGTTTGTCGTTAGTGCTTAGGGCTTGGGTGAGGTTGATGGTGAGTAATTTACTAGTGAAATAAAGTTTTTCTTCGGCATGTTTTTTGCTGTTTTCTTGTCCGTGCAATATGTTGAATGTAGATGAAATAAATAGCGCAATTAAGCTGCAAGTACTTGCAACTAATATGGTTTTCTCCCTAAGTGATAGCTTGCTCGCCCACTTCATAATAGGGCGATTTCCTGCATTTTTAGCATAGGCGAGAGCATTAGGATATGGGTGGTTGGCTAAGGAAGCATTATGCTGTGATAACGCTACGTACAATCCTTTAAATATAGCTGAAATATACGTCTTTTCTATATTTCTGTTAGCCCTTTGTCAAAGCGTCTCTTTTTAGGAGGGTTCATATTCTGTTGGTTTTATACGGTGTACATTTTTGTTGAAATTCATAACCAACGAACGTTTTTCATAGACACCGTCAATCATACGACCATTCCAATGGTAGGAGAGGTGAGAGCTTTGCGTTGGTATAGTTGTTGCCGGAGGGCGCAATATAGCAAGGCATTCGCCCTTAGTGTGTCTTGCTGAGGGGTAGATGATGCCCCAGGCATTTTTATTTTTCTGTTCTCTTCCGAAGGATTGCGCTTCGGTGTATGAGCTCATGTCGGGTTGGGTTAGATTGAAATATGAGGCACAACGGATGTCGATCATTGGTTTAGTCACTTTTCCGATATAAACCCTCATATCCAGTTCGCATGTTGCTTCTTGTGTCGCCTCTAGAAAGCGCTCGCGATGGAAAATGGTTTCACGTATGGCTGTTTCTAGGTCCCGGGCAGCATAATAAATGCCGAAGCTACCATCGGTGAACCTACTTGGGTAACCTGTATGGGTGAATGCGGCCATCACTACTGATGCACCAGGTCCTGATATCCTGTCTTCTGCGGTAATTAGTTTAAGATTACCTACTTCTTCTTGGAGCCTCTCATTAGTAAGGCCTTCTAATTCAAAGGTTTCTTCCATTAGCTCGGGAGGGGTGAAGCGTTCGAAAAAATTAATGGGAGGCAGCTTAGAGGGGATGATTCGATAGTGATTACCATTTATGGCAGCTGTTTTTGGAGTGTTCATTATTATTTGATGCGCCTTATTATTACCTACAGTCCTCGTTCTGCGTCCAAATATCGACGAATGTCAGCGAGATCAATGACTCGGCCTTGAAGCATGGTTTCAAGGGCGCTTTTACCAGCAAATATCGATGCGGAATTACTTTTCTTGACCCATTCAGATGCCCGGCGGGTGTTAGGGAGCAAAATATTTAGTGCTTTATATATACCCATAACATAGGAGATGCGTTCAAGAGTGTCTTTAGTGAGTTTAGAAGGGCGCTCGCATTTTCCTTCTGCAAACTCCTTCATTCGATAAAAACTGCTTTTCGAGGGGGTTCCTAGGATTGTCATTTGTTCTTTTGCTTGAAGGCCCCATTCTTTTGTGATACCAAAGAAGTTTAGGATTGCAGCGGCGTTTAATCTATCTTCTTTTGTGTTGAGATTTGATAGCGGGGTAGCGTTGGCGCTGTGCATGAGCTGCATCTCCATAATATTGCGATGAATATCGTCTCATTATGAGGGTTCTTGGGAAAAAAACAAGATTAATTCCCTGCTGGGATGGGTGGGTGCGTGATTATCTAGATGATCTAGTCAAATAAGATGTTTGATTTCAGAAATCGCAGCAAGTACATCCGTGTAGGCTTTCTTCGGTGTCCTTGTCTTAGAAATTTCTGAAATCAAACATCTTATTTGACGCTATTAGCAACGTGTAGAAAATCGCTGGATAGTGTTTAACGAGGCTTTTTAGCTACAGACTCCAACTTCATGCCAATAATGGCTAACTTTAGGAGTTTGATGGGGCTACGAGTAAAGAGGGCGTTAATTAAGTCGACAAATAAATTATACTTTTTCTGGGTGTATGGGTACCAATTTGGTTCGATAATACTGCTGTCCTTGTCTACAAGGATTGATTTGCTGCGAGTGTACCCTAGCAAACCTTCTTCACCTTTTTGACGGCCAAAACCACTGTCTTTACAGCCACCAAAGGGTAGGTTTGGGTTACCTTCTGTCAGCATTACATTGTTAATCGATACGGCCCCACACTCAAGCTGCCTTGCTACGCGATCAGCACGTTGTAAATCTTTACTCCATACGGATGCAGAGAGTCCAAAATTGGTGTTGTTTGAAACTTGGATGACTTCTTCTTCACTAGAAAATCTGAAGATAGGAAGTAGTGGGCCGAATGTCTCTTCACTAACAACTTCCATTGAATCATCTAGGTTCGTTAGGACTGTCGGCATGAAAAACATTTCATTCTCATGAAGTATTTCACCGCCGGTAAGAATTTTTGCACCCTTTGCTTTGGCATCTTCGACATGTTTGCGAGAAATATCAAGTTGGAAGTCAACGGTCATACCTCCAATGTCTGCGTTCCCGGAGTCACCTGAGTTCAGTACTAATTTGTTGACTTCTGTAGTGATTCTTTCAACAAACTCGTCATAAATATTGTCCTGAATATAGATGCGCTCTACGGAGCTGCATGATTGGCCTGCATTGGTGAGGGCACCCCAAATTACACCGGCAACAACTCTGTCTAAATTCACGTCGTCAAATACGATGGCCTGATCTTTTCCACCAAGCTCAATATCAACGGGGATTAGTTTTTCTGCTGCTTGAGCAAGAATGCGCTTACCGGTTCTTGCGCTGCCAGTGAAAAATATTTTGGCGGGGCGTTGATCGATAAGTCGTTGTGCGGTAATGCCTGTGCCATAGGTAACAAAGACACTTTGTTCCAGCATTGGCGCAACAGCGAATATTTTTTCCATTAATCCTGTCATGGGAGTTACTTCAGATGGTTTAAACACCACGGTGTTGCCAGCTACGTAAGCAGATAATATGGAAGTAATTCCTATATGGAATGGATAATTCCAAGGGGCAATGATTAATACTGTGCCGAGAGCTTCTTGGTAAATTTTTGATGTTTTTCCCATTAACGTTATGGGTGTTGCGACCTTTTTATCTTTTAGTATTTTTGGCGCATTGTGAATCAGCCATTCGAAATTATCGAGCACACCCATTACTTCCGATACCATTGCATCAGTTCGGCTCTTTCGGGTTTCTTTACAAATGATGTCTGTTATTTCTTCTTTATGATCGCGAACATAGTCAATGAGTCGCTCAACATCTTCTAGTCGATTTTTTAGCGGTACTTTCTGAAGGCGCTGAAATGCTTTTCTCGCTGCGGTGTAGGTATCTTTAACCTGTTCCTCGCTGGTTTCGGTGATCTGATCAAGCGATATGCTGTCTGCTTTTACTGAATTGGCTTTTTTAGCTTTTGTTGTATTTGTGCTCATGACATTATCCTTGCTGATCTGGTGTGCAGCTAACATTGTAATCAATTACATCGTGAACCATCGGGCCGGTGTAAGAAGATGACGTTTGGTTTGAGTAATACAGGCTGAAGACGACACCCCGAAGGCTAATGTTGAGCATTCTAAAAGGTGGAGCGATAAGTTTTGGCATGGATTCTGCGTTAACTGCCAACCATAGAATTAATGAGATAAGGGTTGATGGCATGTATCGGAATAAAAGTAATAAATATCCGAAGGCGGCGGTGTCATCAGCGTCAGCCGGAGCCATAACATCGTCAATGTAGTCACGGCAGCCTGTATCTGAAAATGAAGGGAATGCACCGTTGCGAGGAACAATTAGATCACCTAGTTTATTGAGACCTTTTAATTGTGCTTCTGAATAAAACTCCGAGGCTCCAAGTTTCACGATGTTATCTCCTTAGCGGCTATTTTTTGAGTTGCCTTAGATACAGATGTTCGTTGGCCTGCTTCTGCCAATATAGTTTCACTGGCACGATGTGCTAATGCAAGTATTGTTAGCATGGGGTTTACACCAGGAGCGTTAGGGAATGTAGAGGAATCCGCTATGTAGATGTTTTTCATGCCATGGACTTCAAAACCTTCGTTTACGACGGATGTTGCAGCACTCTGTCCCATGGTGCAGCCACCCATTAAGTGTAAACCAATACGCATGGGTGAGGTCATTACTTCGTAAGCACCAAGAGAATTAAACATATCTTTTACCAGCCGATTTCCATGGTTGGCGCGTTGCCTGTCTCCATCGGATAACGGTTTTCTAATAACAACTTTTCCTGCGTTGTTAAGTGATATTTCACCAGGGTCCTGATCTCTAACAGCGACTTCTATGCAAGCCATATTGCGAAGGCGCTGCATGAATTGTTGATGCTCACCGCCGTAACCCTGCTTTAATAAAGCTAAAGCAATAGGGCCAGCAAAAACATTTTCAAGCTTAAAACCCCACTGACGAAATCGAGGATCTGATGATTTTAATGTTTGAAAAAAACCTTTATGCGAATCGACGGTTTCGTTAAAAAATGCAAGAGTCATCCATTGCGGGTGGCAGTGGAAATTTTTACCAAGTGCAGGGAGTTTTTTCTGTAGCTGGGATTTAAGTAAAAGTTTGGTGGTGCCTACTGCACCTGATGCAATGATGCACTTTTGCCCATAATAAGTTGTTGCTTTACCTTTATGATTACCTTGAACAGTAACAAAGTTTTCGCCATGAATGACTTCGGCAACTTCAAATTCTGAAATAAGCGTTAAGCCTTCTTTTTCAGCTTTTGGAATAAAGGTCTCTAGGGTGCTTTGTTTTGATTTTCGAGAACATCCTCCTAAGCAAACAATGCAATCATTATCGTTATTACAGTTGGATTGACCGCGGCGAAGAGGGGCGTGCTCTAACCCTAGATTGTCGAAAGCCTTTGCATATAATTCAGCATTACCATTCCAGTCCTGCTTTTGCATGGTGTAAAGGCTGAGGTGACTTTCAACTTCATCATAATGCCGGTTCATTGTGGTGAGGTCGTGATAGCTTACTCCGGATTGAGTACGCCAGTCGTTATAAGCAACATCATCAAATCGATCTAGAAGGCACTGGTTGATGACTGTCCCGCCACCAACCACTTTTCCTCTAAGAAAAATCTGGTCTGCTTCGGTGTTCATTTCTGTTCCGCCGCCCCACATTAAACGTGAGTTTGCGTGCATTTCATTGCTAGAAAATGTGTCGGCAGCATAACGTTTTCCTGCTTCTAGCATTAACACTTTGGCACCTGAGCGGCTTAAAAAATAAGATAGTGCTCCACCGGATGCGCCCGAACCAACAATGATATAATCATAGAATTTCTTCATAACAGGCCTTTTCTTATTATTGTCATTAAACAAAGCATTGTCCGTCGCCACGATAAGTGTTGGCATGATCGATAACCTCGCCATTTTGCATTATCGCAAGCTGAGTGAAGCGCTCGCACAGCTCGCCGGCCTTGCAATGCCGAAAAAACACAGGGCTGCCAATGTTAAGTAATTTACCGTTATATTTTAATGGCGTTTGTACTTCACCGGGGCCTTCATTTTTTATATAGGATAATCTTTTAGGTAAGTAGGGTTTGGGAAGTTTTATATCACCTGATGAGCCTGATGCAATATAGCCACCGCCTGAGCATGTGTAAATTTTCTTTCGAGGCTGACGAGTAACCTCCAATGCAAACCCTGCCGCTGGTTTATGTTGGAAATGAGAGTAGTAGTCAAATAAATGAGGCGCAAAAAAACCACTACCTACAGCAACTTCTGTAACCGCAGCTTCTGATATAGTGCTCTCGATACTACCAGTCCCCCCACCATTAACAACACGGATATCGGCCCCTTCATTTTTAAGGGCTGCAACAGTATTGCCTCGTCTTTCGGCAATGATGGGGACAGCTCTTTCTTTTAATTTCTTCACAACAGGGTTTTCAATAAGTTTGCCAGGAATTTGATCTCCCAGGCCGGCAATTTGAGCTTCGTAACCCATAACAGCGCACAACTCTACATTCGCCAGTAATTTTATCTTTTTATAAAATGATACCGCTGCTTCAGGGCTGCGAATAGAGGAGCGATAAACGCCAAAATATAGGCCTGGGAAATCGACTGACATATCTAAGTCTAAGCAAAGTAACGCTTTCGTGTTCTCACTACTTGCGATTTCGCTGACTAAAGAAGCTTGTTCGATGGAATCAACCATGAAATAGATAGTTTTTCCCGCTTTTACATGTTTGCAAGCTTCTTTAATAGCCTGTTGTTGCATGCATGGGTAAGCAATGAGAAGGTCATCAAACCCTTTGCTAGCTAAAAAAGCTGCCTCATTAGGGTGAAAACACATAAGCCCTTGGAATTGCTTGTTCGTCTCGAGGATGCGTTCCATAACCCAGCGACATCGAATGGATTTTGAGGCTATTCGTATGGGGGTATTTTGGGCTCTGGTGGCTAGGTCATGAATATTTTGATCTAACAGGTCTAAATCGATCCATGCAAAGGGTAGTTGCTCGCCGCTAAACGCATTCTTGTAATCGGGGTAATTTGGCAAGTTTTTTGTCATTGTTTTTGAGCCTTAATATTGAGCATACGAGCTTATAATTAGATATATGGAACGATCGTACCATATGAATGGGGCCTTGAGTAGATATAAGTGTATTTATAGCGGTATAAATTTGTAAATTTCTCGTTAGTGGAGAAATGTACAGTTTTAGGCAAGGGAATCCGTAGTCTGGTATTATAGTCGCCCTTAAATATGGGAGAGTGTTGTGACTATAGAGCGTGAAATGTTGCTTTCATTACCGATATCAGAAGTGTCTGCTTTGATATGGTTTGTTGTTTGTTGGGTAGGGTATACCTATTATTCAGAGCGAAAAGCCAAAAAAAAACAATGCTTACACAATACCTTACACCACCATCGTGAAATCTGGATGACCAATATGTTGGCGAGGGACAATCGCGTCGCAGATGCGGCATTGCTCGCTAATTTAGAGAGAAGTGTTTCGTTCTTTGCTTCTACTACGATGATTATTATTGCAGGAACGCTAACGTTATTAGGCTCTTTGGATCATTTAGAAAACCTCCCGCTTCTCAGTCCAGAGTTGCAGCGCCTATGGGGAGTGAAGTTACTACTATTGATAGCTATATTTGTTTATGCATTTTTCAAGTTTACCTGGTCATTACGTCAATATGGGTTCGCTTGTGTGATGATTGGGAGTGCGCCTGCTAAAGGAGCCTCAGGCGAAAGTTTTGATAATGATGCCGCGGAAGTCATTTCGAGGGCTGCAAATGCTTATAACCTTGGGCTACGGTCATATTACTTTGCCTTGGCTTTTATTGTTTGGTTTGTAAGTTGGTGGGCCTTTATAGGGGCGGCAACATTGGTTGTTTTGGTCTTGTATCGACGGGAGTTCAAATCGAAGGTATTGAAAGCGTTGATTAGATCAGCAGAGGTAAAAATATCGTAGCGTCAACTGTTTGAAATGTGAACAGTGGCGTGCAATTGTATCGCAAGATGTGGATAATACGCCAAAACGGAGGGAGCCATGGAAAAAGTACTGCTATATTTCGCCATTTCATTATGTATTGCTGCGACATTGTTATATTTAAGACGAGCTTTTGAGCGTTCTCCTGTGTGGGGATGGATGAGTATCCTATTTCCACCTATTGCACTTATTTATTATGCAGTTTATTGGGAGCGGTCTAAGAAGTTGGCTTGCTTCCATATTGTTGCATTTTCTGTGATGTTGTTAAGCACAGTAATGGCCGTTCGCGCTCACCCTTTTGCGTTTACACCGCCACTTTTGTCCAATTTACGTATTATTTTTGCTCCGGCATCTTACGGAGAACCTTTGATACTGGATGAGCAACGGTTTTCCTCTAAAAGCGATTTAAAGAAATTTGAATTGTGGAGCGGTGGTAAAATTGGTGGTGAGTTGGCTGGACATAAAATGATTGTTGAAACGGTCACATTAATTGATGGAGTGATTCGGTTTACGGAAGGCAGCGGTTTTTTTGCAGAGAGGCAGGTTTCGATTGTTTTGGGGGATAATAACAGGGCACCGCGTCAGCACTTATTGGTGACACCTGATGATACAAATGCCCCAGAAATTCATGTATTAACCAAGAATGTTGATAGTGATTTCCCTGATATTGACATTGTTGCCGCTGGCTATTGGATGGATTTGACATTAGAGCAGGGTGCTCTCAATGCAGTGTCTGGACGTCTTCGTTTGTTATTGCCTGGAGGGGACCAGAGTTTTTTAACGGGGTATTTTGACGGATTTACTGATGAACTTCGTTATGAAGATGGAGAAATTGATCGGACAGTGCATTCAAATGCAACGCTTGAACATGTTGTTTCGACACACCTGGAAACACGGCTTGGTGATCAATTGGTTACTGTTAACGGGTTTGATAATACACGATTTTCTCTTAATGGTATGTATCCAGAAGGACGATCCACTGTATCCTTTACTTTGTTTGGAGGGATGGAAAGGTCTGAAACGATAATGTTATTTTATTCTAATGATGGTTGGGCAGTGATGGAGCAATCTACCAGTGAGTTGATTGCAGCGGTTAAACAAATCCGACAAGCCCCTCCAGCGGCAGGGCCAATTAAAGAGAAGAAATCTTTGGTGGTTGCCGTTGAAGAATCAGAGCAATTGCTTGGAGAGAAAGTGCTAGTGTTACTTCGCGGTGGTAAAGAGCGAGAAGGTATACTGCAGGAAATTACGCCGTTTGTACTTGTGATTAGGAATATTGTTGGTGCAGGGCATATTGATATTGTTATTGGTAAAAAAGAGGTCGATACCGTGCGACTGGCTGCAAGTGAATTATCGGGGTATTAGGTATTACGCGTATCTTTTATACGTTTAATCCCCCGCGAGTAACAATAAATGTAAGCTTCTTGGGCCATGAGCGCCTAGCTGTATTGTTTGTTCGATATCGGCTGTTCTAGACGGGCCAGTAATAATGTTGACTGCTCTTGGCATATGCTCAGCAGAGAGAGAAAGTTGTTTCCACATGCTTTCGATATTGGGAACAATATCTTGTTCACGAAGGATAATGATGTGGTGGTCTGTTAGAAAGTTTACGGTGGTGGGATTCTGTTTGCTTGCACAGAGTACGAGCGAGCCGGTTTCTGCAATGGCTGTTGTTGCGTAACTTAGTCCGAGGGCTTGTTCTCCAGTTGCTGGAGGAGTTGATAGTGTCAGTGCATCAGGCCAGTCTAAAGGACTTTTGTCGAGGGTAAGAAGGGATTGTAAATTGGTTACCAATGTTTTATTTGTGTTGTGAAGTTCCGTGTACTGCAAAACTAATTGAGGCACAAGTGATATGCAGTCAATGGATTGATATGTTGACGATGAGGCGGAAAATTTTGATAGAAAAATATCTGTTAATGCTGAGATATCTAGTTGTGGGTGTAATAACGGGGGACGCTTTGGAGCTTGAGGAATAGCTGTTTTATGTGTGCGCTCTATTCTATTAAAAATCTTTTTCCGATTGACTCGGTTAAAACGATTTAAATTGATGCTCATGTTTTTTTCTGCTTTGAACTTTTCTTGTATTGTTCCATAAAGGTGCCCTTTGAATTGTTCTTTGGCAATTCTTTTGAGTTATACCAACTTGTGAAAATGTACTTTGCAAAGAATTGAGACAGTGTAGTGTTTGTTAGTACTTTGCGTGTTATTTGCGTTAGCCAATAAAATATTTTTGGGTGTTGAATTGTCCACATAAAACTTTGCAAAGAAATCCTTGTTTTTCTCGGGGTTAAGTGTTCCTCATGTTCTTTGTTTCGTAATTGTCTTAGTAATTCTGGTAATGGTATTCCCATTGGACAGACTTCTTCGCATCGTCCGCAGAAAGTAGATGCATTCGGTAAATCACTGCTTTGTTTTAATCCAGTCATTAGAGGCGTTAGCACTGAACCCATCGGCCCAGGGTATACCCAGCCATATGCATGGCCGCCGACAGCAGAATAAATGGGGCAGTGATTTAAACAGGCACCACATTTGATACATTTGAGCATTTCTTCGAATGGAGTGCCGAGCATTTGTGATCGTTGGTTGTCGAGCAATATCACATGGAATTCTTCCGGGCCATCAAGGTCTTCTATGCCTCTTGGGCCAGAGAGTAGTGATGTATAGGATGTGATAGGTTGGCCGGTAGCGCTGCGGGCGAGAACTCTGAGTATAGCGGAGGCACTTTCTAAATCAGGAACCACTTTTTCTATGCTGGCGGTGACAATGTGTGCTTTTGGTAGTGTTGCCGTTAAGTCTCCATTGCCTTCGTTGGTAACCAACATCGCTGAACCGGTGTCAGCGATAAGCATGTTGGCTCCGGTGATACCTATATCAGCATTTAGAAATTTTTGACGTAACTGTAATCTAGCTTCATCTACTAGTGCAGCGATTGTGTCTAGTTCTCTATCACCAAGATCATGAGCATTTCGAAAAAGAGCTTCAACCTGTTGGCGAGTTTTATGTATTGCTGGCACGATGATGTGAGAGGGCGGTTCTTTCGCAAGTTGAATAATATATTCACCGAGGTCTGTTTCTGTGACATCTATTCCTGCTGCTTCCAATGCAGCATTAAGATTAGCTTCCTCGCTAATCATTGATTTGCCTTTGATGACGGATTTTGCATCTCGCCGCTCACAGATGTGCAAAATGATATTGTTGAGTTGTTCTGGTGTAGATGCCCAGTGAACCTGGCCACCATTTTTTATCAGATTATCCTCAAACTGAGTTAGGTAATATGCCAAATGATCGAGAGTATGGTTTTTAACTAGCTGTGCTTGCTGCTTATAAGACTCAAAGTTTTCAACGTCCGCAATAGCTTTTGAGCGCTTCTCTATAAAACCGCCTTTGGCTTTTTTAAGTGCCTCCTGAAGCGTATTGTCTAACAAAGCATGAGAGGACTGTGCTTTAAAAAACAGGGTTTGATGTGGCCCACTTGTTGAGTTTGAGGCGCTTCCCTGTGGGTTGGATTTGTAGTGCTCTACCATTTTGTACCGCTATTATTCTGAGTACAGGATGTCATGCTTGGAGCATCGAAGTTATTTGCTAGGATTTCAGCGATATGCCGAACTTCGATAGGTGGTATTTCAGTGCGTGCTGTATATCCGGCGATATTCACTAAACAACCTAGGTCTGCTGAAACTACAATATCAGCACCCGTACTCTTAATATCTTGAGTTTTGTCAGAAACTAAGCGCTCAGAAATGTCAGGGTATTTCACTGAAAACGTCCCACCAAAGCCACAGCACGACTCTGGGTCATTGAGCTCTGCAAGGCTGCTACCAACACATAGTTGTTTGATGAGCTGCCGAGGAGCTGTGGTGTTTTTAAGCTCCCGTTTACAAGAACAACTATCCTGATAGGAGATTGTTTTGCCTTCTAGGTGGGAATGTGAGGAGAGCTTGGCGTCAAGGCATTCCACTAAAAACTGGCAAAGTTCCCACGTTTTATTAGATAAGCTATCTGCTCGTTTTTTCCAGGCTATGTCATCGGATAATAATGTGGGGTAGTGTTTTGACATCATTCCCGTACAGGATCCGGATGGGAGAACAACGTAATCATAGGGTTCAAGGAGTTTTATTGTTGATTTTGCTGTTTCTCTGGCTGCATTTCGTAGTCCATTGTTATAACCCGGTTGGCCGCAACATGTTTGAGTCTTTGGGACAATGACATCACAACCTGCTCGTTCTAGTAGGGATATGGCGGCAAAACCAGCAGTTGGCCGAAATTGGTTAACTAAGCAGGTAACAAAGAGCGCGACCTTTGGGGGGGCTGTGGGAGGTGTGCTAGATGTTAACGTCATGTTCTCTGTGCAGCCTCTGATATTCATTATAGTCGTGAAATACTAACATTTTTTTGTTCTTATGGTTGAAAATCTAAATTCTAGCCCCATTTGTTTGATTAATGTTGAGAGTTAACTGCACCCGGAGAAAGCAAACAAAATGACCGTTGAAGCACAAAAAGAAACGTTAGGTTTCCAAACCGAAGTAAAGCAACTATTACATCTAATGATTCACTCTCTTTACAGT
>MAAC01018601.1_pt1 | contig 16278 bp, 16 predicted proteins | sample 1115981 | NCBI WGS metagenome assembly MAAC01 (sample SAMN04961126, study PRJNA320927) | seawater metagenome | isolation source: sample BD02T64 sea water enriched with oil for 64 days | place: USA:Gulf of Mexico | collected 2013-07-27 | reverse complement strand
ATGGCTGTTCATCTACGGGTTCATCCCTAATTACGGAACCAAATGTATTAGTCGCCTCTATTGTTCTAGACTCCAATGAGTCTTGTCTCCAAACGATGAATGGTGTTTTAACTGCGACAGAAACAGGTGGAACGTCTGTATACAATTATACATGGAGCAATGGAGCTACCACGGCTTCTATTACCGGATTAACCGCAAGCATGTATACGGTAACGGTAACGGATGCCAATGGCTGTTCCGATATAGCAATGGCGACCATTGTTCACGGAATGGCAACTTCGTCCACTCTTACCTATACGGCATGTGATTCGGTAGTTTCCCCAAGTGGAAGGTATACTTGGACTTCGAATGGCGTTTATATAGATACCCTTATAAATTCCATAGGGTGTGACTCTGTGATTACTACGAATTTGACTATAATAAATTCTACGACTAGTACTCAGGTAATCACCTCTTGTGATGGGTTGTATTCTCCAAGTGGGTTATTTTATTGGACAGCATCCGGAATTTATACAGATGTGGTGCTAAACTCCATTGGCTGTGATTCTATAATTACAATTGATTTGACCGTAATTTATTCTACAGATTCGAACATTGATGTCGATGCTTGTAATTCTTATTCGGGAGTTAGTGGAAATCACAACTGGACTACTTCTGGAGTGTATCAAGATGTGATTGCAAATTCGGCAGGTTGCGATTCTATAATTACAATTAATCTAACCATCAATCAAGACGTATTCGTCACCCAATCTCCCGTAATTTGTTTGGGAGATTCATTTCAAGTAGGTCCGAATTGGTATTCTCAAGCCGGGGTTTATACCGACACTTTAGTTTCTTTTATTGGATGTGATTCTATTGTAACTACTTCTCTTACGGTAGATGCGGTGAATGTGGATGTTACCCAATCAGGAGTTATTTTAACAGCGAATAATTTGAATGGTACTTACCAATGGATTAATTGCGATAGTAACAATGCCATTATTACCGGAGAGACGTCCCAATCCTATACGGCTACAGAGAATGGTAATTATGCAGTGATAATAACGGAAGCTGCTTGTACCGATACCTCTGCATGTATAACCGTTACTCAAGTTGGTATTATTGACATCACCAATGAGGTCGCTATCCAAGTGTATCCAAATCCAGCAGGAGCAGATTACCACACGGTAACTATTGAGGTAGCGAACGTGAAGGATTATAGTTTAATCATTCGGGATTTAACAGGAAAAATGGTTTACTCCAAAGAGGGTTTAAACACCACTTTAAATACCATTGACATTAGCAATTTTTCAGCGGGTACTTTCTTTATCCAAATCAAAACCGATACTTACAGTAACTACAGTAAATTGATTGTGATGTAATCACTAATATTTTAAACCAAAAATCCCCGCTAGAATTAACTAGCGGGGATTTTTGGTTTGTGAAATATCGATAAAGGCGGTGTTCAGAACAGAATTAGTGTTACTCAGAACATAAATTTCAGGAGAACCAGATGCCAGTATACATTCGTTATGAATACCTCGTGTATTTGGTATTCACCCCACCCCTCAAAAAGGGATTCCACACAAATCAAGGCTCGATACATGCATGTATCGAGCCTTGCTACTTTTGGTAGTACCCATAAAAAAAGCCTGTAATTATTAAATTACAGGCTTTCCATTCGTACCAAAAGTTTCTTTATTTAACTCGAGTCCAAACCGTGGTTCTTCCGAGTAAGCTAAACCCAACATAGCCTCGAACATTCAGCGTATCTTTATCTTCCCAGGTCATTTCACAACTATACGTTTTCCCATTTTCAGGATCGTAAATCGTTCCATCCTCGAATAAATCATCGTCCCATTCAAAACCTTGAATTACGGGTAATCCTAAAATACCTCGCCCTTTTAACGACTCATCTTCATTGTTCTTATCCAGTTTGGCGGTCCCATCCGCACGATTTGGTTCTTTTAACCAAATAATCTTTCCCGAATATCTCCCGTCCTTCTTGGTAATTTCCACTTTGGATTTGCCGCCTTCGGTAAACCAGGTTCCTAAAATATCATCTGCATTTTGAGCAAACATGAAAGTGGACATCATCATTACCACCATTAAACTAAATACTTTCTTCATTCTTAGATTTTTTATTGAGTCCCAAATTTACACATTGAAAACCTTACGGTACTGTTAATAGAAATGAAAATGTACTTGCTCTGACATTTCTTAACATTAGTTCCGTCTAAATTTGAGAAGTATTAATAATCATCCCCATAAAAAAATTATGATGAAAAACATTTTCAAATTTGGAGCTCTAGTAACTGGAGCCTTACTATTAAGCGCTTTCGCTTTTATTTCTAATCCGGATTTTTCTTCGAACGAACTCTCCGCAAATACCCAAAACACAGCGGAACTGTTTGCCATGAACACGGTAGATTCTGACCGTAAATGTGGCGAAGGTAAATCTGGTGAAGCCAAGAAATCGGAAACGAAAGAGGAACACAAATGCAGCGGAGAAAAATGCAGCAAGTGTCACCATCCAGAAAAAAAATCAGAAACCCAATCGGAAGAAAAGACTGAAAAAAAATCGGAGCTGAAAGAAGAGCACAAATGTGGCGAAGGTAAATGCGGAGGACAGTAGTTCATACTCTACTCCCATTCGTATGGAAATTGAGCCTAGGTAATTTATCTAGGCTTTTTTTATTTTCAATAATTTGAATGTGTTCGGGCTAATTCCAATATTTTTGAAACCTAAGCATATCCAATACATACATGGCAAGCAAACAATTTACAGATGACCTCGGCACGCGGATTACCAAACCGCACCGAACGACTCTAAATAGACGGCACTTTCTTCTGGGAATGGTGGCTATTTCCGTTACCGCAGTAGTTCCTAGCGTTATTTCATGTTCGGCTAGTCCTATCCATGATGTACATAATCAATTAACTGATTTTGATTTCGCTACCTTAACGGCCGTTCAAAACCATTTATTTCCCACTACTGATGATGCTCCTGGGGCAACAGAATTACATGCGGCTACTTATTATTCATGGACTTTAATGGATACGGAAAAGGATCCGAAAGTGATTCAAAAAATGCGGGATGGATTAAAATGGATCGAAGAAGAAGCGCAGAAATTGTATCAAAATTCGTTTGTGAGTCTATCCCATAACCAAAAGGAGACCGCCTTACGTTCCTTAGAAAAAGAAGGTTATGGTGAAAGTTGGATTAGCCTCACCCTCACCAACATTTTCGAAGCCTTATTAAGCGACCCTATTTACGGAGCCAATACGAACCAGTCGGGGTGGAAATGGTTGGATCATACCCCTGGCATACCAAGACCAACCGCAGAAAACATCTACAAAAATACCGCACAATGATTATCGAAACAGAAGTTTGTATTGTAGGAAGTGGTGCTGGTGCAGCTCCAGTAGCCTACACTTTATCCAAAGCGGGTAAAAAGGTATTAGTATTGGAAAAAGGACCTTGGTTAAAAGAAGAAGATTTTAGTAAAGATGAAATATCGGTATGCCGTAGACCGGGATACACCCCCAATTTACGGGATGAACGTCATGTACTTGAAACGCCACATAAAGATCATTTTGACGCTAAGTCTACCTATGATTCCGGGAGAGATTTTTGGAACGGGAACATGGTGGGCGGTTCTAGCAATTTAATGAGTGGTTATTTTCATCGACTGAAACCCAACGATTTTAAATTACTCAGTACTTATGGCCCAATTGAAGGGGCTAATGTGGCCGATTGGCCAATTACTTATGAGGAATTAGAGCCCTTTTACGCCATGACAGAAAAAGTAGTAGGCGTTTCTGGAAAAGTAGTTTCCCATGCACAATTGGAACCTCGTTCAACACCTGACTTTCCTTATCCACCGCTAGCCGAAAACCACATCAGTTCGCTCATTGATGATGCCTGTGAAAATTTAGGTTATACCTCATTACCTACGGCTAGAGCTATTATTTCGAAACCAAAAGAGGATAGAAACGCCTGTTACTATAGTAATTATTGCGGTAGTTACGCCTGTTCATCTGGGGCCAAAGGGAGTGCACGTGCCGCATTATTAGATCCGGCTTTAAAAACAGGTAATCTAACCGTTACGCCACATGCCAAAGTATTTAAACTGACTACAGATGCTACGGGTAAAGTAGTCAGCGCTCATTATTACGATCAAAACAACCAAGAGGTAATTGTGAAAGCTCAGACTTTTGTGGTGGCTTGTCAGGCCATAGAAACTTCTAGATTACTACTTACTTCTACAGGGGAGAAGCATCCCGATGGGATTGGAAACAATAATAATCAGTTAGGAAAAAACGTTATTTTCTCCGCAGGTGGTGTAGGACATGGAGAGTTTCCATATGCTAATTTTAGTGAAGAAGAGATTACCAAACTAAAAGCAAGAGGAACATTTGTTAACCGTTCCTTACAAGAATGGTATGAGATTGACGACCCTGAGTTTGGCCACAAAACAAAAGGTGGAACGGTTGATTTTTTATGGAAACATGCCAATCCTATTTCTCGCTCTATCCGTTTAAAGTGGGGTAAAGACGGATTGGTATGGGGAGATACTTTAAAGAAGAAAATGCATCATTATTTCACCCAAGAGCGTCACCTTACGTTTGAAGTATTTAATGATTGGCTCCCTACCGATGATTGCTTTGTAACACTGGATGATAAAGTCACGGATAAATGGGGTGATCCCGTGGCTAAAGTGCGACTAGGATATCACACACATGATTTAAAAGTCGGTAATTATATTTCCGAAAAAACAGAAGCGGTATTGAAAGAAATGGGAGCCGAACGAATTCGTTCAAGTGTAAGTGGTTCAGCACCGGCAAATTTACAAGCGGGTGGGTGTCGTTTTGGAGATGACCCAAAAACTTCGGTATTGGATAAAAACTGTAAGGTTCACGATTGTGATAATTTATATATTACCGATGGGAGTTTCATGCCGACAGGAGGAAGTGTACCCTATACATTTACTATTTATGCCAATTCATTTCGAGTTGCTGACTATCTGGCAAGAAAACTAGCCTAACCTACTATTTCTCCTTCTTCTTTAAACACCAAATAAACGCAGCTCCCATCAAGTAATTCGTTGGTTTGCCTTCCGGATAAATAATACCCTCCGCACTTATCGAATTCAAACCATTGCTCACTTTAAAATTCAACCCTAGACTAACTCTTTCTGTTAACAGGTAGCGTACACTTAGGGCATATATTAGGCTGGTATTCCAATCTGCATAATACTCTTTATTCGAAGTAGCTTGTTCTTCAAAATTTTCGAATGCATCAAAAGTCATTTCTTGTTTTAATAAAGCATCAAATGACACCCCAATTTCGGGTAGGAAACATAGTTTGTTTCCGATTCTCCCACCAATCATTAATTCATTAGATAAATAATTTAATCTATTTTCAATACCAACGCATTCTGTAAATCCCCCAAATTCATTAGTAAATGTAATTTCTGATTTCGACCCCTTTGTCAAATTTCCAATACCATAAGAAACACGTAAGCGATTTATAGGTTCATATTCTAACTTGAGCATACTCGAAAACCCATATATACTTTTAAGATCATGGTAATATTGGGAATTATCCACCATTCCCGTATTCCATAAAAACGAAACACCCAAATCCAAAGACCCCTTCTGGGCAAGAGATCTATTCGTACTAAAAAGGAAGAAAATGACGGTTAAAAAACCAAGAGTAGCGTGATTCTGGGAAGGTTTCATAGGATAGAAATTTATCGATAATTATACAGCTAAAAATTTAAAAAATAAACAGGTAGAATTACCTATTCTGAACTGGATGTTTTACCCCGTCCATATTCCAGTAGCAAAGTAAAACCATAAGCAAAAGGTTCTTTTTTACCATAGGTTTCCGTATTTTGGATTAATCCATAACCCACATATGGGTTTAAGGAAACACGAAATTGGTCTGCAAACGAATAACGTGCTTGAACTCCCATTTTTAATTGCAATAAACTAACCGGCTTATACTCTCCAAAATAAGTCGTTTCCTTTTCGGAATCATCCATCATTTTAGAATCCTCTTGGGTAGTTAATAAAGCGGAATAATTCAATCCTCCAAAAGCCAAAAACTCAAATTTTGCGTCTTTTGTTATTTGATAACTCGCCTCCAACGGAATATCTAAATAGGAATAAATGACTTCCGTAGTTACGGGAATAAAGGGATCGTTGGGTTGTGTGGGAGTAAAAACGAATTCTACATTGAATGACTCCATCGCATAATTAACACCCATTAAAAAACTCCATTTACTTTCATTCTCCATCCGAGCACTCACACCAAATCCTGTCCAATTGGCTTTTGGCGCACCTTCTCCCTGCCCTTGAACGAGGATTCCCGTCATGTATTCGAAGGTGTTAAATTGAGCCGTTCCATTTACGCCAAACCAAAAATTACGAGATTGAGCCTGGCAAATAATAGCCGAACTCACAAACAGGAAAGTGAACAGAAAACGCATAGATTTAGGTATAAAGATGTTAAAGATCAAATGTATCGAAATAAATTAGAAAAGGAGACTATTTTTTTGCTATGCCCAATTTATAGATAAACTCCAGTATAAAACAACCCGCAATAATTCCTAAAGCAATGTAAATGCTATCTGGATGCGCGCCAAACTGCTGTACAATTAATACCACCAAGGCCACCACACATAATAGGAATCCAGAAAATGGTATGATTTTATTTCCTTCCACCACATCCGATAATTTAAAACCGACATAATTAACCATGGCAAAAATGAATAGGAATCCAATACTTCCGGCAGTAGAGATACTTTCCAAATTCAAGGTATTCGCCACCACCAAGGTCAAAATAGCGGTAATAAACAACCCAATAGGTTGCCCCCATAAATTCCCCGTTAACTGATGCGGTAATTCACCATCTTCGGCAATTTCATAACTCACTTGAGAACCTCCATATAAGGAGGCGTTAATGGCCGAAAATGTAGAAATCAAAGCCGCAATGGTAATAATGGTAAATCCCACTTCACCTAACATCGGTTTAGCGGCTTCGGCCAATACGTAATCTTGCGCATCGGCAATATCGCCAAACGGAAGTGACCCTACCGTAATGATGGCAATTACAAAGTATAGAATAATGACAAATCCCACCGAATAATAATACGCCTTAGGGATATTCACCTTCGGATTCTCGATATCTGGAGCCGCATTTGCAATCAGTTCAAACCCTTCATAAGCCACAAAAATGACCATTCCTCCAGCCAGTAATTGAATAGGCGCTTCCCAATTTTCGATCGCCAATTGGCTCAAATTAGGGTTGCCAATCAAACCATAAGCCCCAATAAAAACAAAGGCTAACAAAATCACTAGTTTAATAATAACGGCCCATTTTTCAATCCGACCTACAATTTCTAAACTGTAATAATTAATCAAAGTAGCGAATACCACAATGAAGCTAGCATATAGATGAACATCGAGCGCTTTATGACTCGTAATGGCATATATATTTGGCGCATACGAGCCAAAAGCGGAAGCATATAACGATAACATGATGATGTAACTCACCCATAACAAATTGTTGATTCCCCCGCTAAAAACCCCGGTACCAAAACCAGAATTGATAAACTTCACGGTTCCTCCACGATCCGGAAATTTCACGGAAAGCTTTACATAACTGTAAGATGTAATTAAGGCAATCAATCCCGCAAACAGAAATGAAATGGGAGTTCCTCCTTTAGCTAGAGAAACCGCCAAACCCAAAACGGCAAAAATCCCTCCTCCTACCATCCCACCAATACCTATAGAAATGGTTTCTTTCAATCCTATTTTAGTTCCTGGCATGTATTTTATTTAAGTGCTTGTTCTAAATCTTTAATCAAATCATCGGCATCTTCTACCCCCACACTTAAGCGAATTAAAGAATCTACTACGCCAGATTTTTCACGATCTTCTTTGGGTATGGATGCATGTGTCATAGTAGCTGGATGGCCAATTAATGATTCTACTCCACCTAAAGATTCGGCTAAAGAAAATAGTTTCACTTTTCCCAAAATACGATGCGCATCTTCCATTTTGTTTCCTTTCAAGGTAAAGGAGATCATGCCTCCAAAATCGTCCATTTGACGTTTCGCTACTGCGTGGTTAGGATGATCTTCAAAACCGGGCCAGTATACCGTAGCCACCGATGGCTGTTTTCTTAACCAATGTGCGATTCTAGATCCATTTTCACAATGACGTTGCACCCGTAAATGAAGCGTTTTAATACCTCTTAAAACTAAGAATGAATCCATTGGTCCGGTAACTGCTCCGCTACTGTTTTGAATACGGTAAATCTCCTTCGCTACCTTTTCATCTTTCATAACCAAAGCGCCCATTACCACATCCGAATGACCTCCCAAGTATTTAGTAGCCGAATGCATGACGATATCTGCTCCTAAATCTAATGGACGTTGCAAATAAGGAGTTGCGAAGGTGTTGTCTACCGCTAAAAGAATATTATTCTTTTTTGAAATTATAGCTAAAGCTTCAATATCAATGATGTTCATCATGGGATTGGTAGGCGTTTCGGCCCAAATCAACTTGGTATTTTCATTTACCAAGGCTTCTACATCCGTTGGATTAGCCATAGAGGTAAAACGAAAAACAATCCCATACTTTTCAAAAATGGTTTTAAAAATACGGTAAGAACCGCCATATAAATCATTGGTTGAAATTACCTCATCCCCCGGATGGAGCATTTTTATCACGGCATCAATAGCGGCCAAGCCACTCCCAAAACAAGCACCATAGTTACCGTTTTCAATAGCTGCTAAGTTTTTTTCTAAAGCATCACGTGTTGGGTTTAAAGTACGCGAATATTCATATCCTTGATGATTCCCTACTCCATCTTGAATATAGGTAGATGTTTGGTAAATAGGAGTCATAATAGCTCCCGTAGCTGGATCCGGTTCTAAACCTCCGTGTATAGCTTTGGTGGCAAATTTGCTTTTTGATGTATCCATGGACTGATTTTTTAACGTTAGCTAAACTATTCCATCCGGATGGATTTTAGGGCATATCCCCGGTATTCCAATACGTAATTCAACGAATTACTTTTTCTGCGCAAATTTGTATTCAAATACAATCACCGATCGAAAACCTGTTCTAGAATTGGGCAAAGGCAATTGTCCGAAATTTTGAGACGTATAGATCTGAATTTCCTCGGATTTACTTGCCCAGCTACCCCCTTTTAGTATTACCTCTCCTGATTCGGAGATCGTTATTTCAGACACATTTCCTGCCATGCCGTATAATTTATTTGGTGATGGTGGGAATTTTTTTATGGAATTCGTATGAATTGCAGCATCCGCAACATGATTATCTTTAATCAAATAACAATTGGCTAAGTAATTACTATCCACATCAACAATCGATTTCCCCTTCCAAGGATATCGTTTATATTTTCCTTGATCAGATGCAGCTGACTCCCATTCCTTAAAGGTAGGCAAACGCATTTCAACTAAATAAAACTCATTAGACTGCGAGTACAAATAATTTAATCCTTCCTCCGTAAACCACTTACAGTACAATTCAACTCCTCTTTGCGTCACTCCTACCACTGGGTAATGATTATAAGCCGGGTGCGATAGGTAATATCTATCCATATTCCTCCTAGCAAACTTAGAGTCTGCACTCCATACGTTCTGACCCGGGAATGCTTCTTGAAAGATTTCCTTTTTACCCTGTAGAAAGAGGTCTATTAGAAAAGTCCGATACTCTAAGTTAGTTACTTCAGTACTTTTAATAAAGACATCTCGCACATGCAAAGAGTCCTGATTTAAAAAAAAGGTATCCTTCATAAACATCAAGTAAGCATCATTTTTGTAGTCCCCCGCCTTACTCATCATTTGCTTTTTACTTTTAGCATAAAACTTCCTATCCTTTTCATATAAATAAGGGAAATGAAATTTCCCAGAAACATCATGGAACCCTATTTTTTCTCGTGAATTACTCGATTCAAAACCCTGCGCATTACCAGCCATAAAAGAACTAACCACTCTAAACCCAATATTTAAATTAGGCTTCGAAATCCCAACATGTTGCATAGGCACATTAATTTGTATGGAGTCAATAGGACTTAAAAAACTACCACCTTTGGTTCCCAAAACAGATTTATCTTTATAGTCATAAACCATTTCGGCAATATTTCCGCTCATACAATACAATCCAAATCCATTGGGCATATAGGAATCCACTGCTGCGGTTTGCATCGCTCCATCCTCATTCGGATTTTCACCTTCCGGATTAAAATTGGCGAGGTAACATCCTGTTGAATTTCTAGCATTGGGACCACCCCATGGAAACACATTGTTTTGTTGACCTCCACTTGCGGCATAATCCCATTCCACATCATAAGGAAGGCGAATACTTGAAATTCTTGGTTTATTTTTAGACTTTAAAATCGTATTTACCTCGGTGGTTAACCATTCACAATACATCACTGCCCCCTGACGACTAATATTATTAACGGGGTATTCATTATAAGCAGGGTGCGAAAAATAAAGTGCTACCAAGGGTTCATTAAAATCTGTCCCGTTATTCCATAAACTTTGATCCGGTTTGGCAATTAAAAAATCGGGGCGTCTCCCCTGTTCCAATAAATCAAACAAAAAAGTTCGATACTGAAAGTTTGATACCTCCAATTGCGACATATAAAAAGGATTGATGGTTAATGAATCCTCTCCATATACCCATTTACCCATAGGGATAAAGCCCAAAGTTTTATCTCGTTTTATCCACTTCTTTATCATTGCCGCCTTTTTCTTTGCATACATTTTTTTCTCTTCCTTGGTGAGCATGGGGAATCGATAATTTTCCACCGTTTCCTTTTTCTCTTGGAAAACTGAAGGTACAGACACCAATTCTTCGGGATCAATTAATTCGGGTTCTCGGACCTGTTCAATTAACTCCTCCTGACTAATTTCGGGTTGATACACCGTGGGACTGGTAATTTCATTAATCAAATCTGATTCTTCCATTTCCAAAAGCATTAAGTCATACGTACTTAATTCCAATGCCGAAATAGATTTTACAGGCGGTTTGATTCGTTCGAGGGGAAGGGGCGCACTGAAAAAGCCAGTTAGATAGGCTAAAGTAACACCGGTAGTCATAATGGTCGCAATCATAATAGTCCAAGTTTTAATGGTAAATAAATGGGACGTTGGAGTCGCTGAATCTACGATTGATGGGATTTCAATTTTCGTTGAAAAAGAACGCTTCATCTCCTCAAAACCCACTTTTGGAGTTTCTGTTCGGGCTTGGGCGAACAAATCATTTAATTTTTGATCTTTATCCATTTCCATATTTCACCTCCGTAGTTTTATGTTCTGATTCGAACGTTAGTATTTCTTTTAATCGAATTCTACCCCTTCGTAAACGCTGTTTTACAGCCGACTCCGAAACGTCTTGAATTTGCATGATTTCTTTGATTGAAAATCCGGAGATTTCAAAAAGAATAATGCACTCCTTTTGTTCCACTGGCAGTAAAGCCAGTGCTTGGTGAAGAAAATACACCTCCGATCGCGAGTCGGTTTGTGCGTTTAGATCCATCACTTCCAAATGCGCATTTGGAGGCAATAGGTCTTCTTTCTTCTTTTTATGATTATTAGCTAATAACCGTACACTTATTCCGATTAGAAATGACAAAAATTGATCTTCCTTTTTCAAGGACTCTATTTTTTGAAAAGCAAGCAACAAAGACTCATTCATTAAATCTTTATATTCCATATTTCCATACACCCGCGCCCTGCAGAAACGTTCAAACCTATCATGAATAGGCTCGTAGAGTTTTAAAAAATATGTTTGCTTTTCTTTACTTGTCATTCGTTACCAAAAGTGTTGGTATTGTGTTAGTGTAACGAAAATAGGAAAAGTTACATTCCTTGTTCAAATTTCTCGAAAGATGCCAAAATCAGCAGATATACATACAACACCCTCACCCCCTTGTTTTTATCCTAAATTTTTCTTACCTTCAAGAACCAAAACCTAGAAATTATGCGTGATTTAATAAAAAAATTAAACAAATACGGTAATTCATTTAGAGCATTTGAACCCAATATTGCGAGGGTATTAGTTGGTATTTTTATATTCTACAAAGGAGCTACATTTTTACAGGATAAAAATATTTTAGTAGAATTACTGAGGCCTGCAGATTCTGGGCTGACAGAAATGATCGTTGTTCATTATGTTCTTATGGCGCATTTGGTAGGCGGATTATTCCTAATATCTGGCTTCCTTACACGAATAGCATCCCTCATCCAAATCCCCATATTGCTAGGTGCAATAATCATTAATTTCCAAAATGAAACCACCGATCAATTAATCATTTCGGTGCTTATATTTACTTTCTTACTATTCTTTACGGTTATAGGTTCCGGTAAATATGCGGTGGATTATAATATGAAACTGGAGATTTAATCTCCGGGGATTTTCATTCTTACTCTTTATTCTTAATATAGGAAGAACCGCTTTCAATGGAATCCACCAAATCCCGAATAGATTTGGTGTTATATAAATTCCATAGTCCATCTCGAAACAATTTCAAATCATGGTGTAACGGACAAGGTCTAACCTCGGAACAGTCGTGCATTCCCATTCCGCATTTTGAGAAAAACTCCAGGCCATCGATTTCTTCAATTATTTGAATAAGTTTAATATCCTTAGCCTCTTCTTTAAAGTAAAAACCTCCTCCTGGGCCTTTCACGCCTTGTAAGATATTCCCTCCTGTGAGCTTTTGTAATATCTTCCCCAAATAGGGAGTCGGTAAATCCAGTTCTTCCGCGATGGATTTAATGCCAATTTTAGAATCTATGGAGGCATTTTTAGCTACAAAAACGATGGATCGCATCGCATATTCACAGGATTTTGATAACATCTTACAAAGATATCTGTTCTTCCAAAAGGATGGCCTTTGGAAACAAAATATTGTTCTCTAAATGGATATGTTGAAATAAATCGTTTTGGAATTCTTCTAGCTTTGCGTACATAGCTCTATACGTATTACACGCCCCTTCAGGTAGTGTAAAGTTCTTACTTAAAGAAGCAATTTCCTTTACGATATCCCCGGCATTTTCGTGCTCCATATGCATTACGTTAATCGGACTTTGTACAAATTTTTTCGACACGTTTTTACCTTCCTTTTTAAGCTGAAGTAATTTCTTAATAAATGGGAAAAGGATTTGCTCTTCCTTTTGCATATGAGGCATTAATTCGGCCACCAAACTATGCGTCAGTTCATTGATACGTACCACTTCGGGATGTAATTCTGCATGCACTTCTGCCACCCGGTTGGTATACTGCAACATAATTTCCACATTCTCTCTTACATAGATATGATGGGTATTCTCAATAAAGTCGACTAGAAATCCTAAATCCCAAGTGGCATAATTATGAGCAGTTGTAGCTGTAGATAATGCCTGGTCTAATTCCAGTTCGAACGTTTGTAAATCCACTCCTTTTCTGGCACAGGCTTTAGCTACACTAACGTTTCCTCCACAGCAAAAATCAATACCGTGCTTCTTAAATACATCGGCCGATTTAATGTTTTGGGTCACTATTTGGGCTACCGTTTGTTCTTGTAAATCTTGCATATCGTTCTTATTTGAATACAAATGTACGACAATCATTAGATTAAAAGACATTTTTATCTTTTAATAGGTATTCTATTAATACCCACGAAAAGAACGAAATAAATACGTAGTACCGAGTAGAGGTATTTCACCCCTCATTTTTCAGGGAAGTCCCAAGTAAAGAAAGTGTGTATTCGGATTTAACTTGAAGAAGAAACAGTCGCCTAAATCACGTTCTATTTTGAACAGAATAGGTTATACCTAAAAGAAAGCCGAAATGGAAATTCTCGATTTGGACTTATTTTTTAAATCGGATCAATTTACGTTTCAAATACACCCTTTGCACCCAGTTGGGTAAAACAATAGCCCCAATAAAGAGGTAGGGATAATAGGTAAACAAACGCCAAAGAACAGCCAATACAATGGTTAAACCCACAGGAGTAAATTCACTTAAGAAACTCCCAAAAGCCAATTCGGCCACGCCCGCACTTCCTGGAGTAGGACTAATGAGCATGATAACCCACATGATTAATTGGCGGGCCAAAACCAATAAATTATCACTAAACGAGAGTTGCGTGAATGCCATCAATAAGAAATTGGCAACTAAGAAACGGGAAGTCCAAGAAAGGGCGGTTGCCCCAAAGGTTTGCACCCAAAACGTAACGGATTTCCCTTTCAATTCCTTACTAGTCATGATGATATCGTCTCCGGTTTCGGTAGCCGCATTTTTCCATTTTGACAAAAAGGGAATTCTAAAAACAAATTCCACTAATTTTTTTAACCCTGTTGGACTAATAAAAATCCCGAAAAAGATAATAGAAATGAGGAATATCATAAAACTGTACCCCATCCAAAACACCTGCTTTATTCCAAATACCTTCCCCATTACATCCACAGTAGGAATGGATTCAGGAAACAGGTTTGCCCCTACAAAGACGAATAACAAAGGCACCATTACCACATAAAACAACTCATCCAAAAAGGCGGTAATCATCACAATGGCAGTACTCCGCCCCACTTTAATTCCTTCTTTACTTAAAATGAAAATAGCCACTCCGGAGCCACCTACTACCGAGGGTGTGATGGCGGAGGAAAACTCCCATAACATAATGTCATCAAAAACGTTTCTCCAAGAAATCTGTTTATCCGATAAGGTGCGTAAACGAAACATGTACCCCACATCGCGTAAAGCGGCAAATACCAATGCTAAGAAGAGCATCCATACTACTCTTGCGTTAAGTTCAACGGCTTGAAGTGCTTTCAAATCGAGTTCCTTTACCAATAAATAGCCTGCAATGCCTATGCCTATTACAATAGGTATAGCCATTTTTTGTGGGCTTAATAATTGACGTAAAGGATGAGATTGTTTCTTATTTTTTATTTTTGCCATTCCAAAAAAAATTCAATGCAAAACACTGTTTTTTACCTCAAAACCTGCGATACATGCAAAAGAATAATGAACGATTTAGATCTTCATTCTGGCTTTGAACTGCGAGAAATCAAAAGTAATCAAATAACGTCTAGCGAATTAGATGAAATGAAAGAACTTGCGGGCAGTTACGAGGCTCTTTTCTCCAAAAGATCTAGGCAATATAAGGCTAAAGGACTCAAGGATAAAGACGTGTCAGAAAGCGATTACCGATCTTTCATATTGGAGGAGTATACCTTTTTGAAAAGACCAGTAATCTTTCTGAATAATCAAATTTTTATAGGGAACTCGAAAAAAGTCATGGAACAGCTTCGAGTCGCTTTATCTAAATAACCCTATTGGATTTCTGTAAACCGTAATATTGTGGCTTGTTGAATTTCCACAGGGTATCCTCGGCTTCCTCCAGGCTCCACCTTGTACGAGCGTTTACAATTGTAAGCTATACCAGTAAATTCCAGATCAATCTCAAATTCCATTTCTAAGAGATTCGTATCATTTAAAATATCAGCGGGTATTCCATCCGAGACTTCAATAATGAAATCAAAATTTTTGTCTAACGATTCAATAAAGTAACCGGCACATTCGGCATCTTCATTTTCCTTAATCTCATAGATTCTGGTAATCAGTTTACTCTCCCTATCGCCTTTTAGAGAATAAAAATAACTAGTATGTGGATCTTCCGTTACGGAGGTTTCTTTTTGACACCCCACCCAGGAAGTAACGGCAAAAAGTACGGCTACAATGTAAATTAATTTTTTCATAGTTCTTAGGTTTAAAATTCAAACCAAAGGTAAGAGGCATTTCATCCAATTGCAAAAACACTAAGTTCTTAACGTCTCATTTTCAACGTTTTACAATGTGACTTGCAATCACATAAACCGTTCAAATTGAATCTCAACCACTTATCCGCTTCCTACCATGGAAAGCAAAATAAGCGTGCATTTCAAACAATTCCCTTCTTTTGGCAGTGAAACGAGTCATAAATTTGCCCCTTACAAATCCAAATGCAACTTTCCATATGCAGGTACGTTAATAGAACAAAATGGGTGGCTTAACTATTCATTGTAAATAGTATTTTTGTAGCCATTATTAAAGTTTACAGCAATGTCGCAATTATCAGAACAGGAAGTAGTTCGTAGGGAATCTATGAACAAACTTCGGGACTTGGGGATAGACCCATATCCAGCCGCAGAATATGTCTCAACACATTATTCTGAAGAGGCCAAATCCATTTTCGAAGAGAAAGGGGAATTAACAGAAATTTCA
>MAAC01009977.1_pt1 | contig 16284 bp, 16 predicted proteins | sample 1115981 | NCBI WGS metagenome assembly MAAC01 (sample SAMN04961126, study PRJNA320927) | seawater metagenome | isolation source: sample BD02T64 sea water enriched with oil for 64 days | place: USA:Gulf of Mexico | collected 2013-07-27 | reverse complement strand
ATTCCTGTGGTAATGCATCAAGATCATGGTACTTCACCCAGCGTTTGTCAGCGTTCAATTCAATTAGGCTTTTCATCAGTGATGATGGATGGCTCTTTAATGAGCGATGGTAAAACGCCAAGTAGTTATGAATATAATGTTGAAGTTACTCAACGAACGGTTGAAATGGCTCATGCTTGTGGTGTGTCTGTTGAAGGCGAATTAGGCTGTTTAGGCTCATTAGAAACAGGTGAAGCGGGTGAAGAAGATGGTATTGGCGCTGTAGGTAAGTTAACTATGGAGCAAATGCTAACAAACCCTGAAGAAGCAGCCGATTTTGTTAGCAAAACGCAGGTAGATGCCTTAGCGATTGCTTGTGGCACTTCTCACGGTGCTTATAAATTTACTAGGCCACCAACCAGTGATATTTTAGCGATAGACCGCATTAAAGCAATTCATAACCGTATTCCAAATACCCATTTAGTTATGCATGGCTCGTCGTCTGTACCACAAGAGTGGCTAAAAGTTATCAATGAGTTTGGTGGTGATATCCCAGAAACTTATGGTGTACCCGTTGAACAAATTCAAGAAGGCATTAAAAACGGTGTTCGTAAAGTAAATATTGATACTGACTTACGCTTAGCTTCAACTGGCGCAACAAGACGCTTTCTAGCACAAAATCCTAGTGAATTTGATCCACGTAAATTTTTAGCTGAAACAACGAAAGCAATGTCTGAAATTTGTATTGCCCGTTATGAAGCATTCAATACCGCAGGTAATGCCAGTAAAATAAAACCCATTAGCCTTGATAGCATGTTTGATCTTTATCAGGCAGGTAAATTAGCGGCATTGATAAAGTAATACTTTATCTTTGATTTAAAGGGCTTCGGCCCTTTTTATTCTTTCTTTTACTATCTTCTTTTTTTTATTACCTCCTTTTCATTATTTCCTTTTTATTACCGGTAATAGCATCGTTAATTTAGCCCACTAATTAATTACTTTAAAATAAACATAACTTCTTTATAATGTTTGTCCTTAACATTGTGATTTACCCTTGGCTATTGCTACTCCTTATTAGTACTCTTGCTTTTAAATCCAACGAATACTCTTAGTAATATTTTGTGCCATTAACCGAGAAAAAAATGCTCCGCTATTTAACTTTTATTTCATTTTTTATCTTGTCTATCAATGCTTACGCACAAGGAAGTAACGCTCAAGACAAGCATAGTCAAGCTCAGATAAGTGAAGCTCAGACTAGTAAAGAAAGTACTAACACCCAAGCAACTGCTGCGGATATTTTAACCAGCCTAAAACAAGCCGAACAATCTGAACCCGATGCATTAATGCCTATGTTAACAGGCTCTGCTGAGCTAGGTTTTCTCTATAAAACTGGTAACAGCAATAGTGGCGATATGAAAAGTGGTGTTGATTTACATTTTGAAAACGGGCGCTGGCGCAGTTTATTGAATGTCGATTTACTGATAAAAAAAGCCGATGTTGAAGATGATAATGGTAATATCCACTTTGAAACCACGGATCAAAAATGGACCTTTACCTCACAAACAAACTATAGCTTGGGCAGCGGCGAAAAAAATTACGTTTTTGGCAATGTTTGGTATGAAGACAGTGAATTCAATAGTTTTGTCAGCCAAAGCTCCATTTCAACTGGTTGGGGTCGCCATTGGTATAAAAGTGATAAAGCATCACTTTGGGCTGATGTTGGCCCAGGTTACAAACGCGACCTGTTAAAACAAACAGACACTGAGCCAGAGAAAACTGAAGACTCATGGATTGTACAAATGCAAGCGTTATACATCAGAAAACTAGGTGAACACGTTGAATTACAGCAGTTTTTAAGTGCAAAATACGCATTAAGCACTGCCGACAATAGTACTTACAAAGCCGAAACAAGTATCACCACTAAGCTTATTTCAACCTTACAGTTAAAATTCACTTTCACCGTTGATTACAATACTGATGTGGAAGAGGACAAAGAGAATATGGACACTCAAACAGCAGTTACGTTAGTGTATAGTTTTTAGACAAATCTACTTGCGCTTTCTTTGTTATACCCATGGTACTTCAAGATGCGAGTTTCAGGATGCCTGAGCGATTCATGATCGAGGCGCATTTTTTTATTAAGGGTTGTTCCCTTAAAAACAGATGCAACGAAGAGGATGATTTGCTCAGACATCCCCATAGGGCTGGTTTAGAAACGCTTTATGCTACGTTATTGATTTCGATAAGGGAATAACCATTCTCTTCAATCAATGCCTTGCCTAAAGGCGTTTCTAATTCCAGCTGAATTCTGCATCTTGAGGTAACATGGGTATATATGCATTTAACAATAATTTAACAGCTGATATAATTGGCTCATTTTATGGCAACTTTATTAACAATAAATATTTACTGAAAAAAATTACTAAACATTACTAAAAACAATTACTAAAAACAATTACTACAAGGGAAAATCATGGATCGTAAACTCACACTGGCCTCATTATGCTTATTGCCTTTAGCTTCATTCGTCACACTAGCAGAAGAAGTTACCGAGGAAGTTAAGGAAAAACCAGAATTTACCGCCTCAGCTGAATTAGGCTTTTTATATCAAACCGGTAATACTAAAAGTGGCGACATCAAAGCAGGCTTTAATCTAAAGCATGAAAAAGATAAATGGCGCTCGGTTGTTGCTTTTAATATTCTAGCCAAAAAGCTTGAAGAAGAAGATGATAATGGTGAAAAAGAGTTTGTCACCACAGATAATAAGTGGGATATCCTTACCCAAACCAACTACACCATTGGTAAAGCGGATAAAAACTACCTTTATGGCAACCTTGCTTACGAGCAAGATAAATTCAGCGGTTTTGAGTCACAAAGCTCTTTTTCTGCGGGTTGGGGTCGTCACTGGTATGAAACTGAAACATCCTCTTTTTTTGCGGATGTTGGTCCCGGTGTCAAATATGATGTCACCCGTGCCACAGAGACTGAGTCTTCAACAAGCAGCTCTAGCTTTATCATTCAAGCACAGGCGCTTTATACACATAAGTTCAATGACTATGTTGAGTTTAAGCAATACCTTGTGGCTAAACAAGCCACTGAATCTGGTGAGAATAGCGTTTATAAATCTGAAACCTCTATTACCGCTCAATTAATTGATGCCCTACAGCTAAAATTCGCTTTACGTATTGACTACGATACTGAAGTTGAAGCAGAGTTTGAGAATACCAATACTGAAACCTCAATGACCTTAATTTATAACTTCTAAGTTTGTTTCAAAAATTAAACCAATCAAAAGCGCAACCTATTATGCTTTTTTGATTGGTTATTCTATCCAGTCTACATCTCAGCAATTTTCACCTCATATAACCTCGTTTTTTATCAAAATAAAGGTATACTTAACATTCAGTTACTATTTTAAAGGGACTGCTTGTTGAATGCTTGTTTAGTAAATAAATTTTTTTTATTAATATTTGTCATTACTTACCTTTTTTTAGGGAGTTGTGCTTATGCCGAAAATATTAACAAGGCATACACTAACAAGGTTGCCATTTTCTATCCTCAAGCCAAAGAGCCCTATAATTCTATCTATCAAAACATTATTGCTGGCAGCATTGAAGCCGCCAATAAAAATAATCAAACAATAAACATTGAAAAATTTATCCTCAATAAAAACTTTAATGCTGATGATATTGCCCAAAAACTCGAACAAAAACACATTAATAAAGTTATTGTCTTAGGCCGTTCAGGCTGGAAACTCGCTAAACAACTGTCTAAATTTACCTTAAATAATCAAACAAAAAAATTCCAAGTGGTTTCGGGGGCTTTGCCAATTAACCCCAATGGCGTCTCTGGTATCAGTTTAATTGCTGATCCTGCTTATTTATTTGACTATTTACAGCAAGTGGCTCCCAGTGTGGAAAAAATTCATGTTGCTTACAGTAAAAAAAGTGCTTGGTTAATCGCACTTGCTAAAAGTGCCGCACAAGCAAAAGGCTTAACGTTAAACCTGCAACAAGTAAGCGATACCGCGCAAGCCGTTAGCTTTTATCAACGGCTTTTTACTTCTGGTGTCTCAAACAAAGACGCAATATGGCTGCCATTTGATCGTATAGCCTCACACGACAAAATTACCTTACCGCTTATTTTAGAAAAAGCATGGGCTAAAGAAGTGGTAGTATTTTCCAGCAAACCCTCTCATGCCAAACGGGGGGCACTTTTTTCGACCTACCCAGACAACTTTGCTTTAGGGTCACGTTTATTCAAAATGGTGCAAGAGCTTGCACAGCAGCCTGAGCAAAAAAACTTTGCCGCTTTAAAATCAACCTTGTTAGCGGTAAATTTACGTACCGCTGCTCATCTAGGGCTAAAATATAGCTCAGAGCAGCAGCAGCTCTTTAAATTAACCTTTCCGCAGTAGTTATTAAAATAATGTTGATGCAGTCTAAACAGTACGTTATTGCTCCCAAAGTTAGTTTTAAACGACAACTATTAACTATTTTTGTTATTAGCATTATATTGTTAACAATAGCAACCTCCACGCTTACCGCTTGGCAATCAAGCCAAACATTAAGAGAAACCACTATTGACAATAATATACAAATTACCAATAACTTTGCCGAGCAAGCGGTATTGGCATTGCTCACCGCTAGTGAAGAAAATGCCCAACAAGCAATAAAACAAACGCTAGGATTCTCTGCTGTTATTGGCGTTGCTATTTATAAGAATAACGGCGAAAAGCTAATATCATCAACTGAACTGTTACCTGCTAATATGCAAGTAACCCGTCAACAGTTAACAAAGCAAAAGCAGTTATTATCAGAAAACAATGCGGTTTGGGTCTTTAGCGCTGCCGTTACTTTTGTGGCGGATATTTATGATGTAGAAATGATTGACCCCGATGATGAAGTGACTGAGCAGCAAACACTAGGTTATGTGGTAATTAAATATAATAAAAGTGCCTTGCATCAAATTCAGCGTACTATTTTTATTAATAATTTGGCTATCGGGGTAATAGTAGCGTTTATTTTAGCGTTAGTAATACGCCTAGTGATTAACCGAATGATCAAGCCATTACTGTCATTATCCCATACTATGGAAACCGCAAGAGACTCAGGGATTTACCAAAAAGCGCCAGTAAATGGCACCTTAGAAATTAGACAAATGGCACAGATTTACAATCAAATGATGTCGACCCTTGAGCAACAAAATATCTCCCTAGAGAAAAACCGTGATACTTTGGAGTCTGAAGTAGAAGTGAGAACGCAAGAGCTAGTGGTAGCACGAGACAGCGCTTTAACCGCTAGTCGTCATAAGTCTGAATTTTTAGCCAACATCAGCCACGAACTACGTACGCCTTTACAAGCCATTATTGGTTATACCGACCTAGTAAAAGAAGACTTGGCATTAGAGTGTATGGATGCACAAGTAGAGGATTTAGAAAAAAGTATTCGTAGCGCCCATACTTTACTTGCCTTAATTAACAACATTCTTGATCTAGCAAAAATAGAAGCGGGCCGTATGGACTTATACCTAAAAGCCGTCAATATTAAAAACTTAGTCAGTGAAACGATTGATACCGTACAACCCATGGCAAGAGCAAATAATAATAAACTTATTGTTAACATTGGCTCGTTAACATCAATATTAACTTTTGATCGGCAAAAACTAATGCAAATATTTTTGAACCTACTCAGTAACGCCTGTAAGTTCACCCAAAATGGCGCTATTACTTTTAACATTTTTAACGATAAAAATTATTTACACTGCTCAGTTACCGATACCGGTGTTGGCATTGCTAATGAGCAACTAAACTTTATATTCGAGCAGTTTACTCAAATTGATGGTAGCCAAACCAGAAAGTTTGAAGGTACGGGTTTAGGTATGGCAATTACCCAAAACTTTTGCCAACTCATGGGCGGAACATTAAACGTTAGCAGCGAATTAGGTGTTGGTTCAGTATTTAGCGTGCAATTGCCGCTAAATAAAGATTTATAATCGACACAAACATATAAACAAACATATAAACAAGAAATTAATGCTTTACTAAGGAATTCCTTATGTCATTTAATCGAAATTTTTTAACACTATCATTACTGGTTACTTTTGCCAGCTATTCCCCACTATTATTGGCCAGCCCTGATTTTAATGATGCTCCTTATAATAGCGAAAATGATGACTACAGCGATGAAATTGACAGCTCTTTGGAAGACTTTTATGGTGATGAAGATTTTGTTTCCATTGCCACCGGCACCAAGCAATTAATATCAAAAGCCCCTTCAACAGCATCGGTTATTACTGAAGCAGAAATAAAGCGCATGGGCGCAGTTAATATTGATGAAGTGCTAGAGTCAGTTGCAGGGCTACATGTCTCTTATAAGCCAGAAAACAACCTGCCTATTTATACTTTTCGAGGCATTTACGGTTCATTTAACGCGCAAGTATTAATGCTGATAAATGGTGTGCCAATTACTAATATATTCACCGGCAATCGCAATCAAATATGGGGGGGAATGACACTCGAAGCAGTGGCTCGTATAGAAGTAATTAGAGGGCCAGGCTCTGCCCTTTTTGGCGCCGATGCTTCCGCAGGCGTCATTAATATTATTACTAAATCTTCAGAAACCTCGAGTGGTAGCCATGTAGGTTACCGTACTGGTAGCTTTTCAACACAAGATTATTGGTTTAATCATGCGTGGACTGCTGGTGACTTAGGCGGTTTTATCAGTTATGAACGTCATGAAACTGATGGCTTCGAGCAATTTATTGAAACCGATGCGCAAACGTTTCTAGATGGTGTTTTTGGTACCAATGCCTCTCTAGCACCGGGCTTAGCACGGCACCCGCGAAAAAATGATGAATTTCGTTTAAGGCTTGACTATAAGCAACTCATTTTTAATATCGGTTATCAAAAAAGAAGAATAGGCGTGGGTCTGGGTCTTGCTGAAGCACTTACCCCTGGCACAAAGGAGTCAAGTGAGCGCTGGAATGCCGATATTGCTTATACAACCAATGAACTTTTTAAGCATTGGGAAATCAATGCAAAATTTTCCTATTTTAATACCAGCCAAGAACTAGATAGCAATTTAATTATTTTTCCTCCCGGTAGCGATATAGGGCTTGGCGGTCCCTTCCCTGATGGCGTAATTGGTAATCCTGAAGTTTTTGAAAAGCACTACAGAACAGGTATCAATGCTAAATATACTGCCCTTGATGATCATAACGTTACTATCGGTATTGGTTATGACATTTCAGATCTTTACAAAGCTCAAGAATCAAAAAACTTTGCCTTTGGCCCTAATGGTGAATATTTACCACCGGGCAGCCCTGTTGTCGATGTAACGGATACACCTTTTGTATTTATTTCTGAAGGAGACAGAAAAAATGGCTATTTATTGCTACAAGATATATGGCAAGTGGCCAAAGATTGGGAATTAACTACAGGGGTGCGCTTCGATGATTATTCTGATTTTGGCTCAACCGTCAATCCTAGAGTAGCGTTAGTTTGGACAACCAGTTTAAATTTAACCACTAAATTTCTCTATGGCAGTGCCTTTAGAGCCCCCTCTTTTGCTGAAATGAGAGTTACCAATAACCCAGCCAATTTAGGTAATTCAAATCTAACGCCTGAAACCATCGATACCTATGAATTAGCCTTTAATTATCATGCCAATTCAGAACTACAATATGGCGTGAGTTTTTTCGCTTATGACTGGCAAGATATTGTGCAATTTTTGCCCGATGAAGGGGCAACCACAAGAACGGCGCAAAACATCGGCGAGCAACAAGGATACGGTTTTGAAGTAGAATTTGAATGGGCGCCTTTAACTTCACTCGCATTGTCAGGAAATTATTCTTGGTTACATGCCGAAGATGGCAATAAATTAGCGACAAGTTATGTGCCTGAGCAACAATTGTATTTACAGGCCTATTATGAGCTTAATGATGAGATTAATTTCGGTATTAAAAGCAATTGGGTCATGGATAGAGTCAGAGCAGTAGATGATTTAAGAGCGCCAATTGATGACTATAACTTAACTGACTTATCACTCACTTGGCAACCAGAAAATACTGACTTTGCCATGTCTCTATCGGTTAAAAATGTTTTTGATAGCGATGCCAGAGAGCCAACAATCAACAATGGCCCTGTGGTTAATGTTCCTTTTGACTTACCCATGCCAGGTAGAACAACATTAGTGCAACTGACTTATCATTTCAATTAGCTGGTTGGTGAAGTAACTCACTCTCAGGCTAATGCCTAATCGTGCCTAATAAAGCCGTCAACAACTGAAATATTGCTCAACCCAATAACGCCACTTTTATGTTAACTCTCTTCAAGGGGGCTGACATCAGAAGTTCCATACAAAACCTTGTTAACTAGTATTTACAGTTTTAATTCTTCCAAATGGTTCTATCGATTCATCTGTAAGCTCTGCTTTTTCAAGAATTTCACGTACCTTTACCGTATTTTCTCTCAACAGCTTCGTCAAAATCATCCATCAAGCCACTTGCATAAAGTCGTTCATTCACTGTCATGCCAGCATAAAGAATAACTCTTAAGTGTCACCGATCCCTTTGACCTCTTTTATTATCAGTGAGTGTCCTTGTTAATCTGTTAATTATTTTTTTGATTTTCAATCAAGTTTTTCAATGATGTTTCTTTCAGCGTTGAACACATCGATAGCTTCGGGCTCTCCATCGAAATACTCCTCCCAAAATCCAGGTTTAGACCATGCTTTCGGAGATAGTCTCAAATAAGATTTTGATACAAAATCGATCACCCAACCTTCTGGGATTTTGTTACTTACAACTTCAAATTGATTTGCATTGTGATATACAGGTGTTTGTCCGTCATCACTTATCACCTGAAACTTAACAGGTGAACCATGATCCATATTCACAGACAATACATGATAAGTTTTACCAACAGTTAACCATGAGCTGTTTTGTAAAACATCACCTGTATCCTCATCTGAAATTTGAGTACATTTTATCTTCATATATTAATGACTACCTGAGTTACGATTAAAGATCACTTTATAATCATCACCATAATGAATTGCACCAGTATTTGAATTCTTATAAAAGTGAGATGTAAAATTACCCGCTGGACTTTGATAAGTTTCAGTTTTATATTTACTAAACCCATCCGGTATTGCTTTATTATTTATTGCAGAAGCAGGGATTATTTCTCTAGAGTTTTTAATGGCATCATCCGTTAAATAACCAATCTTCATTTGCTGCCGCAATGTATTTGGATGCACGGCTCTTTAATATGTAGTTTATTGAAAGTACTTGTTGCTCATCAAATTCACGTTCTCTAATTATGTCATCATACTTGATAATGGTTTCATCAAAATATCTAGGATTAGTTCGCGGCTTAGAAGCTTTCAGCTTGCCCGGATTTCGAGCATATTCAACATTCGTTAATATGGCACAATGATTCATATCCAATGGGAAAATGGTTCTTGTGCCTTTAAGTAAATTTCAGGATCGAGGGGAACTTACATTTAATATTGCCTGGGTGGAATACAGAGTTGTAAAAGGTAACAGGACTATCACTAACGATAAACTTAACATCTGATTCATTTGCGCTAACAATTTCCATTGACGCTTCAGCCCACATAGTACAATGCATTCTTCGAACTTCTTGCATTTTCATGAGTAAGTCATTGTAGTCTGTAGGTTTAGTTTCTTTGATTAACCAATTTAAACCTTTAGGTGTCCTAAGACGCTGAGCATCCATATATTCAAAGTAATTAACAATATGAGGATGAATTAACTTCATTCAATCTGGTGATGCCATTGCTGATATTGCAGCAGCTCCATCAGTGTCAATTTTTCCAAATAAATGTCGTTCTATGTCATCATTTTCTTGCTCGAAATATTTCGTCGTATATAAATCTTTTTCATAAAAAAACCGAGTAGGACCTTTAGTGAGAATTTCACCTTTTTTAATTATTTTACCGCCGGGTCTTTTAATGGTTTCAGGAGATAGATCTAACCTAAAGTACGATTTTTGTCCATCGAACATAAATCCTCTTTGATACCACTCAGGAACATAATGATGTTTATGTGATTGTGTCATTTTTCTTCTCTGAAAATCTTAACAGTTTATTAAGCGGCTACTTCCCAATGCTCTTTTATTTCTTCCAATCTGATTTCTTTAGCTGCACTCATAGCCTCTGCATCTGACAACAAATCTAAGAAGTAACTGACAGGATTATTCTTCTCTAAACTTTCCATATATAACGATCGAAGCGCAGCATCTGTCGTTCTAGGAATTGCAGAACTCTTTTTCTCGTATCTAGCAATCGTCTGTTCTGATACACCAAAACGAGTCGCTAACATTTTTTGAGAAACGTTAAGTTCGATTCTTAAAAACTTAAACTCCTCATGAGATAACGGGGTATTACTATCAACAACAATTTGAGCAATCGCTAGATGAAGACCGTTCATATCATCGATACTCGTGTACTCTTCACCGTCTATCTCTTCAACGATAAAGCCATTTTTAAGGAATACGTTAGACAATCCGCATTCTGTGTAGTGATACATACTCATTCTCCTAATTAATCCAAACAGTAACTAAGACTGAACTCGGATCGTTTTGGTGATTTTTTAGTGCAACCGCCAGCTCTATTACGCTGCCAGCCGCCATACCTTTCAAATTGAATTTCCAATCGCCATTACTTTCTTCGTAAGGGCCTTCTCTAAAGACCGAACGCTTACTCTTAAGTAACGTTAATATCTGTCCTGATGTAACACTTCGTTCTAACATTCTTTGCTTAACATGTTTACTCCACCTAATTCTGTTGGTGTAGTTTTCAGCTAAGTCATTAATGATCTTTCTTGCTGTTACTTCAGTTAAAGGAAATTCATCAATACCTTTCGGCTTATTATTATTCATTAACCACCTATCAATCTGATACCTATCATTTTGATAGGTATCAGGCCATTAGTCAAGAAAACGGTTGTAAACAACCAATATGTTCTACCTTTGCACTCTAGTTAAATAAACCACTATCTCTTTTTGCTGAAGGGTGAGATTTCTGATAAACCGCATTCAATTTTTTTCGGCTAACATGAGTATATATTTGTGTTGTGAGTATACTTGCATGACCCAATATCTCTTGGACATGCCGCAAATCAGCATCATTTTCTAACATCTCAGAGCCTGTTGAATGACGATACAAATGGCATGCACCAGCTCTATCAATTCCAGCTAACTTCACATATTGAGAAGCCATATCAGATAGCTTACCTGGCTTATATCGCTTACCATTATTTGCTAAGAATAAAGCTGTTCCTGAGCCAATAAATGCAAACATCGGACGTATCTTCGAAATATAGAATGCTAACCACTCTAGACCTCTGTCACTGATAGGAACTAATCGTTGTCGTTTACCTTTTCCATTAATTCGGACAATTTTGGCAGTAAAGTCAATGTCATCTAGGTTCAACTTAATCAGCTCTCCACGACGGATAGGCGAATAGTTACCATCCTTTAATCAAGCAGCGCTAAGGATGTCAGATACTCATATCAAATGGGTTTGCTTTAGGTGACAAGGACTGCGATATCAGTATTTGTGCCAGTTGGTTTATCTCGCTTTTTAGGTACGGCCAATAATCTGGATTGTCTAAAGTTCGTTGTTTTATTTGAGCCGGCACAAAACGTGACATTTCGCTAGTAAAGTCAACCTTTACTTCATCAACATTATTCAGTCTATCTAGTTGTACTTGCAACATTCCAAGGAAGTTATCGTGCTGTTTTCCTCTGGCTTGCAGTTTGTTATATGCTAATTCTATGTTTACTTTGATCCCTTGCTGTTTTATCCAAACTATATCCCAAAGGTCACGAGGTTTAATTCTTCTTGAACGATAGGCCAAAGCGATAAATTTGTCAGCAAGAATTTCTTCGAGTGACTGCGTTGGAATTAAATAACCTTCCGTAGATACATCAATACCATAATGGTTTATTAATGGTCGTTTTTGAATGTCGAAAGAAGGTATGGCGCAAACATCAATATGCATTTTTTGTCGTGGAATATCGGGCCTATTAGACTCCCTTTCTATACTTATTTTCCATGAAGATGTGTTTTCTTATTTTTCTTGGTTCGGTTTATTTACACATACCTCAACTTCATATTTTTTTGAAAGGTAGTGTTGAATATCATTTTCAAGTCCATTGAAATCTGATGGCTTGAAGTCATAACCGCCGTTGAAATCTAGGTTTTCTGAAAGGCGAGAGCTGTTATAACAAAGCCTTAGCGATGTACCACCAATGACAAGTATAAAATAATGAGTATGGGTGTATAACATCAACAATTTTCTCTTTTTTGTGCTTAATTTCAACAGTAAACTTGACAGCGTCAACATCAACTGATAACTTATCATTAACCGATGTTCCAAACAGAGTATTGTAGGGACTAATTATACCCAAGCTACCTCAGGATACTTGGGTATACACTTTTCATGAGAGCGAAAAATAATGACTAAACAATATGCCAGTGAACAACATGCTAATAAACAATATCCCAATATTTTCAAACCATTAGACCTAGGATTTACGACCCTTAAAAACCGTATATTAATGGGGTCTATGCACACCAACTTAGAAGAAATTTCTGGCGGATTTGAAAAACTGGCTGAATTTTACGCCGCGCGTGCTCGTGGCGGCGTTGCTTTAATTGTCACTGGTGGTATTGCCCCAAACATTGATGGTGTTGTTGCCCATGGCGGCGCTTGTATGAACGATGAGGCTGAGCTGCCTAATCACAAAATAGTCACTGATGCTGTGCATAGTGCGGGTAGCAAAATCTGCATGCAACTATTGCATGCTGGTCGTTATGCTTATACTAAGTCTTTAGTTGCTCCTTCCCCAATTCAAGCGCCTATTAACCCCTTCCCTCCCAGAGAACTCACCGATGAAGAAGTAGATCAGCATGTCGACGACTATGTGCGTGCTGCAGAGCTAGCTAAGCAAGCAGGTTATGACGGTGTTGAACTAATGGGCTCAGAAGGTTATTTAATTAACCAATTCATCGCTCAACGCACTAACCAACGTACCGATCGCTGGGGCGGGAGTTTTGAAAACCGCATTCGTTTTCCCCTTGAAATAATTCGTCGTGTACGCGCCAGTGTTGGCAAAGAATTTATTTTGATCTATCGTCTATCCATGCTTGATTTAGTTGACGGCGGTAGCAGTTGGGAAGAAGTGGTTAGCCTAGCTAAAATAGTTGAAGAACTGGGTGTAAATATCATCAACACGGGTATTGGTTGGCATGAAGCCCGAGTACCTACTATTGCGTCTGGCGTTCCTCGTGCTGCTTTTAGTGGCGTAACGGCCAAGCTACGCAAAGAAGTCAATGTACCGGTAATTACCTGTAATCGCATCAATACACCTGACGTAGCAGAAGAAATTATTGCCACAGAACAGGCTGATATGGTGTCTATGGCTCGTCCTTTCTTAGCCGATCCTGACTTTGTTATCAAGTCTGCCGAAGGTCGAGCTGATGAAATAAATACCTGTATTGGTTGTAATCAAGGCTGCCTTGATCAAGTGTTTGAAGGTGATCTAACCACGTGTTTAGTTAACCCTATTGCTTGTAAAGAATATGAACCTGAAATTCAGCCAACCGATGCACCACGTAATATCGCCGTGGTTGGCGCTGGCCCTGCCGGTATGATCATTGCTGCAGTAGCCGCTGAACGTGGTCATAAGGTTACCTTGTTTGAAGCACGTACAACACTCGGTGGTGAGTTTGAAATTGCCGCGCGTATTCCAGGTAAAGAAGAGTTCTTTGAAACCTTACGCTACTATCAGCGTCGTTTTGAACTTGCTGGTGTTGATGTACGCTTAGGGCAAACAGCGACTAAAGAACAGTTATTAGCCGAAGGTTATGATGATGTTATTGTCGCTACTGGTGTACGTCCTTGGACACCACCTATTCCAGGTACTGATACCGCTGAATACCTTAATTACCTCGACGTTCTGGTTGCAGGTAAACCAGTAGGTAAACGTGTCGCTATTATTGGTGCTGGACCTATTAGCTTTGATGTCGCCGAGTTCTTAACTGAGCCTGAAGGGCATACGCAACAAAGCAAAGAAGACTTTATGGCGGAATGGGGTATTGATAGTAACTTTGCAACGCGCGCTGGTATCACCGCACCTACGCCTGCACCTTTAGTTGATCGCGAGATATACATGTTAGAAGTACGTGATATGAAAGTGGGCTCTGATTTGAGTAAAACCACAGGTTGGATCCACCGCACTGTACTGCAAAAACGCAAGGTGAAAATGTGGGGCGGCGTCACGTTCAATAAAGTAGAAACCAACCGTGTTGATATCAGTCATAAGGGAGAAAACAGGGTACTCGATATTGATACCGTTATTGTTTGTGCTGGGCAAAAATCTCACGCTACACTTGCTGAAGAATTAGCAAATAGTGGTGTGAAAGTACATGTAGTGGGCGCGGCACAAGATGCGCGCGCTATGGATGCTAAAAAGGCGTTTGCTACGGGATTAGAGTTTGCCAAAACCTTATAGGTTATAGATTAAAGCTTATAGATTGTAGGTTGTAGGTAAAAATAACGCCCGTTCCTCAGGCAACAAAGGCTCAGTATCAACACGATACTGAGCCTTTTACTTCTTTAAAGAGCTTATTTAAAGAATTCATTTATTTAAAATAACTCACTCACAGGTTTAGGTTTGCCTAAATGATAACCTTGCGCATAAGTAATACCAATACCGGCAAGTATCTTTAGGGTTGCCTCGTTTTCAACAAATTCTGCCACGGTTTTCTTACCTAAAGCGGTCGCTACCTCATAAATCGCTTTAACCAAGGCTAAATCAACAGAGTTAGTGGCCAAATCAACAATGAATGAGCCATCAATTTTCACTGACTGTGCGGGTAATTGTTTCAAATAACTAAAGGTACTAAAACCAGTACCAAAATCATCAATTGAAAAGGCGCAACCTAATACACTAAGTTTCTCAATCATGTTTTGTGTCGCGGTAATGTTACTTAAACTGGCACTTTCGGTTAATTCAAAGATAATACGGTTAGCAGCCACTTGATATTCTGCCAACTTATTTTCAATCAGCGGTAATAAACGTTCGTCACTAAATCCTTGAGCCGATAAGTTAATGGCTATTTTATTTAACTGTGGGTGTTGAGCTAAGTAATAAATCGCTTTACTGATCACTTGCCTGTCTAGCAAGCTCATATCCCCTTCACGCTCTAAGGCAGGAATAAACTCACCTGGCGGTATTATTTTACCATCCAACTCTAACCTGACTAATGCCTCGTAATAAGCAACCTCTTTGGTGATAATGTTAATAATGGGTTGAAAGTGTAATACTAAATTATCATCGGCTACGGCTTGGTGCAGCGTTCTTGTCCATTCAAGGCTTGCTTGTAAATCTTTACTTAAGGTATCATGCTGACTATAAACATGGGCTAAATTACGGCCTTGTTTTTTAGCGGCATACAGAGCAATATCAGCTCGTTTCATGTACTCTTCAGCGGCAAATTCTTCACCAGCAAACTCTTCACCGTCAATTTCAGCAACACCAATAGAGCAGTTAACGTTAAAGACTTGCCCTTCAATTTTACATTGATATTCATCGAGTAATTTACAAATATTTGTCGCTAATGTTAATGCCGTTGCTTGGTTAGTATTAGGAAACAATAAGGCAAATTCATCACCACCAATGCGGGCAATAAAATCACTTTCTCTTAAATGTGAACTAATTAACTCTGAAATATTACGCAAAACAATGTCGCCGTGGTGGTGGCCAAGCGTATCATTAATCACTTTAAAACGATCGAGATCTAAATAAAGTAAAGCATGAGGGCCATTGCCACGCGAAGCGGTTGCTGAAAACTGTTTTAATTCTGCTTCAAAATAGAGACGATTATATAAACCCGTTAAACCATCGTGCATGGCTAAATATTCAAGGTCATTTTGCGCCTTTTTACGAGAGGTGACATTATCAATGGTGCCTGAAATACATCGGCTTTGATGACCTTCTGCGAAAGTAATTTCAAAACGTGCCTCAACCCATAACTCCTCATTAAATTTATTTTTTAACTTAAATTCAAAACTATGCGATTGCACATTACCTGAAAGAATGGTTAGCAGTTCGTTGGAAATATAATGCCCTGTCGCTTGAGGTTTTTCTATAAAATCGAGTAATGAGCGTTGCTGTGACTCGCTAATGGTGTAGCCAGTAAATTTTTCCCATGCTTTATTTAAAAAACAAATATCACCGTTACCATCAAGCTCGATGATAATAGAGCCAAG
>MAAC01018381.1_pt1 | contig 16307 bp, 20 predicted proteins | sample 1115981 | NCBI WGS metagenome assembly MAAC01 (sample SAMN04961126, study PRJNA320927) | seawater metagenome | isolation source: sample BD02T64 sea water enriched with oil for 64 days | place: USA:Gulf of Mexico | collected 2013-07-27 | reverse complement strand
TGGGGCACATCTCGCCTCTCGGATGGGCACACATCCTCCTCACAGGCGAGTATAAGTGGAAAAAACGATGAAGGGCTGGCTTAGGGTGTCATTCTGCACTCAGCCGGAATCTACCCCAATAACGTGTCCGACGCAGGCCTGGTAGTTCTCGAAAGTGTCACTCGCTTTAGCAACCTCAATGCCTGCGGGGTCCCTTGCAAAGGCTTCGGCGGCCTGCCGGATAGCGTCTACCCGATCAGGCCTCATAGGGCGGTTGAATGGGTCTTGGGAATGCTTCACTGCCGAGCCTCCATCTCCATAAGCGCCCTGATGACAGCGCTCTTACGGTCGTGCTCAGAGATATCCGCTGCAACGGGGGCTGTTTTCTGCGCCATTAGAGCGGCTATGACACTGCGCTCAAGGTCACTCGAAGCCTTCTTTGGTAGGGGCTTACCATTGCGGATCAGCTCACCAAGTTCAGCGATTTTCTTTCTCGTGCTACGCTCGCCTAGATGCTTTGCGCCTTGGCCAATTACTGACGGGGCCATGCCAGCGACCGCGCCGAAAGGACCGCCTAGGGCACCGCCTGAACTCGCGAACCCAACGCCTGTGATAAGGGGCAATCCCCCCGCCGTAGGAGCAAGACGGCCAAGAAGCCTCAGCGCGTTCTGCGTGGGCGTCCCATCTGCAATGTCTCGCATGGCCTGCAATTCGGTCTCGCTGTACCCCCTGCGCAGCTTTGGGTTCTCCAGCACTCTGCGCACGTTCTGGCGGATTGCGTTGACCTCATTCCCCCCAGTTCCTGTCGTCGCCGCACGGCGCAGCCCTTTCGCTACCAATCCGGTATCCTCAGCCTCGAACAGCTGCGACTTGTGAACCCGCCTTGCCTTCTCACGCGCACCGATCAGCGCATCCACAACTTCGCCTGGCCGATTGGTCCCGGTTATATCTCCCGGCTGCAACTGATCCAGATGACTATCAATTGCATCTTTCATCATCATACCAAGGCGGCGCTCGCCTGCCTCGTTTGAGCCGGCCACGTTGTTACCTATCCATTGCCGAGCCTCGTCTACCTCAGAGATAGTCAGAGGCCGCTGGCGCATATCCCCTGCCAATTCCTCCGCGGCAACTGCTGCTTTAGGGTTCATGCGTCGGGTTGCGGGGCGCGTACCGAACGTGCCTTCAATACCCCCTGCTAGGGCATCTGCTGACTGCGGGCTGAGAGTGGCACCAGAATCCCGAACGGCATCATATCCAGCGTTGCTTTGTGCCTGAAGCTCTTCGAGCGTAGGCGCTTTAGGGCTGGGACGCGCTGCGCGACTGGCAGCAACGGGGGATAGCCCCCCCAACATAGATGCAATCGTATCGGCAACTTGATTGCCTGGAGCGATTTCCTGCGAGGTCTGACCTGCCACACCGGACCCTACGGCGCTAGCAGCCTCCATTGCGCCCAGCTTTAAGGGTGCCGTTGCGCCACGCATCATGACACCTCCAGGGATAGCCATTGCCCCAATTTCCTGGCCTACGCGCCGGCCATACCGTTGAGCGGTGTTTTGCGGGGCAGCGTCTGAAATTGTCGGGTCAAGCAACTCTCGGAATGTCCCACTACCCCCAACCGGGTCATTAATGGGTTGGAAGTCTGTACCTGCCAAAGCGTTTACACCCTGCTTGCCCATGTTGATTGCACCGGTCATCAGATCCACAGGCGCGCCGAGAATACCGGCAATGCCCTCGTTAACACCGCTCATGGTCTGCTCAGTCATAGTCGTATTTGCGCGGCGGGCTTTTTCGCGCTTGGCCTTCTCTAGTAAGGCTGCTTGCATCGCAGGGTTACTTCCTCCTCCGCTTTGACCAGCCATTGCTTCGGCTTCAAGCAGAGCGGTCAGGTCTGCATTGCTCATTCCAGACGTTACAGCGGTGCGCCGACGCTGTTCAGCTTTTAAGCGTGCCTGCGCGGCTTCAAGGGACTGCATTCCACCAGCAGGTGTTTGCTGTTTCGCAGCCAGTTGTCGACGACGTGCGGCGGCCTGACGCGCCAGCAGTTCATAGGATTGATCGCTCATTTTTCTGCCCTTCGATTGCCCGATATGTCACGCAATTAATAACACATGATCAGGCAGTAGGGCTATCAATAACAGGGTTATTTAGAGCTTTTGGCCAAGGTAGTAACCCAAACCACCCTAGTAGCAGGTAGTGGTCGAGCTTCCCCATCCTACGGCTTGGGTTGTCCTGCAAGTCACGGGGGCATTGGCTCTAGCAGCGGCTGAATAATTATTGCCAGCGACAGACAGGCCTTGCCCGAATTTTGTCATACCATCGCTTTGGCGGGCGCGTTTGGCGTTCTCTGCATTGATCTCAGTTTGAACACATGTCCGATACTCTGGGCTTTTTTCTGTTACCCCGGCCTCGGCACAAGTTGCGGTGAATTTCACGAGCATCTCTTGCTGCTCTGAATAGCTAAGATCCCCAAGAGGGCGAGTATCGCACCCTGCCAAGAAACCGAAACTGACAAGCGTTAACGCTCCAACCTTGAACATTTTTCCCCTCCCAAATGACTTCACCGAAGTAAGTCACGCTCAAATTATCGCGTCAACGGTTTAAGCATACCCGCATTCATTGGCGCTTTCTGTTCGCCTATGACGGGCTGCACGCTTGCGGCATCCTACACAGCAGTATTGAGCGTCTGAGCGGCGATACGCAGGCAAGTCATCGCTACACCATAGGCAAGACCAGCTTCCCTGCCTGATCCGGCGGCATATGTTCATAGCACGATGAGCGCGATTGCCGCTGTTCCCCGTCCAGAAGTACCGCTGGAACGTAATCCCCCCGTCTTCATTGATCCAAAGGCTGTCAGGGTCCGGTGCTGGCATGAATTACCCTCTCTATTTTCCCACCCAAAGGCGGGCCAAGACCCTGCATTTGTTGAGATGCTTTCATTTATCTACTCTATTCACAATTGCTAATAATGCTGTCAGGCTCTCCACAATAATTAGGATACCCCTCATTAGAGGAATGCAGCGGACTATCATCGATCCGACCTTTCCCCCTTTAGGGAGTGACAAAACTCGCGGTCTGCCCCTTGCTCGATACGCCGGACGCCCTGGCCAATGAAATAGACCCCGAAGCGCTGGCCCTCTGACGCCTCATCGCCGTCGTACATCTCACGGTCGATTGGTACGCCGTATTCGTGCCGCAGAATGCAAACACGGTCGCTGATCCGCACAGGGCTAGCACACAAAAGCGGGCGAGCGATCAGCGCATCCAACACGACCCGATTGCCGCTCTTGAGCGTGATTACGCGGGTTCCTCCGTCATCTGTTGGGATTTCATACCGGGCGGTGCTGCGGTCTTTTGGCAGGTCCTTCCAACCCTGCACGCGCAAGGTGTTTTTAGGTGGGCGGGATGTTTGGTTGCTTGAGGTCACTGCTTCGTTCCTTTCAGTCTGATCATAGTTAATTTTTCATTTGTAGGCTGTTCATAACAGGTGTGTTGTGGCGTCAGCTGCGCATGCGCAATGCTGCCCGACAGTCCAGCTTCTCCGGCCTTCAGGGTTCTTGCGTGTACGCACATGTATTGACGCTGATCGCTCACGGGCCTGCCCCCGCTTGCATAGTGGCCCGGGATAGGTCAGGCGGCGCGCCGGAATTGACGGGTTCAGCCCTTTGAGCGGCAATCGCCAAACGCTGCGGCCAGCCCATCAACGGGCGCGGTTCAGAATAGGTGCGGTCGGCCTGCATCAGAGCGGCATCTATGTCGAACACGCCCCGACGCGCCATAATCCCCGCCATGTGTTCAAGGCTCTCGGGCAGCACTGTGATTTCATAGCCGCGCAGCTTTTCGAGGGGCTGTTTTGTCCCAAAGGCGGACTTCGTATATACTAAGGAAGGGAGTTTTGGGACAAACCGTACTCGCTTAGAAACCACCTGCAAACCGCACCGGTTTAGAATGTCCGCTAGTTCCCGACCTGCCTGTTTTGGACGCTGCACGGTCTTGGATTTTCCCTGCTTTGCCCGAAACTTTGGCCCAACGATTCCGGCAGCAACATAGGTTTCAGGCTGGGCCATTACCCTATCTAGGATCAACTCGACTGCGTCGGGGGCAATCGGTTTGCGCCAGTCGATCCCATCAAAAAGGACCCCAAACAATTTGCGGCGGGCCTCAGCAAAGTCGCGGTGTACCAGTGGCCCCAAGCCAAGTGTGTTCTTGATCGGAGCGCCTATCAGATCCCCGAAGCGTTCAATGCATTTGGCACCGCGCCCACCATCCCAGAACGCAACATCTGCGGCGGTTAATTCCAGCTTGCCTAGGGCTATCCTGATCTTGTGGGCCTGCAACCTTGCTTCTTGGTTGGTGTCCCGCTCCATACCGTCCAGCAACCCGGCTTGGTGCGTGTCTACAACAGGAGCGCTTAGAATGGCCTCGAGGCTGGCGGTGGTATGCTGGTCTTTGGCATGCTTTGCAGCCTTACGGCCAAGGGCTTCTATTGCGGGGTCGTCGGCACGTTCAAGGGTCCATCCGTCCGTCTCTAAAAGCCACCATAGAGCGGCCCTAAAGTCTGCCTTGGCATTATTGGCGCTGGCTTCCACCCCGGCGGCGTAATCGTCGTAATCTGTCCATTCTGCGTCAGCGCCTTCGATCACGGCAGCGCGCTCGATGCCTGCGCGGGTCGCCTCTACGGTCTGCCCGCCTACAATGTTTGAATGCGGCAGCTCGACAATAAAGCGCTTCAGGTAGCGGACACGGGCAATTTGCTGTGTAGCATCCTCGGGACAGGTCGCGTGTCCGGCACCGCTGTAAACGCCCAAGGTAAAGTGGGGGCCGTTGCGGTGTTCAATGCTCAACCCTGATGAAATTGCAGGCGATGCTATGACCAGATCATATAGGAGGCTTTGTCCGTCTGCATCGGACAGGAATGCGGCTTGTTCAGGGTCTTTTTTCGTGGCGGCTGTGACGCACAAAACCTTGTAGCCCAGTTCTTTGAAGTATCGGGCTTTTCTGGCGGCGCTCTCTGAACCTTCGCAGGCGAACCAAACCTTGCCGCCAGCTGCTAGGGCGAGGGCCGTTTCTTCCATGGCGGGGCCGTCGCTGGCGTAAACCTTGGCAGTCTTGCCGGTGTCTGTGGCTTCCATTTCAACAATGGTGAAGCGTTCGCCTGGGCGGGCCTTTTCCAGAAACCGAATTGTGCGGCTGTCTAAGCCTGCGTCGGCGACAACAACGGCCTGCGCGTCCCCGACAATCTGCAACAGGCGGTCATACACCCCCGACGCATCGGTAGCGCCTGCGCTGCACATTGCATCCGCTGCGAACTGCAATACCTGCGCAATTTCATCCACGAACACAAAACGCGGCGCAGGGAATAATTCCGTGATATCCCCCCGCGCGGTCGATGGCGAGCACACTGCAATACCACCAACGCGCTCGGCTTCGGCTTTAAGCGTGGTTGGGTCTGTCTTGTAATTCGGCAACCCAAGTCGGGCGGACAGTTCGGCAATAAGCGTTACGCGGTGCGCCATCGCCATCATGCCGCCACCCTGCTTCAATGCCCATTCGGTGAAGGGTCTGCCGATCCGCTGCGTTTTCCCCGCACCTTTGGGGGCTTTGACGGCCAACACGCCTTGCAGGCCCTCTATTTGGACTTCTGACAGGTTGGTAACGGTTTGCACGTTGTGACGCTGGCGCAGCTTTGGGTCTATGTCTGAACGGGCAAGGGCAACGGCTTTTCGGTTTCGTTGCTTCCATTCGATACGGCCAGCAATAGCCCCGATTTCGTCGGGGCTGATCGGGTGCGCAAGAAAGCCTGTGATCGTGTCCAGTATTGATTGGGGGCCGTATCTGTAAGGGGCGCTGGCCTGCATCTTGTGGGCAACGGCGACGGCCACGGGCAGGGCGCTTTCGGGCGTGGCAGTTTCCAGCTCGGCTTGCATGTCGGTAAAGCGACCGCTTGGCAGGTCAGCTGCGGCCGGCAGGATCACTCGTCTCTTCGATGGCGCGGAATCTGGCGGACAATGGCGTGTGGCGGCGTTGATAGCGTCCCGCACGGCTTGCACCCCAGCACGCTGCAACGTGTCGTTCAGGTCGCGTTTACTGCCTACAGGTTCGGGCGCGGTTGCTATCCATAGGTCACAATTGCGGGATGCGTGATGCGCTACTGCCTTGTTAAAGGCGCGTGCGGCGCGTTCCTTCTTTTTAGCTTTTTCGGACCCTGCCGGATGCGTCCCTTCAGGTGGGTCGCTGTCGGGGCATAGAATGACTTTGCGCCCGGTCGGGATTGGCGCGGTTTTCCAGTTCGACACCCCGAACACAGCCCATGTTTCAAACCCGGTCGCCATCCACACCGATAGGGCGCTTTCCGGCCCCTCAGCTATGCAAAGCGGGCCGTCAGGGGTGCGGGCGGCAAAGCGGGCCGGATTACCCGTTGGTGACGCGAGGAATGGCTTGCCCTCTTCTACATCAGGGCGGGTGCCGTCCTTATTCAAGACGATGCGTTGTCCCGCGACTATCCGGCCTTGGTCGTCTTTGCCCCACACCACACATGAGGCAAAGCGCGGGTGCATGATCCTTGCACGGGGCGCGATAGGGGGAAGGTAGGATAGCCCCTCGGCGGGCAGTTCGGTGATACCTCTGGCGGCAAGGTATGCGGCGGCGGGCGTTCCCTCGATAGGCTTGGCTTGTGCTGTTAGGTCCGCGACCAGCTGGGCGCGCTGCTGGCGTTCTCTCTGTTCCTCGGCGGCGGCTTTTTTTGCGCGGTCCTTTTTGATCTGGTCTAGGGCGGTCAGGTCAATCGGCTGATCTTTTCGGACGCCACACCAGTTTGCAGATTCATTCAGGACACGGGCGAAGTCCTGGCCCTTTTCCAGCCCAAGGATGTTGACCCCGTAGAAGTGGAAGACATCGCCGCCAACGCCTGCTTTGTGGTCGAACCACTTGCCACGGTCTGCCCCCTGCATCTGCATGGATTGGGCATCATCGGCCCGCGCTCGCCACTCCCGTCCGCTCTGACGTACGGGGTCACCCCATGCCAGCGTAAACAGTGCCTCGGCGCGGTCGATCAGCGCTTCTCTGACAGCGTCTTTGAATGCAGCGCGATCCGTCATAGCTGCCCCTGCTGGGAAGGGGCGTGCAACACTTTAGAACCCGCTGGCGGGTTAGGTTTTTCGTCTGCCGTCTCGGCCTGTGAGGCTGCGTTGATACTAGCTTTTTGGGTTCTGTTGCCGTATGCTAGTACCGTTGCCCCGCGTGTTGTGTGGAACACGTTTTAGAAGCCCGTTCACTGCCCGGTGAGCGGGTTTCGCCATTCTAGGCTGCATGGTTCTGGGCAAGGCCCAAAGTCGCAGCAATGGCGGGCAGATCCGCCGGCGCAAAGGTCCATCGACCTTGGCCATCTTTTGCCACGGGAATGCGGGCGCTGCGCGCCGCTTCATATAGCTGGCGATAGCCGGGGTTGCGGTATTCTGCTTCGCTTAAGGCGTGGGGGAGTTGGGTCAGTAACTGGCGCTCTGCCATATCGTATCCTTTTCAAAAAAAGTGATACGCTCCTGCGATGTGCTTCCCCATTGGATAAAAGGGCCTTGCCATTCAGCAAGAATAAGTTTTATCCTTTTAGCATAAGAACAGCGCAAAAGCGTTCTGGGAGACGACAAGCGCGGGTTTCCTTCACCCGTGACATAATTCAAAAGGCCTCGACGTTGGCGCGTCGAGGTCTTTTCATTTTCTATTGAATCATGTGTGCTTGCCATCATTTGACCATTCTCGGCCTGCGCACGCGCACAGTCAAGTGCGGTGCATGCCTTACGCCATTAAAACCGCCGCGCCATACGCAAAATAAGGGCTGTAGAACGTGCCTGTCGGCGATATCTTGTGTATAAACCTATCTGATGGGCAGTTATGGACAGCCTAATTGCCAAATAGGTCTTGCCTTGCTGCCTGATTGTCTTGATAATGCCCGCTAATTAGAGTTAGCGGGCATAGAGGGGGTCATTATGACACTTTCCAAAGAATTGACTGAAATAGGCGCTGATCGTTTGCCAGACATCGCCGCACGTGGCCGTGACATCTTGATGCAGCGTGCAGCCACTCTAGGCCCTGAGACCGGCAAGGATGGCGACGACTTGGCCTTAGCCTCCACTTATGAAGGGGCTTACTCCCCACGAACTCTGCGGGCCTACCAGCTGGGCCAACGCACCTTTGCAGATTGGTGCTCTGAGAACGGCATACCGTATGCCTTCCCGGCTCACTCGATCACACCTGAGGCTTTGGCGCTGTTTATCGGTGACTTGTCCGGAAAGGGTCTAAGCCCCGCGACGATTGCAAACTACGTCGCCGGGGTCGCTGCCATGCACCGTGCGATTGATCTGCCATCTCCTGCTGACAGCACAACGGTGCGCAATGCTCTGAAAGCGATGCGGCGGGCGGTTGGTGTCGATCAGAAACAAGCGGCTCCTGTCCGCCGCCGAGATATTGACGCAGCGCTGGCACTTATCGGCGATAGCCTTTCGGCCTTGAGGGATGCGGCATTGATCGCACTGGCCTATGACACGGGGGCGCGGGCCGACAACCTCGTTGCCTTCAATGTCGGGGATCTGGTCGAAGCTGACGGCGTCGCATCGATCAGGGTGCGCCGGTCAAAGACTGACCAGGACGGCAAGGGCCGCACGATACCCGTGCTTCCTGATACCATGGTACGTCTACGGGCTTGGATCGCTGCCAGTGGGCTTGAACGCGAACCTTCTACCGCTCCGTTGTTCCTTCCACTCAGCAATAAGGCCAAAGGATCTCGGCTTACCCGACGTGATGTATCTCGCATCTTCGCGAAACGTATCAGCCCCGATGCCTCGGCCCACTCGATCAGGATTGGCGCGGCACAGGACATGCGGGCGGCAGGCTTCAAGAATAGCGATATTGCCCATGCCTTCGGTTGGAAGGGAGATGCCATGCCCGCTCGATATACGGCACACCTCGATGCGCAGGACAGTGCAGCGGTGAAGCTGGCCGTTATGCAAGGGCGGGTATAACGCCTCTGCTGGCCCTTCTATTCGGCTGGGTCAGCTTCCGGTGCCGGAGACTTCCAAGGGGTACAGGAAACGCGCGGGGTCCCGACTTTATACCCCTCATCGGTTTCAATCATGTTGATCAGGCCAGACTGACAAAACGCTATCCGCCCGCTTTGGGTGTCTAGCAGCCACACGCCGGGATCTTCAGTGCCTTCATCTTTGTCCCGTATCTCACTCCCCGAGATTACTTGGTACCGGCCAATGTCTTGTGAATGCGCCTGACCGGCCAATAGGCCACACAGGATGATGTAAGCTGAGCTGTATAATGCCTTCATGTTCTTTCGCTCCCATGTCGAAAACCTCGAAATGCCCATGTAAGGCAGGCCCCAATCATAAAGGCTAAGATTACAGGCAGAAATATTAACCCAATTCCACCCTTCAGCTTTCCAAGTTGTCGCTCAAAAGCCTTCCTTTTTTCAGTCTTGTATAGGCCCTCAGGGCTTCTCTTGGCGGCGACGGCCATTGCCAGAAGTTTGTTTGCGGCTGGCTCATCATTGGCGGCAATGGCCCTATCTGCGGCGTCTGAAAGTGTATCAATCGAAACAAACCCGTTGCTTTGACCTAGGCTCATCTTTGCCGCGCTGTATGCTTGATAGGTCTGGTCCGGGCGCACAGCTAAGGACATCCCCACAATCCAAAAGAGCGAAAGAACCAGCCATAATCGAAAGAACCCCCGCGCCCATCTCATGCGTTAAGGCCTCAGCTCGGATAGTTCCTTCCGCACCTGGTCCGCGTATGCTTCCATAGCTTCCCTAACAATGGCGCTGGCGGACTGTCGGGCTTGCGCTGGTGGCTCCATTGGCGGTGGTAGACCGGCCTTTTTTGCAGCCCGTATTTCGCGCCGTAGTTCCCGCTTATGGGCTTGATCTACCCTGTGGCGCTCGGCGGCGAGGTCGCGGTAAAGGTCAATCAAGTGCAGGGGCAAGTTATACGAAACGGTTTCATATTCCGGCGCTTCGGTATGCTCAGGAGTTTGCTGCTTCTGGCTTGAGATTGCTTTGGCTACGCCGGCCGCTCTCTTTGCTGCGTCGTCTACCTTTGCGACATTGCCCGCAAGTGATGCACGTTTTGCCATTATCCCAACCTCTTATTCATCGTTTTGTTTCTTTGCATACTTGCAAACCACCGTACTCTGATGGGCGGCAATTCCGGCCGCATTCATAGTCACCGCTGGCCTGCCAATTGTTTTGGCGCATAGTGTTTATCGCTGAGGTCTTACAGCCTTCAAAGCTATCAAACGCCCCTATTTCTATGTGCTTGGTCAGGTCACTTCGATTGGGGTACACAAAGCCGGTCCATTCGTCTGGGCTGCAAGCGTCAAGCGCTCCCGCTAGCAAAACGAATGTCAGGGCAACCTTCATTACGGCCTCCCGGCCAATCGCTTCGCGACGCTCGCCAAGGCTTTAATCTCTGAATGTGCAGCGCTTCCTTTGGCGTAGTCCCCAATCCATAGCCCCGCTGTGAATGCGTCGGCATGGGCTACCCGCTGCGATATCACAGGCCCCACGGGTTCGCCGTAGTCATGCAGCACGGCCTGAATTTCGGCCCCTGCGGCAGTGCGTATGTCCACCTTGGAAGGGACCATAAGAACGGCGGGCTTTCCGTCGCCCCTGTTTTCTCTTGCTGCTGCGATCAGCTCAATTGCTCGATTGGTGGCCTTAAGGTCAGCCCCGGAGGCGGTCACAGGTATGACGGCAAGGTCTGCAATCGCCAAGGCTGCTGCTGTTGCATCGCCCAGCATTGGGGGCAGGTCGATCACGATATAGGTGGCATCTGTGTTCAAGGCATCGGTTATCCACGCTTCCACGTTTGAACCTGTCAGGGGGCTTTCAGTGACTGGGAAGGGTAGGCTTCCCGCTTCGGCCCATGCGGATGCTGTGGCTTGTGGGTCGGCGTCAATCAGTGCTGAATTGGGCGCTAAGGCCCCAGCAAGGCTGACGGCGAGCGTGCTCTTCCCCACGCCTCCCTTAAGGTTGGCAAGTGCAATAATCGGCATTTTGTCCACTCTATCCGCGCCTCTAGGTGGGCGCTCTTTTTCATGTCTATTACGGATAAGGGGACAGGCTGGCAACAATTACTGAAAGAGGGCCTAATGTGGGTACGCAGTTTGCCCGCTATTTCCCGTTAGGAAACGGTGCGCTCATGAAGCAGGACAGGGCGGCCCGCGAAGTTAGTTGATCCCATCGAATATCGTCAGGATCTGTTGAGATAAAGTAGCCACATCAAAGGGCTTTACGATAACACCGAGCGCTCCTGCCTCGAATAGCTCCTTGTTTTTGTCGACGCCTGCCCGGGCGGTTACAAAGATAGCCGGTATCTTGGAGCAGCCCTCCAAGCTTCTGATATTTTCTAACGTCTCTACGCCGTTCATGTTCGGCATCATAACATCCAACAGTAAGACATCGGGCTTGAATGCTTCCACGACGCTCAGCGCCTCACTGCCGGAAGCGCAGCTCAGGAGCTCGAATTCGCCTGAAATTCCCAATGAAAGTCCAACCAATTCTCGTATATCGTCGTCATCTTCGACGTGGATCACCCTAATCATTGAAAGTCCTTGAAGTTGGCTACTTTACAAAGCGCCAAGGCGCGTTTCAGCCTGGTAGATACTGCGTGTCGGCAGTTTGTCCAGACGACTGGGCGGTAATGGCTTCGCCTTCTCTGAGGTCAATAGTCCGAAGTTGCGCCTGATGACGCCACCACGAGCGGAGGTTCTGATGGGAAAGACCGCACGTCGAACCACTTGAACCGGGTCCCGTCAGGATTTTTCTGATCACCCATCACAATTTGGGCTTGGTTCACGCTGTTGCGAATAAGGCCCGCGCGAAAAGCCCGTAAGTCGATCAGGGACCACGACTCCAGCCGAGATTGATCGGCGTTCGAATGCCCGTAGAACATCCAGTCCCCATTGCCGTTCACGATTTTGGAAAGTTCGGTCTGTCTACCAGACGCTACAGCCGAGCGGACGGTGAACTGGTGGGGGTACCGGCGAGCATAGCCAGGACGACGCACACGGGCTGCTACGCGCATGTCACGGGCATCTAGCATCATCAGGTCTGTGGCTTCCATGTGGTCAAATGGATCTGGGGACGTTTCCAGAAGGTGCCCGCCGATCAGCTGCTTTATTTCAGGCAGGAACCTGTCAGACCAGTTTCTGTTGGTGGCATAGCAGTTCATCTTTCACAGTCTCCATTGCGGCCCCCACCGCGACGCCCGCGCCTCGTGATTGAAGCGCGGACGAATGTGTATGGTTCAAACTTCAGGTCAGCTTTCGCGTGGCTTAGCGGCAACGTATTCGGCGCGCTTGCGCAGATAGTCAGCAACCGTTCGTCGTGCCTGAGTGTATTGCTCGCTATGGATGCCACCAGCGCTGTCGATTTCGGCCCACTCAAGCATTGCTGCGGCGTCGCTATGGGAGGACGGGCAGCCATTCGCAATCTCTTCGCCGACGGCCTCTATCTCATCTTCTAACGAAGCAAACTCGCCAGCATCGTCGTCACCTTCAATTTTTGAAATGCTGACCCTTAGAGCTTTCCAGTGAGCGAGGCGGCTGGCAATTTTCAGATTAGGATCAGTGTAGAACTGTTCAACACCGGCTGCTTTTTCCAGCTTTTCCATATCGTCGAACATACCTTCGGCGATACATCCCATTGTCCCGAATAGTTCGGTATACCCAGCCTTCTGCAAATCCACAGAAATAGAGGTATCGCTTGCGGCCATTCCCACACGCGCCAATGAATAAAGGCGGTTAATGCCTGCCACCAAGCGGCTATCTGGCGTGTCTGGTAAATCAGCGTCTAAGATTGAACGTGTCATGCGTTTGCTCCCTCTTCAAAATTCGTGCAGTCAAGCGCACCGGCGAGGACGTCAGCGGCTTTCACGGATTGACCGCAAAGAGTGTAAATCGCGTTGTGCAGATGGCTGGATTCCGTTGTCTGATCGATCAAGATTTCCAGACCTTGCAGCAACCCGTGCAGTACCGTGGCAGCATCCTGCATATCTTGGCGGGTTTTGAGTTCTTTCGTGGTCATGATGTATCCCTTTCATTGAGTTCTAGTGATTTTGGCCCCCGCAGATCACCGGAGACGGAAGCGGGCTGAGGCATCCTGATCAGGTTGCTGAGCAGCTCTCAAAGCCGCTCGCAGCACGCCAATTCGGGCATAATCTGCCTGTGCCCAGCGTTCTTTACCCTCAAGGGCATCAATCGCCCCTTGGATGCGAGCTACTGCCGGCGATGCCTGCTCCTGCTTTGCCTGTCGCGCTTCCATTGCCCGCTCGTGCTTGGCATTGGCCCATGCGGCTTTCAGTGCGCGGCGCATGATGACCCGGAACCCGTACAGGGCCACGTTGGCCTTACGAACGATTTCCCAAGCTGCGGTCATAATGGCCTTGCGGTCGTAAGTAGCAGAATGCGTCATAGTGATTGCCTTTCATGTGCTGTTAGCATATATTTAATACTGATAGCACATGCTGTCAACACATTTAATATGCTGATAGCACAATTTAGGATTCCCATGACACCTGAACAGTTCAAAATGGCCAAGTCTGCATTGGGCCTAAGCAATCCTGAGCTTGCCGAAATTGCGGGGTTGCACCGAAACACGCTGAACAAAGTGGACAAAGGGGAAGGAAAGTCTTCCACCATCCAGCATTTGCGCCTCGCGTTAGAAGCCCAAGGGGTTCAGTTCTTAGACAGTGGAGAAGTTGCGGCTGGTCCCGGCGTCGCCGTAAAGATCAGGGGCGAGTAAGTTGGCCATCAAGTATGATGTACCGCAACGCACTGTCTTGCTGTGCGATTACAGCAGGGGCGGATTTCAGCCGCCAGAGATGGTGAAACGGCGGCCTGCAATCGTGGTATCCCCACGCTTACGACATCGAACAGGGCTGTTAACGGTAGTGCCTCTCAGCACAAGCGAACCTGAACGGATTGGGGACCACCATTGCCAGATAGAGCTGCCCTACAGCTTGCCTAACTTTCCTGAGACCAAATGCTGGGTGAAGGCAGATATGCTTGCGACAGTGGCTTTTGGCAGGCTGGATCTTTTCCGCACTGATCGCGACCATACTGGAAAGCGTAAGTATCTTACGCCGCGCATTTCTGAGGATGAATTTGAAAAGGTGATTGTCAGCATTAAGGCTGCGCTTGGCATCTGAATACGGGCTGAGACTGCTAACCTAGTCCTCTGCATCGTTGACCCCACGCCATACCCATCCTATATGTACATCGTTAGCTCGCAGAAATGCTGAGCCTCAAAACCACTCACGTGGTAACCCCGTGAAGGCCATAACAAGCCGCGCGGGGTTTTCTTTTGGGAGGTGATCGAGGTTCGACTAATCCCGGCGGCTCTATGGCTCCATCCCGTCCAGTAGGTCTTTGCCATCGTCTGAGATATCCGGTTGCAGCTCATTGCGCCGGAACAGGTCACGAAAGCGGCGCAGCCCTGCTTTCATTTCGTCGCGCATATCGGCAAGAGACATGACCATAGGCCCAAGGGTGCGCCATACAGGGCGCAGGAGGGCCGCATGCGCGGCATCTGTAACCCTCGGCCTGCCATCCTCGCCGCGTGTGACTGTACCCTCCCTGATAGCCTCCACAGCTGCCTTGATACCTTCGACCTGTGCCGTGGCTTCCTGCTCTCTCGTCTCGACCGCCGCCTCCCTCTCTTTGAGCGATGCTTCCCGCTCCGCCTGTTGGGTCTCGACGGCACGGGTGGCGCTGATAAGAAGCCGGTGTTTTTCCTCCATCTGAGCAGTTTTCTCGGCCAACCGCCGCTCATATGTGGCAAGTGTCCTAACGTTTGCCTCTGTCAGCTTTTCCTTGGCGCGCATCTTCGCAATGCGTCCTTGGAGTTTCTCAACCTCTGCCGCCTTTTCGCTGATTTCCTTGGGCAGGTCAGTGTGCAGCTGCTCCACCGAACGGTGAACCGTTTTAGAGCGTGGTTCGCCATCGGCTATCCTTTGGGCCTTTGGCTTGCCCCTTACAATCTGCGGCGCAAATTCTGCGATAGCTTGGGCGGCAACATCCTGTACCCGCTTTGCCATTGTTGGGGTCAGCACCTTTGACAGGGGGCGACCGTCTGCGCGAACGGCTGGCATCTGCCCGTGGGCATGGGGTGCCGTCTCATCCCGGTGCGCAACAAGGCCCGTTATCTCAGCCCCCAAAAGGGTCGCCACCGCCTTGGATACCGCCTCATACGCCGCGTCCTGCTGGACTTTAGGCAGGGCTTCGAAGATTGGCTGTGCGGCCTTCCCAAAGGTGATGATGAAGCAGCTTGCTACGGCGGCGTCTTTCTTCATGGCACGCTGTGTCGGGCGATTGGCTCGATTGGCCAGACAGACCTGCCGCAGCGTCGAAGGCAAGGCTGGGGCCAAGATTGTGGAGTTCTCGGCCAGCCGTTCTTGATCAACGTATCCCGGAATTTGCCCCATGCGCAGGTCGTGATAACGCGCAGACTTTGCGCGCCCCATTGAGCGGTGCTCGATCCTGACTGAAATTGCGAAACTCTTTTCTTCCATGCAGACAAGATACGGGAAGACTGTGAAAATCGGTTTACCAAAACTGATTGGCCTGCCGTATCGGATCGCGCATGCGGGAACCTACTAGCCATAACCTCCCTGACGGGCTGTTATGTCTCTCCGGCGAAGGAGCGCTCTGCCCCCTTTCGAAACCCCAAGTCAGATGACCTTTATCTTGTTGATTGCCGCGTTCCGTCCATTGAACTGGTGCAGCTTGCATCGCGGCGGCGTAGGCCACACGGGCTTAGACCTTCGCGCGTATTGGTCTCATTATCTACCCCTCGCACGCGTACTGCGCAGCAAACCCGCCGGAGGCTGTACGGCGCGCCCCGAGTTAACGGATGTTCGCCCTCAACGGGGGCATAAGGTTATCCGATATTGCTTTGAAACAAATGAGGTTTTCAGCATCGTTAATCAGTCACCCTACTCCCGGTCTAAATGCGTCTACTTTGGACAACGGCTATAGGTCAGCCATTGCCCAACAGGCCTGCTCTTGCGCTGTATTATCAGGGTGAACCGCTTTGATTTAACAGGTCGTCCTTGCTCTTGAATATTGCTGTGCAGGTAGGAGCAGCGGCATCCAAACCAGCTTGGAGTTCAGCCACCATTGTATCCGGCGCAATTTCGGCAAGGCTCTGATAAATAAGGGGTGGATTCCGGCTTAGTGCAGAATGACACCCTAAGGCATTTTGAGGACGCGGCTTCCGTATTCACGCAGATTTCCGTTTGGATCTACGTATCGATAGAGCGTAACAGGCTTGATCC
>MAAC01018024.1_pt1 | contig 16321 bp, 11 predicted proteins | sample 1115981 | NCBI WGS metagenome assembly MAAC01 (sample SAMN04961126, study PRJNA320927) | seawater metagenome | isolation source: sample BD02T64 sea water enriched with oil for 64 days | place: USA:Gulf of Mexico | collected 2013-07-27 | reverse complement strand
CGACATGGTAGTCCACCGCCATGAAATGCGGGATACTCTGATACGGATATTCAAACTACTCACCCAAAAAGGTCCAGCTGCAGAGATATTGCCTCTACCAGATAGTCCTGAAAAAGCAGAACCCCATACAGAAGAAACTCCGATTGACGCCTAAAGTTTCTTCTGAAGTATCTGTGGCATAGGTAAAAAGAAATGACGATGCGCCGTAGCGATATTGTGCTGGAGCGTCTAAGTCGCTTGCACCCGAAGATTATTGATCTTTCTCTCGGACGCGTAGAGCGACTTTTGACGCTTTTTGATCATCCGGAGAATAAGCTTCCTCCCGTGATCCATGTTGCAGGTACCAATGGCAAGGGCTCCTTCCTTGCCTACATTCGGGCGATCCTTGAAGCACATAACAAGAGCGTTCATCTCTACACTTCACCTCACCTGGTTAAATTCCATGAGCGCATTCGCCTTGCTGGAGAGCTCATCAGTGAAGGTGAACTGGTATCGCTTTTAGAAGAGTGTGAAAAAGTTAATGGTCCGGAATCCATAACTTTCTTCGAAGTTACCACAGTCGCAGCTCTTATTGCCTATAGCCGCACACCTGCTGACGCTCTGCTGCTTGAAACCGGCCTTGGTGGCAGACTGGATGCCACCAATATGATTTCACAACCAGCTTTAACCGCAATCACCCCGATATCCGTCGATCACACCCAGTTCCTTGGCGACACAATTGAGGGAATAGCAGCTGAAAAAGCTGGAATACTCAAACCGGGGGTTCCTTGTGTCGTCGGCAAGCAAACAGATGAAGTCCTCACAGTTATAGAAGCACGCGCCAAAGAGATCGGGGCAGAACTCTATATAGAAGGCCGTGACTGGTCTATTACTGTTGAAGAGGACAACTTCCTCTTTACCGGGCGCAATGGCACATCATGCTATCCTCGGCCGAACCTTCTGGGGGTGCACCAAGTCGAGAACGCGGCGCTTGCAGTTGCGGCAGCAGATTTATTATCAGCTCACTTCGGTCTTACAGAAGACAAGATCAAGACAGGGTTAACAAAAGCCTCATGGCCGGGCCGGATGCAACCATTACACACAGGGTTACTCCCTGACTTGTTGCCTCCAGAGCCCTGGGAGCTTTGGCTTGATGGCGGGCATAACGAATCAGCAGGGCTCGCACTGGCAAAAATTCTCGAGACCTGGCAGGACAAACCCGTGCACATTGTCTATGGGATGCTCAACACAAAAGCGGCTACTGATTATCTCCGCCCTCTAGCACCCTTAGGTACAAGCCTTCGTGCTATAGAAATACCGTTCGAAGCTGCCTCTCTTAGCGCTGAAGCTGCTGCCAGCCACGCCAACGATGCGGGTTTTACCGCCAAGGCTTGCCAATCTGCAAAACAAGCTGTGGAAGAAATACTGTCACAGGAAAGTCCCGGGCGCATTATCATTTGCGGCTCCCTTTATTTGGCTGGCCACATTCTATCTGAGAGTAATTAAGTTACGTCGATATTAGGACTAAAATCTTTAAATGATGTTGCAAACAAAGTCACGGGTCGAACAAATTTCTAAATGTTCCCCGACATGTTGGTTTCTATAGATTTCAGGTCCTTTTTCGATTATCCTTGTTTCACTCAGAAAGAGGACGAGATCATGCCGATCATCCGTGTGGAGATGTTCCAAGGTCGTTCCCTCGAGCAAAAACGTGCTCTAGTCAAACAATTGACAGAGGAAACTGCCCGGATCACAGGTTGTAGTAGGGAAGCTGTCTATGTCGTCATTGACGATGTAAATAAAGAAAACTGGGGTGCTGGTGGCATTTTATGCACAGACAAAGTACACCACTAACTCTTAAAACAGCTCGTAATCGTGACCACTAAAAATATTAAATAAAACACACTGCACTGTGTGCCCTGTGGTAATCGTACTCTTCAAATTCATACCAACGGCGCCTGATATTACATACAGTTAAATACAAAAAAGCCCCGCTTAACAGCGAGGCTTTCTCATCAAAGCTTGGCGTCGATATTGCACTTAAGAAAGTGCAGTATTAATCCACTCTTTCAGTTGCCCTTTGGCAATTGCGCCTACTTTCGTTGCAACAACTTCACCACCCTTAAAGAGCAGCAAGGTTGGAATACCGCGCACGCCATACTGTTGTGGTGTCATTGAGTTTTCATCAATGTTCAGCTTAGCAATGGTAAGGGAACCATCCATTTCAGCAGCCAGCTCATCAAGAGCTGGTGCAATCATTTTACAAGGACCACACCATTCAGCCCAGAAATCCACGAGAACTGGGACATCAGCCTTAAGAACATCAGTTTCAAAGGATGAGTCGCTGATTGCGATCGTTGACATATTATACCTCTTGCCGTTTTGTTTATGTGCAATGCGCCAGAAAATACTTCCGGTTCTACATCACATCGTCAGGATGAATGTAGGGATTGTGGTCCCCCAACGTCAAGGTTCATGTTGAGAAAGAACGTCATCCGGCAAGTACATCAGACGGGCATCATCGGTCCAGAGCAAGTGAGCTTCTATCTCGTGATCGGGGTAAATCTGCCGCAAAACTGACCTATATGCAGCCATTTGCCGCAAATAAGCGCGGTGCACCTTTTCAACAGATTGTGGTGGAGGCCTGTTCGTTTTGTAATCAATTATTTTTACTTTTTTATCAGAAATGACCAATCTGTCGACTTGGCCAGAGATGACTTCAACATCACCATCTCTTTTGACAAGACCAACGACGGGCACCTCTGCCTGACTGTTTTTCCCGAACAAATCCCGATAATCCGGATGTTTGAGTACCGCCAATGTCTCCTCAAGCAGGCTCTCAATCTGATCCGGCTTTAACTCGTGCAGAGGGGATGCCAGAAAACGTCGTCCAACATCAGGCCATTTCTCTTCAGGTTGGTCCGGGAGGCTTTGAAGTAACCTGTGAATAAGACGGCCTCGACGATAACGAGAGCTGTCATCCCGGCCTAGGGGAGAGCGAACCGGCGGCTCATCGTCCTTTGCCCGTGACGGTGACAAAGGTTTCGGAGGTACGGGTTCATCATCCGGATCACAAGTCGCCCAGGTTGGAAGCATCTCAACTGGCTTAGCTTCAACCGCTTCTTCTTCCCTATCCTTGATCTCTGCCTCTTGAGGGTTTTCCTCTACCCACCCCGAAGCGCTCCAAGAGCCTGCAGGGTCCTCAGGAAAGGAAAACTCAACTTCTTTCGCCGTATCTGACAAGGCCGCTTTGGCCAGGGAATACCAGCTATCCTCAGACGGTTCTCTCTGTCCGGTCCAACCACAAATGACAAGTCGATCTTCTGCACGGGTCAAGGCAACATAGAGAAGGCGCCTGTACTCTTTGAGACCATCCTTGCGCAGCTGGTCTCGTGCAGAGGAGATAATCTCAGTATTCATCGCTGTTCGGGGTGACCACACAGGGAGGTTATTTTTATCCCTAAGCCATACAACACCCCTATCTGTCTGAGGAATCTGCGTCGTATCCGGAAGTAGTACAACAGGTGCCTGCAGCCCTTTCGATCCGTGGACTGTCATAATCCTGACGGCACCGCCACCCTGTTCAAGGTCACGCTTGATTTCCTGGTCTCCAGCTTCCAACCAATGAAGAAACCCTTCCAGAGAGGGGGTCTCTTCACGTTCATAGACCAGGGAAAGAGAAAGGAATTCTTCTATGGGATCACGCGCATCCGGCCCCAAACGAGCCAGGAGCTTTTTGCGCCCCTCGAGAGGACCGAGAATATGAGAAAGGAGTTCAAATGGTGGTGTGTAATCCGCACGCGCCAGCAAACCATTGAGATAGCCGGCCGCACGCGCAAATGCATCGTTACTGCGCGCCTTGTCACGAAGCACCGACCAGAGGCTGCCCTTGCGCTTGTAGGCAAGTTCAAACAGCTGATCTTCGTCGAGACCGATCAAGGGACCTTTGAGTATTGTCGCAAGCGTTAGATCATCATCGGGAAGAAGTAAAAAGCGCCCCAACGCAACCAGATCCATTACTGCCATCTGATCCGTAAGCATCATTCGGTCAACCCCGGAAACGGGCACACCGAGTGTTTTTAATTCTCTGACCAACTCCTCAACAAAGGCATTTCTGCGCCTGACCAAGACCAGAATATCCCCTGGCGCAATTCGCCGGCCCTTTGCTGCTAATTGGCAAACAGGATCTGAGGTTCCGTCTTCCGACAAAGTCCAATAGTGAATGCGTCTCGCCAGAACCGTGGCCAGCCGCGAACGGGATTCCATTTCAGCTTCTTGGGCAAGAGGAAGTGTCCAGGGCGTATCGTCAACCTGCCCCTCACTTGCCATAAGTGGCCAGAGCTCAACCCGTCCTGCTTGTCCGAGCCGAACAGGTTGATGGCGCATGGCACCTTCGTCAAAAGAAACTCCATCAGCCGCAACGGCAGAGGCAAATACCTGATCAACGACTGAAAGGACAGAGGGGGTCGAGCGAAAAGAAACATCAAGATTAACTTGCTGCCACGCCCTCTGAGCAATGGAGACACGCTCTTCGAAATGACGTCGCATTTCCTCAAACTTTGCAGGGTCGGCCCGCTGGAAGGAGTAGATCGATTGTTTGACATCACCAACAGCAAAAATTGTGCGCACCTCATCACGCGCACCTTCACCATCAAAGAACTCATTACAAAGCGAGGCAACCACCTCCCACTGTTCTGGGTTCGTATCTTGCGCCTCATCAATAAGAACATGATCCAGACCACCATCCAGCTTAAAGAGCACCCACGCGACAGCTTTATCACCACGCAAGAGATCCCGTGCTTTAAGAATGAGATCGTCATAATCGAGGAAAGCCCGAGCTTCTTTATATCTTTCATAACGGGTGAGTATCGACACCCCCAGTGACAGGAGAGCCGATGTTGCCTTTGCAACTTCAATGGCGTTGAGCTTCTCATTAAGGCGAATAAGGCGTTCTGCTTCACCAATAAGAATATCCGGCAGTTCCGGAAGAACCGCTAACGCGCCCTTTGTGGCCAACCGACTACGGATATCTCCAGATTGGGTAAAAAAGACACTCCTGTACGGACCGTAGTTTTCACCCCTGATGTCTGGTTCAGCCTCAATCCATCTTTTAAGTGTGCTTCCGCGTTCCTGATCGGACTTTGCTCCCTGTAACAAGGCATCCGCAGCATGTCCTAGATTGAGAATATCAACCACGTTATCCTGACAGGCTAACTCCAAAATTGTGGAGGTGTCAGCACCTTCAGGAGTATCCAGCACACGATGGATTTCAGATTTCAGACCAGAGAGACCTCCATACTCTTGCAAGAGTACTGCTATACGCCCTCTTTCCCTGATAATCTCTTGAACCAGCGGCCCAAAGGCCTGTTCTTGTGTATAGGCCGTTAAACACGCGAGCGCGTTGGAAACCTCAAGTTCGTTCAGACCACCGCGCCCCGCAAGAACATCCTCTCGAGAACGGTACAGTAATTCCACTGCAGAGCGGTCATCCAAAATTTGAAAGTTGGGTGCCACCCCCGCTTCCAGCGGGAACCGAGCTAGCAACGATTGGCAGAAAGCGTGAATGGTCTGGATTTTCATCCCACCCGGTGTATCAAGAACTTTAGCAAACAAACGCCGGGCTGTTTTTATTTCCTCTGCTTCGGGAGAGCGCCCAAGCAAATACAAAAGCTCTTCGCTTAAACTGTCATCCGGGATCGTCGACCAACGGGCGAGCTTACCCGACAAACGATTTGCCATCTCTGCCGCCGCAGCCTTGGTAAAAGTCAAAGCCAGAATTTTTCCAGGCTCAGATCCACTGAGTAAAAGATTCAATATTCGATCAGTAAGAACCTTAGTCTTCCCGGCCCCGGCTGAAGCCCCCACCCAAACCGATGTTTTGGGGTCTGCGGCCTGACGTTGCTCTTTGGTGGCCTTGCTTAGGATCTGCTCAATAGTGATGCTCATGCCTCGCCCTCACCACTACTGGCCCATTCCTTGACCCGCGCAAGATGTTCAAAATCATTATAAACCAGGGCCTGTTTAGGACGTGGCCGTGCGGTATAGGGTGTTTCTTGATAATCGAACTCTGCAATCAAATCCAAGAGCCCTTCGAGAGCCACTTTGGCCACTTCACTCACGCCGTCTTTCGCACCGCGTTGCCCCAGAGCATTCTTTTTCTCACCCGCCGGAGCACCCCCGGTGAGGCGCCAATAAAGCAGGTCTTTCACTTCATCGGGCAAAATATCAAACCCACCTTCAGCAGCAATCGCCGCTTCAAGAGGCAACTGCGGAGATACTCCCTGCAAAACACTTTTCGCACTGGGAACAGAACCCGTTTTATAGTCGAGTATTGCCAGTCCCCCACTCGCCAATTCATCAATTCGGTCGGCTTTTGCCGTAAGTGTAAAATCTCCTGCGGGACCTTTGAGTATGATTTTCCCCGTTACTTCTACGTGGGATTTGGAGACAAGCTTTCGACGTTCTCTCTCTTCTTCTACGAACCACTTCGCAATGCGCTGGAACCGTGGCCACCAAAAAGCCCAAATTCCCGGTCGATCCCGTACCGATGCAAATATCTCTTCCCCAATGGCAATCAACTGCTCTTCACCATCTTCAGGAAGAGCATCGGGGTAGCGCTTCAAGAAAGCTTCGAGCGCTTCATGAATAAAACTTCCCTTGTCCGCGCCAGAAGGATCCGCATCCAGAGGATCTAACTTTCTCAGAGATAAAATCTTTTGTGCGTAAAGTGCATAAGGATCACGCATCCAGGTTTCTATTCGGGTGACAGAAAGGTTGCGAGGACGCGCAGATACAGGCGGGGTAGGCGCAGGAGGCTTGACTGGAATACGCTCGGATGGAAGATCTTTTTCATCAACCCACGACAGCCATTTCCCTGCCTCATTTTGAAGCAGCCCTTTCAAACCTCGCCCTTCAAGCAAAGCCTCAATTCGAAGCAACCACCGGGAAGGAACGGTTGGTGCTCCTTCCACTTTTTCAGATCGGGTGAGATACACAGTAGGCGCACAGAAAGCCTGAACGAAATCTTGGGCTGACAACCCAACCTGCTGTTCTGGCTGAGGAAGACCGAAATCTTTGCGCATTGGACGGCTCATCCAGGGACCTGGCTTGGCTTCTGCTGGCCAACTCCCCTCGTTAAGCCCACCAAGAATAACAACGTCTGTATGCTGGAGTCGTGCCTCGATAGCTCCAAGAATACTCAGCCTTGGGTGCGCGCCAAAGGGAGCGCGAACAGCTCTCCCAACCATCAAGGCTGCGATCAGTTCAGGATACCGACGTGCAGAAACAGCTGGAGCATCTCCCGCTGCTTCACGGAGATCTGCAATAAACTCGGCAGTTGCGGTTCCATCATCCCCAGCCCACAGCCTTTCCGAACCCTCTTGTACATCCGTAGCCGCGAGCGTTTCCGCAAAAGAGACATGCGCGTCCAAAAGCCTACTGAAAGATTTTGCATCCTGCTCTATCGCCGTTGAAAATTCCTGTGCGCTCTCAAAGAGTTTTTCAACGAACAGGTAAAGTTCCTCGTCTTCTTCCGGGTCAAGTGCTGCAAGCAGCCCGCCAAAACCTGGTGCAGGTCTCACCCCTCGAAGAACCGACATTTCCAGTTGACGCAGGATACGATTAAAAACACCTGGGGCCATCCCGCCGGTACATAGAGGATGTTTTAACGCAGATAACAGAGAGATCGGGGACAGCTCTGACACCATCATCTCTGCAGTAAGTCTTATAAAAACAGCCGGGACTGCTTCAGGAAGAGGTGATCCCGCAGAATCATCAATCTTAACACTCCAACGCTCCATTTCAGCGGTAACGCGTCGTGCCAGATCCCGATCAGGGGTGATCAACGCAGCGGTCTTGGCCGGGTCTTCCAAAACGGACCGTAGTATCAAGGCAATCGACAATGCCTCTTCGCCCGGTCCCGGACAATCAATACGCGTTACGCCACTTAGCGCTTTCTTGAAAACTTCAGCACTGGTTCTTTCAATATAACCTTGCCACTCCGTAGTTGATTGAGCCGGGCGCATCGCCGTTTGGATCAACTCAACCCGTTCATCCGGAGCACGGTCAGTTTGATCGCACGGCCAAATTTTAATGTCGTCCCGGGCAATATCTAATCGCGATAACAGGACAGCAAGCCCATGCTGAGGGTGAGAGCTATCTCTTAAAAAATCATTCCAGGTACCGTCTACCGCAAGGAAATCAACACCCGGTAATATTACCTGCCCCGAAGGAAGGCTCGATATGACCCCAATGAGATCTGCAGCCGCAGGAATGGACCCTGTGGAACCCGCCACGATGACAGGATAATCAGGCGGGCAGTTACGCCAGAACTCGGCTTGTCCTTCCAAAAGACGGCGCCGACGCTCAGCCGGACCAATTCCACCAGTGGCTTCTTCTACTGTCGGCCAGATTTTTGTAAGTATTTCCAGAAATTCCAGAGTGATTTGCCAGTGTGTAGCATAGTCCTCTGGCACCAATGTGCCCAAATCAGAAAAGTTAAGACCCTCAGTTTGAACCTGATCCAAAAAGCGCCCCAGCTCTCCAGCCAACCGTACCGCTTGATCTTCGGGAATGACTTCGCTTCCCTGTAGCTTTGCTTGAGCGGTCGACCATTTCAAAACCAACTGGCTGAGAAGTAGCTGTCGCCTCAAAGAAGAGAGTATTGGAGGTAAATCTAGCTCTAGTCCCTGACCTACGGCCACATCGGATGTAGAGATTAAAAGTTCGTCAGGATCAAGATCACCAAGAGGCAACAATCGAGGGAGCATCAGTGCCTTGCCCTCTGATGCGCGCAAGAATGCGTGCTGCAGAGAACGGCAGGCACGACGGGTTGGCAAAAGCACCATAACCCGTGAAAGTTCAAGAGGATCTCCCCCCCAACGTTCGAGTATTCCCCGGGCTAGCGCATCTGCAAAAGAGGCATTCGAAGGTATGGTAAAAACTTGTCGTGCCATTAAATCATTCCAAAGTTAACGATTTAGGAGCGGGCGCATCTTGTTTCGTAAGATCCCTTCCACTTCTATCAAACCCTCAGGTGTTCCGACATGAAACCACTCACCATCATGTTTCAACCCGCAAAGACGGTTATCAGCCAACGCCTTGTCAAAAATCTCATTCAGGGAAAAGGCTCCCTCTGGAGCGTCTTTGAAAAGTTTTGGATGCAGAATCTGAATCCCTGCGTAAACGAAAGGAGCAGGGTCACTTTCATTTTTACGTGCAAGATACCCTTCCGGGTTCATTGTGAAATCACCATTCCCCTCGTAACCAATCGCACTAGAGGTCGGATGGAGTAAAAGTAGAGCATCCATTTTGCTCTCATCCCAATGTTCCACGAGGCGATCCAATGCTGGTTCAGCACCATCCAGCCAGCAAACATCTCCGTTTATCACAACAAAGGGATTATCGCCCAGTTTGGGTAAAGCAAGAGTTACACCTCCCCCGGTTTCAAGAATGCTATCCTCTTCTGAGAAAACAAGAGAGGCATCATTTTTGTTCTCGAGAAAATCGCGTATCTGCTCTTTCAGATAAAACCCATTAACCACAATGCGATCAAACCCCGATGCTTTCAGTTGATCAATGATTGTTCCCAACATTGGCTGACCTAAAACGGGCACCAATGGTTTGGGTATCGTATCCGTAATTGGCCGCATGCGTTTACCGAAACCTGCAGCCAGAATCATTGCTGTAGTAATTTTCATAAATTTCTCTGTAGGGTTTTCCATTCAGGAAGCATCGGTCGGATTTAAAAGCGCGAATAGCCTTTCCCGCCATTTTTCATTGCCGACAAAGGACAAGACGCGTTCGGTGTCACTGCTGCCGTATTTCAAGTTGATCATCAATCGGCTTAAGGGCATGAGAAATCCCAGTTTCTCTGGCCATTCTATGAGAGAAATACCCTCAACAAAAGCCTCTTCAATACCGAGTTCATAAGCCTCTTCAGGGTCCTCTAGCCTGTACAAATCAAAATGCCAAACCTGTAAGGCGGCACGATCATAAATCTGTACAAGGGTAAAGGTTGGGCTCGGAACCTCTTCTTTTTCAGGTTGATCACCACGAGAAGGAAGGGCGTTGATCAAAGCCCGTGAGAAAGCGGTCTTTCCTGCGCCAAGATCACCCTCTAAAGCGAGGATGTCACCTCCGCGCAAAAAGGGAGCAAGAAGCTTTGCGAAATCGCGTGTGGCCTCTTCATCAGCGATTTTCACTTCACCGATTAATCCTTCACCTGTCACAAACATTCCTTACATTCATCGGGTGTACTGTATTTAATCTATGTATCGGAGACATTATCTTTTTGCGTTTTCTCTTCGGCAAGCTGGTTGATAACTTCAGTCACAACACTCCGGATATCGTTCGTCTTTTCAGCTGTTTTTTCAAGCTCAACAACGCCTTCTTGATCCTCTGGTTCCTGATCCTCTGGCTCCTGATCCAACAGAGGTATGTGACAAGTAATATTGGTTCCTTCACCGACTTCAGAATCGATCTCAACCCATCCCCCATGTAGTTCGACAAGGCTTTTTACCAGCGACAACCCTAAACCAGCGCCAGCCTGTTTGGCATGTCCCTGACCCCGTTCAAACTTAAGGAATACTCTCTCTTGATCTTCTTTACTAATGCCGACGCCATTATCTGATATCGAAATTCGAAGCTCGTCATCTTTACTTGCCTTGACCGTAACAGTCCCCCCTTCAGGAGAAAACTTCATGGCATTAAGCAACAGGTTATAAAGCGCCTGAGTTAAACGCCGTTCATCCACAATAACGGATCCAATATCATCATTACAGATGATATCCACCTCAATATTTCGATGCCTGGCTCTCTCATGCCCAATGGTGTAAAGGTGTTGTAACATGTGATCCACCTTGATCTCGCTCAGATCAAGGTGGAGATAACCTGCTTCAATTGTTGCCAAATCAAGAATATCATTAATCAAGGTCATCAACCGATGAGAGGATTCAACAATCGCTTGGCTGTATTCTTTCTGCCGGTCATTCAACTCGCCAAAGAACTCGTTCTCCAGGATCTCTGCGAAACCGACAATGGCGTTTAGCGGTGTTCTAAGTTCATAAGATACATTAGCAATAAATGCCGTTTTGAGACTGTCGGCCGTTTCCAGCGCTTCGTTTTTTTCGAGAAGGGCGCGCTCAACAGTAAAGGAGTCCGTGACATCCAAAAATGTCAAAAGTGAAGCCCCATCAGGGAGCATCACCTGTGCCCAATCGAGGACAACACCATCGGCTCTTACTAAGCGTCCGGCACGCCCTTCTGGCTCACAAACTCGTGCAACCATAACCTCAAGCCGTTGCTCCCACTCTTCGTCGTTGACATCAAAGAGATCTCTGCTCCGCGAGACAACATCCCGGACATGCGGTTCAGTATGGAGGAACTCTTCTGGCAATTTCCAGATTTCAGCAAAGTTTGGATTAAATAACTTCAAACGTCCATCAGCGCCATACACCACGACGGCTTCATACAGCTTGTTAAGTGTTTCCCGCTGAACAGCTGTCAGGGTGTTATAGGATCGCTCAAGCGCGAGGTTATCGGTTACATCCTCTATGGTTTCCAACACTCCACCAAAGGGGTGCGCTGTTGCTACCGAGCGCAGGGTTGTGCCATCGGTCAGGTGCATAAGCTCCTCAACCGGTTCGATCATGGTGCGGTATTCTCTGAGGCGCTGCTTTTTAAACTCCGGGAAGTTTGCATATTCGGGTAAACGTCTGTTTTCCCGCATTGTGTCCAGAATTTCGCTTAAGTTTGGCTCCGACCGTAGAAAGTCTTCATCCAATTTAAACAGACTGGCATAAGCAGAGTTAAAAAATGTCAGGCGTTCATCTGGCCCGAATATAGAGATCGCAATTCCAAGATTTTCCAAGACCTGAGCATGTGCACCAATATGACGGTTTAACTCACCTTCGGCTTCTTCAAGACCCGTTTGATCAACAGCAAAACCTAAAAGGGTTTTGTCGTCTAGCGCTTTCTCGCAGAACTCCAGAAGCCGCCTTTCACCTGCAATAATTGCATGATGTTTTTCACGAACGACGTTATCGGCCTCAAGAGCTTTTTTAGCAAGGTTGTGCGCTTGGGCAACTTTGGAGCGATCCATTAGCTCCGTACTGTTTTCAATGACTTGTGTCTGATCGGATTCAACTGCACTGGCATAGGACTTATTACAATAGGTAAGGGATAACTGCTCATCCCGCATCCATACAGGTACAGGCAGGTTATCGAGTAACCACGTTATATGTCGCGATCCTTCCAGCGCATTTTGAGCTTGCTTCTTCAGGTCGCTGACATCGTGAAACCACACGACATCTGCGACAGGAGGCAACCCTGCTGACAACTCAATCCGTTCACCGTTAATTCGATAAGTTCGCCCCTTCCCTGTCAGGGTTACAGCAAAGGATTTGCCCAACTCTCTGAGGGACTGAACAGACTCGATTAATGTATTCGGTTTTGTACCACCGCGTTGAAAAATAATAGAAACCGCATTGAAGTCTATCTCGCCTTTGTCGAGGCCAAATTCCCGGACTAACCCGGCGCTGGCTCTAGCTTTTTGATCTTTGTGAGAAAAGGTAATACAGCCAAGCGGTGCGGCCAATACTGCAGCCCGATCCAGCGATGATTTTGCTTGTAAATCATGGAGTTTCTGTTGGACCATGCGCCAACGCAAACGATAGGCAAAGACAAGTATCCCTGAACCCACAAGGATAATCAGAGCAAAAAACAGACCCGGCAGATAAGCCGAAATTGACGACACTGCGTTCCCCTCAAGAAGTACAGAAAGAACTACCCAGAATGAGATATTCTGAATGCTGTCAGAAAATCTTGTTCGAGTGTAGTGATTTTATACTGTCGGAACAAGACGTTGAAACGTCTTACGGAGCGCAGATATCATCTGCACCCCGCAATTATCAGTTACTCAAGGGTAATATCTCAAATAATACCCTCGATAGTCTCTCGGCCAATCCCTCGGATAAACCCTTAGTAGCGATAGTGATTCTGTTTGAAAGGTCCATCAACAGGCACATCAATATATTCTGCCTGTTCCTGGCTTAACTTCGTCAACTTAACGCCAAGTTTCTCAAGGTGGAGCATCGCAACTTTTTCATCCAGTGACTTAGGAAGAACGTAAACTTCGTTCTTATAATTGGCTGAATTTTCCCAAAGCTCGATCTGGGCCAACACTTGGTTGGTGAAAGATGCAGACATCACAAAACTTGGGTGGCCTGTCGCACAACCAAGATTAACCAAGCGGCCTTCGGCCAAAATGATCAAGCGCTTGCCATCAGGGAATTCAACTTCATCAACCTGGTCTTTAACATTGTGCCAAGGGAAGTTACGCAAAGCTGCGATTTGAATTTCAGAATCAAAGTGGCCAATATTACAGACAATCGCACGATCTTTCATGACCCGCATATGGTCGATGGTAATGATGTCTTTGTTCCCGGTTGTCGTTACAAAGATATCGCCCACTGGAGCCGCATCTTCCATGGTGGTTACTTCATAACCTTCCATGGCAGCCTGCAGAGCACAGATTGGATCTATTTCAGTAACAAGAACACGTGCACCCTGAGAACGAAGAGAGGCAGCAGAGCCTTTACCAACGTCACCAAAACCTCCAATAACAGCAACTTTACCTGCAACCATGACATCGGTTGCGCGTTTGATACCGTCCACCAATGATTCGCGACAGCCGTACAAATTATCGAATTTGGACTTGGTTACAGAATCGTTCACGTTGATTGCAGGAACTTTGAGGGTTCCTTTTTTCGCCATTTCATAAAGGCGGTGAACACCAGTTGTTGTTTCTTCTGAAAGACCACGAATATCTTCGAGAAGTTCAGGGTGGTTTTCGTGGATAAGAACAGTCAGATCACCACCATCATCAAGAATGAGGTTTGGCTTCCAACCATCAGGACCTTCAACAGTCTGCTCAATGCACCAGATAAACTCTTCTTCAGTTTCACCCTTCCAGGCAAACACTGGAACACCTGTCGCAGCAATTGCAGCAGCAGCCTGATCCTGAGTGGAGAAGATATTGCATGAAGACCAACGGATTGTTGCACCCAATGCCGTCAACGTTTCAATCAAAACAGCCGTCTGAATTGTCATGTGGAGACAACCGACAATGCGTGCACCAGCAAGTGGCTTGCTTTCACCGAACTCTTCACGCAAAGCCATAAGGCCTGGCATTTCAGTTTCGGCAATAGTGATTTCCTTGCGTCCCCAATCTGCCAGGGACATATCCGCAACTTTGTAATCTGTAAATTCGGTCATTTGCGTGGCTCTCTAAATAAATGGCTCGCACATAAAGAAATCTTTATGTGATTATTTGGCCCGAAAATAACAGCCTTCTCGTCAGATAGCAACTATTTTTAGATTGAACAAAAATACTCAACACGAGAAAACAGTACTTCCCTATTGCCTCGCTTCTCACGGTCCAATCCACTAAGCGCGAGCGATCGAAACAAAAGCTTCCACCGCCCGTCTTTTCAGCTGGCTTTTAAGATAGACAACCATATCCCGATTACTATTGCGTAATTCTTTGATAAAAACCGCCCGGGTGCGATCATCACCAAGGGTTTCATGCTCAAAAAGAAATCCCGTACCCAAGCCAACCGCGACAGCTTCACGGACGGCCTCACGACTACCAAGCTCAAGAACATTGCCGTACCGAAGGCCGAGATGTTTCATCTCCTTGTCCAGAACACGACGTGTGTTAGAGCCGCGTTCTCTTAAAATCAGTTGTTCGTCTTCAAGCTCCAGAAGGCTAATTTCAGATCGTCCTGAAAGAGAGTGATCCTTGTGAAACAAAGCGATCATTGACTGTATAGACAGCTCATCAATAACAAGTCGATCATCACCACGGCAATTCGCCGTAATGCCAACATCTGCGCGTTGGGCAAGAATGTCCTCACGTACAGATTCTGCATTTCCAAGGCTGACAGACAGCTTGATACCAGGATACTTAGCTCGAAAAGACGAAATAATGCTCAGCGCAACATGGGGTCCGTCAGCGGAAATTTTAAGATGCCCGACATCAAGCGCAGAAGAAGCTGACAGATGATCCCGAATTTCTTCCTCTTCGATGAAAAACCGACGGGTCTTATCATATAGATCTTGTCCATCTGCCGTCAGGGTTGCCTTGCCTCCACTGCGTTTAAACAATGTCAGCCCGTAAGCCTCTTCCAGACTGCGAACCTGTATCGTAACAGCTGGTGGCGTCAGATTAAGCAACAGGGCGGCCCTCGAAAAACTGCCCTCTCTTGCAACAGCGTCAAAAGCACGAAGCTGACTGTGTCTCATGATAATTCCATATTCAGGAAGCCATCCGTGATTTAATTTTATTTAATTTAATCCCTAATGAATTTAATTTGTTTTCTTATCCGGTTTTTTGCAAGCTACTTTTGAACTCTCTTACATGCAGGAATTTCCAGATGTGCTCTTCAAAAACGGCAGAAAAAACGGCGGAGAAAAAAAGCTTCGACTATATGAACCCTTCCGTACCGGATGATCTTCCTCTATTCGAAATGCCATTGGTAAAGGCCACACCAGAGAGTCTGGAGGGTTTTGGTACAATCGTCACAGATTATATGAACCACCCTGTTGAAATCACCCAATGGCCCGCACAGGGATGGCGCCCCATAGACAAAGGCACTGGAGATGAAGGCGGACACCTTGAGGGGATTTTTGAGTTTTGGTGGGAAGGAGATATCCTTTTCGGTGAAAACATGGCTGTATATTCTTGGTTGGTCCGAGCTTCCAGGCAAGGCATCGAAAGACAATCTAACCCCAGATCGCTCCCAGCTCCTTATCTGGCATGCGAACTATCACCCTGACGGGGCTCAGTTATTCTATCCCCTTGACAACAAACCATTTATTGCCGCTCTGGCAAAAACTGGCGATGATATGAAACCAGAGGATTGGGTTGCCTTTTACTGCGACGGCAGTTTTGGAATATGTATTCATCCAGGGATTTGGCACGAAGCCATTACGCCTCTTTCAGAAAAGTCACGTTTCTATGACAAACAAGGGGCCGTTCATGCCCGTGTTAGCTGTGACTTCACCAAGGAATTTGGTGTGTTTGTAAAAATTCCTCTCGTCCCGGATCTTTCCTGAGGTTTCCTAAGTCAGGGCGTTATGCCAGTGAGGACGTTATACCAGTGACTAATTGGCATAACGTTCATTATAATCCTCAAGCATCGTCGCAATTCTACTGGGATCGTTCTGTGTCATGATGGCTTCGGCACGCCTTGTCACCTCTTCCATATTCAATTTCAGAATACGGTTTTTAACACGCGGCAAGGCATTGGAGCTCATAGAGAGATCCCGAACGCCTAAACCC
>MAAC01018600.1_pt1 | contig 16331 bp, 11 predicted proteins | sample 1115981 | NCBI WGS metagenome assembly MAAC01 (sample SAMN04961126, study PRJNA320927) | seawater metagenome | isolation source: sample BD02T64 sea water enriched with oil for 64 days | place: USA:Gulf of Mexico | collected 2013-07-27 | reverse complement strand
TATTGGCTTCCACTTCTGCAATTTTAGCTACAATTTCAAGTACCTTTTTACTACCTACTTCCCCCCCTTCACTTTCCGTGGTAATTTTGGAGGATTTACAACCTACCCATATGGTAGACAAAAGGAGTATGGCTAATACCTTTTTCATTTAAGGAATGTATTTATTATACTTGATTTTATCCGCCAACTTATCCGTTCCGCCACCTTTTTCTTCGGCCGCTTTCCAGTTTATCATAGCCTCTTCTTTTTGGCCATTCTGAAATTGGGCGTCCCCTAAATGTTCCATTATTTCTGCCGATTTCTGGGGGTCATTATCTACTGCTTGTTGCAAGTATTTAATCGCTTCAGGGAAATTGCCCATTCGAAATAAAATCCATCCGTAAGTATCTAAATACACGGCACTTTTCGGATTTCGATTTACGGTCCGTTTCGACATTTCCTCCGCTTTATCCAACTGCTCACCTTCCACACTTAAAAAGTAGGCATAATTGTTTAACACATAATCGTTAGATGGTTTCATTCTTAAAGAATGATCGTAAGCCAACCACGCTTTTTGGGTATTCCCACTTTGGTAGTACGCATCCCCCAAATTGGCCATGATTTGTATCTCCAGCTCTGGCATTCCATAAGAAAGTTCCTTTGCCATTTCTAAAGAAGAAATTGCTTTTGTGTAATTTTTCTTTTGTAATTGTCCTAAACCCTGAAAATAATGAGGTAAAACTTGATTTGGAAATAATTCAGAACAAGCAGTGCTATGCTTTATGATAGCATCAATATCATTGATTTCAGAATCAATAAATAGCACTTGGTTCCACACTTGATACTTACTATTATCAATATCAATTGACTTCAAATACATCGTACGAGCCTCTTTCTTTTTATTTTCACCATACAGAAAATCTCCATAAATGGCCCATGTTTTGGCATCATTAGGATTGGTTTTAGTCAAAACTTCTAACAACTCATACATTTCCGCTTTTACTTCTGCATCTTTAACCGATACATCTAATAAAGCTAACAAAATCCCCATTTTAGAATCAATATTAACATCTTTAGAGCCGAAAGCTTCCTCCAAATTTTTGAAAGCTTCCTCTTTTTGTCCAATTTCCGTATAATATTCATACAGCGCTAATTTCACATACGGGTCATTGGGATGTTCCATTTTCAAAGTCTCGTATAACCCAATGGCTTTATCTGTTTCACCTCTTTTTTTGTAAAACGAGGCCAACATACTGACATACCTAATCTCGCTTGGATTTTTTTCCTTTAACTCCACCAATTTGGTTTCTGCTTTCACATCCATTCCTTGATACTCATACAACTTGTATAATTGCTCTGATAAAGAATTATCATATCCTGTTAAGGCCTCCAGGCTTTCATAGGTAGCAATAGCTCCAACCCCATTATTGGAATATAAATAGGCACTACCTAATTCGTAGTAATAATTTAATTCGTTCGGACTCTTTTTAATTAGTTGCTCATAAACCTCGGCAGCCTGTGTATGATTTTTAGTATTCATATACACCGCCCCTAAATTTTCCAAATACCATCTATTATCAGGGATAGCAGCCACTACTTCCTCTGCCATTTGCACTGCCTGATCATTATACCCCATTTGGATAAACAAATTGGAAAGCTGGTATTTAACAGCCACATTATTGGCATCGATAGTTAAACATTGCTGAAAATAAGCCGTAGCTCCTTTAAAGTTGCCCGAATACTTAGCCGACATACCTGCGAAGAAAGTTTCATCAAAAGCCACTTTTTCTCCACCACTTAACGTTTTGGAAGTGAATACTTCTTTATCTACCGATTTTTTTGTGATGTTACATGATGTGGCAAACATGGATACACTCCAAACCGCAATTGCAATATTTTTCCAGCTTTTATACACTATAATCTCCAATATTTAAATCTTCGCTCGCATCTTCTAATTTCACAAAATGCCCAATCATCGAATTGGCTATAGATTTGTTCTTAATAGATGTGTTGCTGTAAACAATAGAATTTTCAATAACGGATGTTTCAACTTTCGTGTTTTCACTTAATGAAACTCCAGGCCCAATTACTGAATTACTAATTTCAACCCCTTCACCAATGTAACATGGCGGAATAATCACCGAGTTGGTTACCTTAACCGAAGGATGAACTAATTCATTCCCTTTTTCAAGTTCGAATGCTAAAACTCTTGAATTGGTATATACCGTGGCATTTTTATTACCACAATCCAACCATTCATCTACTTTTCCAGGTACAAATTTCACTCCTTTTCTGGTCATGTTACGAAACGCATCAGGTAACTGATATTCCCCACCATTCATGATTTCATTATCCAATAAATATTGCAATTCTGATTTCAAGTTATTTCCATCTTTAACATAATAGATACCTATCATGGCTAAATCGGAAATAAATTCGGTTGGTTTTTCTATGTAATCAATAATGACTCCAGCATCATCCAACTTTACCACACCAAAGGCAGATGGATCATCAATTTGTTGTACCCAAAGCACCCCATCAGCATCTTCATCAATTTGAAAATCTGCTTTAAATAAAGTATCTGCAAAAGCCACAATAGTTTTCCCATCCAATACTTCTTCCGCACACATAATAGCATGAGCAGTACCTAAAGCTTCGTCTTGATAATGAATACTACCAACAGCACCTGCGTCTTTGGCAATTTGCATTAACGACTCCTCGGTTTCCTTACCGAAGCGTCCGGTAACAAAGCCAATTTTATCAATAGGTTCGTTACACATTTCCGCCAAATTCTCCACCAAACGTTGCACTATAGATTTACCTGCAATAGGTAAAAGCGGTTTGGGAGTGGTTAAAGTATGCGGACGCATTCTTTTCCCCATTCCGGCCATTGGTACAATAATATTCATTTGTTGTTTTTGTTAGGTTAGATTGTTGCTTGAAAAGACAACGAATTATTTTTTATTTATTCCTTTAAAAATCTTAAAATTTCCTAAACCCGTTTTCTGTAAGAAAAAACTAATAGAGGTCCACAAAACACCTAATCCATAAATCGAACTACGTTTTAGATTAATAGACGATGCTTCTTCAAAATATTTGGTTGGACACGTTATTTCGGCCATTTCATAACCCGCCATAGCAATTTGAGCTAACATTTGGTTATCAAATACAAAATCATCCGAATTAATATTGTAATCAACCGCTTCCAAAACCTCCCTTGAAAATGCGCGATACCCAGTATGGTATTCAGAAAGCTTTTGTCCCATCATAATATTCTGAAACAAGGTAAGCAATCTATTGGCGATAAACTTATAAATAGGCATTCCCCCTTTTAGAGCCCCTTTTCCTAAAATCCGAGAACCCAAAACCACTTGATACACATCGTTGGCAATAACGTAGCTCATGGGCTCAATTAACTTAGGTGTATATTGGTAATCAGGATGCACCATTATTACAATATCCGCATTAATTTCTAGTGCTTTATTGTAACAAGACTTCTGATTACCACCATACCCCTTATTCTTTTCGTGACGAATAACATGCTCTATTCCCAGCCTTTTAGCCAACAGAGACGTATTATCACTACTTTTATCATCTACCAAGATTACCTCATCAACAATATCTCGAGGAATTTCTTTATAGGTCTTTTCAAGTGTTAATTCTGCATTGTACGCAGGCATAACCACCACTACTTTTTTATTCTTTATCATGTGCTAAAATGAGCGCCAAAAGTAATCGAACCATACCAAATTAACCAATTGGATATAAGAACTATTTTTCACGTGAATTAAGGGGCCTAATTTATACAAAAAATGATATTTTGGCCGAAACTTTCTCATGTCCAAATTACTTTTTTCTTTTCTTCTAGTTTCTATCTCTTTTTTTGCCTTTAGTCAGGACCACTCCTATGAAGGTATAAAATCCAAAGGAACCATTCCTGAAGACTTTACAAAATTTACCTTAGACAAAATAAAAGAGGCTCAAGAACAAGCGTTGTACGCTACCAAATCGAATAGGAAGGCCAGATCTGAATTTTACGAAATATCCAATTTCGGGGTAGATCAACTACTTCAAAGTGGTCGAGTTTGCTTTAACGATACGATCAGCAACTATGTTAACCAAGTTTTTGAAGAAATTCGGTTTGCCAACAAATCAATTCCATTAGGTATCCGAATTTACACGGTAAAATCACCTGTTGTAAATGCGTTCACGACCGATCAAGGTATTATTTTCATTAACACAGGGTTAATAGCCCAATTAGAAAACGAAGCCCAATTGGCATTTATTCTATGTCATGAAATAGTTCATTATATGGAGAACCATGTCATGGAAGGTTTTATTGCGAGTTCTGAAATTTCAAAAAGCAAAAACGATTATAAAAGGACCTCAAATATTGACAAAGAATTAGCGACTACTAGATATTCGCGAAAACTAGAAACCGAGGCCGATAAAAAAGGACTGAAAATGTTCCTGAAAACTACCTACGATCCATTCGCCATTGATGGTGTATTTGATGTTCTTTTATACTCCTACCTCCCTTTTGATGAATTACCCTTTGACAGCAGCATTTTAGAGATTGGAAATTATCAAATACCGGATGGATACTTTCTCACGGAATTTAAAGATATTCATGTAGATGAAAACGAAGACGACTCCAGGCATACACACCCTAATATTGGAACACGAAGACGAATGGCCAATAAATTGGTCAACGAAGCGAAGGTTAGTGGCTCCAAGTTTCTAGTATCAGAAAAAGACTTTTACGCAGTTAGAGCGGCAGCTAGATATGAGGTTTTACGCTTACAAATGATCAATACACAGTATTCGGAAGCCTTATACAGTGCATTTATTTTACAAAAGGAATATCCTAATAATCCACTGCCTAAAATTGCTATAGGCGAAATACTTTATGGGACCGCTCTTTTTTCAAATACTCGAGATAAAAGAACGGTAGTTGGGTATTACAAAAAACAACAAGGCTATATTCAATCTACATTTTATCTACTCAATAAACTTCAACCTGAATCCATAACACTTCTTGCCTTACGATACAACTTGTATTTACACCAATTATACCCCGAGAATAACGGTATTGAAAACAGAATAACCTCATTATGTAAAGACCTGGACTACCATCATGGGGTATCCTTTGATGATTTAGTCTTTTCAATTCCTGTAAAGGAAGAAGAAATAGTAAGCCAATCAACGGACCTCATAGAAACTCCAAAAACAAAAAGTAAATACGATCGAATAAACGCACGTAAAAAGAAAAAGGAAAAAGTTTCAAAAACTCAATGGGCCAAGGAAATTTTTTATCAGAGTGGTGATGAAGATGAAATAGAAGAGTATTTTGAAAAAGGTAAAAAGTTATCAGAAATAAAAAAGTACCAACTCGCCAAAACAGATGATCCCGATCTAAACTCAGAAGCGAGACAGCAAAAAGCTAAATATGAAAAATTAAAAAGGAATAAAGGTAGAGCTTTAGGCATTGAAAAAGTGGTGCTGGTGGACCCATATTATAACATATATAATTATACCAAGGAAGAAGTACATCAACAAGTTAAATCTGAAAAGGAAGAAATACAGGCAATGGATAATCTGGAGAAAATAGCCCAGAAGACCCACTTAAATTTAAACATATTAACCCCGTATAAATTTGCCGGTTCAGACATTTCCAAATACAACGATTTTTCATTACTAAATGAATGGGTCAACGAAAGATATTCTTTTGGTAATAGATCTAACTACACCTCCTCTACCGAAGAGATTCAAGATTTAGTGGATCGTTATGGTACCAAATACTTCGCCTGGACCGGGATTGTGAATACCACTCTTCCAAGGGAGAGTAAACTTTTAGTTGCGTTATATAGCATCTATTCGATTGTTGGTATTCCTTTGGGGATTTATTATGCAACCACCAAAGAAAAACACACGAAAATTTATTTTGCTCTTTTCAATATTGAAACGGGCCAATTAGTTATGTACGAAAACAGAGATGTATCTATGTCTGACTCTGATGGATTGCTGAACTCACAGTACTACGACATATTTAATCAAATTAGAAACTAACTATTATTACCCCAATGAAATTTTCATATTATTCTAAAAAGATACTCTTCCCAATACTTTTAGTCTCCCTTTTAGCGGTTAGTATTCATACGTATGGACAGGTATCAGGTTATTTAGGCAAGCGAATTCTAGTCGGATTTGAAGTGCCTTGTATTGTCAAATTAAATTTAATGAGCCCAATAGATTACACTTATGGTTACTATAACGAAAACCATAATTTTGTAAACACCAATGAGTATGCAAAAGTAAATTTCCTTTATCGTCCTACTTTTAAAGTGGAATATGTCTTTACAAGAAAGAGCACCGTGCAAATGTTTGTACGAATTTTCAATCCCAAGGTAGACATCCCTATTTTCACTAGAGACTCAAACAGCCAAACCCTATCCTACACACCCAAGAGTCGTGTTAAAATGAACACCATTAATATAGGGGTAAAATACAAGTTGTATTTCGGAGACGCTGTGAGCCCGATTGGATTTTACAATAGTTTTGGTTTGGAATATTCTAGAATGAAATTCGATGTGGACACCAATACTTTTTCGACCGACAATTATCAATACTGGAATCAAGGAAGTAATTATGCCATACCTGAACCCACTACCACTTCCAATTTTATTGCCAGCTACTGTTTTGGCAAACAAAGTACTCTTGGAGACCATTTACTTATGAACATTGGCTTTGAACTCGCTATTCCAATACGACTAAAAAAATCGGAGGAAACAGTGGCAGAAGAGGATTGGGCTAAAACAGCCGGCTCCATACAGACATGGAAACATTCTTTTGTTAATGTCACCCTTGGCTTTTCGTTACCCCTTTAAATAACTAAGGGCCAATACCTGTTACCAATTTACCATTTCGAACATTCAAAAAGCTCAAAAAAAACATATTTTGCAAAAAAAATTAATCGCTATGAACAAGTGGACTTTACTCTTATTTTTCTTTGTTATTTGTGCACAAGGCAAAACCCAAGAGACCTCCTATACTGGCCTTAAATCCAAAGGATATATTCCGGATGATTTCACAACACTCACCTTAGAAAAAATCAAAAAAGCCCAAAACAAAAAACAAAGTCAGGCAAAATCAAAATTTTACGAATTATCAAATTTCGGGATAGACAAATTACTTCAAAGCGGACGGGTTTGCTTTAACGACACCATTAGTCAATATGTTGCTAAGGTTCTAAAGGAAATTCAAAAAAGCAACCCATCTGTTCCTAAAAACTTAAAAATATATACCGTAAAATCACCCGTAGTAAATGCTTTCACTACAGACCAAGGAATAATATTTATCAATACCGGATTATTGGCTCAATTAGAAAATGAGGCACAATTAGCTTTCATTCTTTGTCACGAAATTATTCACTATACAGAAGACCATGTTATGGAGGGGTTCCTAAATCAAACAGATTTAGACGATAGTAAAAATGACTATAAACGAACCACTTACATTGATAAAGAGTTGGCTACAACAAGGTTTTCAAGAAAGTTAGAAAACGAAGCCGATGAAAAGGGTTTAGCGTTATTCTTACAAACAAAATACGATCCAGCTGAAGTTGATGGTGTTTTTGATGTGCTACTATACGCACATTTACCCTTTGATGAACTTCCATTTGATAGCGCATTGTTAGAGGTTGGTGAATATAAAATACCCCCTAAGTATATTCTAAAAAAATTCAATGATATTGAAGTTGATGAAAATATTGATGACTCAAAATTAACTCACCCCAATATTGGTACTCGAAGAAAAAATGCAAAAAACATACTTTCCTTGCTCCCTAAAACTGGCGAAAAATTTCTCATCTCTGAGAATGACTTTTTTTCGGTTAGAGATGCCGCAAGAATAGAGGTTTTAAGGTTACAAATCATTAACTCAAAATATCCAGAGGCCTTGTATAGTGCATTTATCCTAGCCCATGACAACCCAACACTTTCCTTACCTGAAGTTGCAATTGGTGAAATACTATATGGCTCAGCACTCTTTGATAATTCTAATTCAGATAGAACGGTTCTAGGAGACTATAGGGTACATCAAGGATTTGTTCAATCAGCTTATTACCTATTACATAAATTAAATTCAAAAAACCGGGGATTGGTTGCTCTTCGTTACAATTTATTCCTCCATCAAAAATACCCACAAAACAAAACCATAGAAAACAGGATAATTTCTCTTTGTGAGCATTTAGACTTTATCCATGACATCCATTACTCAGATTTAAATTTTTCAATTTCACAAGACAGCTTATCCAGCCATGAAAATGCCCCCCCTTTGTCTGAGCAAAAAAAAGGGAGTACCCCAATTGTTTATGTAATGAATTCAGACGAAGACAAGGTCGATTTAGATAAAGAAGAGAAAATACGAACATCCACCAAAAAAGCGGACCCTAATTGGGCCCAACACATCTTTTTTCAAAGTGGAGATACCGCTGAAACAAAATCATTCTTCAAAAAAGGAGAACAACTTTCCAAGAAAAAACAATACTTATTAGGAATTACGGACGATCCAAAAAAAAATAGAAAATCTAACAGAGATAAAGAAAGATATCGGAAAAAAACAAAGAAAAAAGGGCGTTCTCTCGGCTTAAACAAAATTGTTTTAGTTGATCCTTATTATTCCATTTATGACTTCACAAAGAAAGATGCTCACAAACAAATAGAATCAGAGAATGAAGAAATTGAAACTCTCAAAAGGTTTGAAAAAACAGCCAAACAAGTAAATCTAGAATTGGACATATTAACCCCTTATCGATTTGATAGTTTAGATGTTGAAAAATACAATGATTTCTCCCTATTAAATGAATGGGTAAATGAACGTTTTGTTTTAGGAGGGCGGTCTCAGTACCCATCATCTGCAGAAGAAGTGCAATATTTGGTTAATAAATATAACACGAAATACTTTGCTTGGTCCGGCCTCATCAATACCAGTCTTCCCAGAAAGAATAAGATTTTAGTTGGCGCTTTAAGCCTTTATTTTGTTGTAGCCATACCCTACGGAATTTATTATATTGCCTCTGACAATAGGACCACACATATCTATTTTGCCATTTTTAATATCGAAACTGGCCAGCTAGTCATGTACGAAAACAGACCTATAGATATGAATGACACCAACGGACTCCTAAATTCTCAGTACTACGATATTTTTAATCAAATACACAATTAGCATCGAAAGAAACACCGATTATATGAACTCTACAGTAAATACAAAAACTATCCTCTTAAGCTTACTTTTTGGGTTTTATGTATCCACCGGATTTTCACAAGTACCGGGATATATGGGTAAAAGAATTGCCCTAGGCATTGATCTTAACACTTCTGTTTGGCAAAGAGGACAATTTACCTACGGATATTACTCTGAGCAGGGAGAATTCACCCCCACGTTGGAATTATACCCGCAACTATATGTTATGTTTAGACCTACTCTAAAACTAGAATTTGCCACATCTCGTAAAAACTCTATTCAAGGTTTTTTCCGAATGTTTAGCTCCAAAGCAGATGCTCCAAAAATCAACATCCCATATGAGAGCATAGATGGATACACCCTAAATTTAACCTATATCCCTCGGGATTTGGTACAGATGAAAGGCCTAAATGTAGGAATTAAAATTACGCATTATTTTGGCCAACAAATTAGCCCTATAGGTTTTTACAATAGCTTTGGTTTAGAATACTCAAGAATGACCTTTAAAACATCGCAGACTAATTTTTCGGCATATCATCCCATAACAAAAACACTTGAGTATACTGATATACAACCCGATATCGGACAAAACATAATTGTATCCTATACCTTAGGACGACAAACGACACTTAAAGAAAAAGCATTAATTAATTTTGCTTTCGAGTTTGGTTTTCCAATACTATTTTATATACCTGAGGATGGCATTGAAAGACAAAATTGGGCACAGGTTAATGGGGCCAAGCAAGCACTTAATCATTCGGCAGTCAACTTTGTAATTGGATACTCCCTCCCTTTTTAATTTTTTATGAATGCACCAAAAATACAGGACATGAAAAAATTTTCATTTTTAATTCTAATCACCCTATGTTCCTTAATTAGCATAGCTCAAAACCAGAATTATTATGGTTTAAAATCCAAAGGAGATATTCCGGATGATTTCACGACCCTTACCATCCAAAAAGTGGAAGCCGCCAAACAACAAATTGAAGGAAAAGATAAAACAAGATCAAAGTTCTATGAGGTCACAAATTTTGGTGTAGATAACCTTCTTCAAAGCGGAAGTGTTTGTTTTAATGACACGCTGAGTAGTTATGTGGAAAATGTGTTAGAGGAAATTAGATCTGCTAACCCATCTATTCCAATTGACATTCGGGTATATTCGGTTAAATCACCGGTGGTAAATGCCTTTACTACAGATCAAGGAATAATTTTCATCAATACAGGATTAATCGCACAACTAGAAAATGAAGCTCAATTGGCTTTTGTTTTATGTCATGAAATCATTCATTACACGGAAGGACATATCATGGAGGGGTTTCTAGAGAACACAGAAATCAACAACAAAAAGAATGACTATCACCGAACAAAGTCTATTGACAAAGAGTTATCCTCTACTCGATTTTCGAGAAAATTGGAAAAAGAAGCCGATAAAAAAGGACTAAAGTTATTTTTAAACACAGATTACAATCCACAGGAAGTAGATGGTGTTTTTGATGTACTTCTATATTCCTATTTGCCTTTTGATGAAATTCCATTTGATAGTAGCATTTTGGAAATTGGGAATTACCAAATTCCAGATAAATATTTTTTAACCGAATTAAATGAAATTGAAGTGGATGAAGACGAAGATGATTCCCGCCATACACATCCCAATATCGCCAAACGGAGAAAAAGAGCGGACGATATTCTAATTAAAGAAAAGCAAACAGGAAAAGATTTTATTGTTTCAGAAAAAGACTTTTTTGCGGTCCGAGCTGCGGCTCGTTACGAGGTATTACGTTTACAACTAATAAATGGAAATTATAGCGAGGCTTTGTATAGCGCTTTTATTCTTAATCAAGAATTCCCTAACAACCCACTCCCTCAATTGGCTATTGGCGAAATACTCTTTGGAACCGCTCTATTTGCCAATGACAATAATAAAAAAGAAGTAACTGGTTACTACAAAAAGAAACAAGGTAGCGTACAGCAATGTTATTTCCTATTAAACAAACTAAAATCAAAAGATATCACCATTTTAGCTACGCGATACAACTACATGTTGTTGGAAAAATATCCTGATGATTTTTTGGTGAAAAAGAGAGTTGAAAAACTATTTACAGAATTGGTATATCACCATGAATTAACCTCTTCAAAATTTAATTTCGATAATTACGCCAGCCCCAAATCGGACTCTACAACAACGAAGGTTAAACAAGTTAACAGTAAATATGACCGAATCAAATCAAAAAAGAAATCCCAGTCAAAAAAGAGCATCGATAAAAACTGGGCTTTTGACTTATTTGTAGGTTGTGGTTGCGAATCAGATGTAGATGATTTTTTTGAACTCGCTAAAGAAAAGTCGGATAAAATCCAATTGCATCGAGGTGAAACGGATGATTTGGATTTAAACAAAGCTTCTAGAAAAGATACGGAGGAATACAAAAAGTTAAAAGAAAAAAAGGGCCGATCATTGGATATCCCTAAAATTGTAATAGTGGATCCTTATTACATTGTTTATGACCAACTGAGTAAAAAGGACAACCTGAAACTTATGAAGTCGGAACAAGAACAAATAGAACAGATTAGCGAATTGGAATCCATGGCTAGCAGCTCTAACCTAGAATTAACCATTTTAAGCAATTACAAATTCAAAACGGGAGATGTAGATAAATTCAATGATTTTTCATTATTGAAAGAATGGGTTTCTGAACGTTATTTAATGGGCGACAAAACGAGTTTAACCTCATCGGCCGAGGAAGTTCAAAACCTAATTGACAAATACGACACTAAATATTTTGCCTATACAGGTGTGGTGAGTACAAATATTCCTAGAAGGAAAAAATTTGGCACTGCATTTCTTTACGGTTGCACCATCATTGGACTGCCCTATTCCTTTTATTATCTATTTACAGATCAAAAAATCACACTTATCTATTTTGCCTTATTTGATATTGAGTCTGGTGATCTGGTGATGTATGAAGAACGTGAACTATGGGAAAAAGATAGTGATGGATTGTTAAGGAGTCATTACAGCGAAATGTTTAACCAAATAACCCGTAATTAAGATGACAACCACAATTTCAAAATTGCAATATCCATTCTACAAGAATCTTTCCAAGTGGGTTATGGTATTTTCATTTATCCTGACGAGTATAAGTAGTGTATTTGCTCAAGGTTATATTGGTAAAAGATTCGCTATTGGCTTTGAACTCCCACTTAATATGGGAATTATCTCACAGCAAAATTTCACCTATAAATCACCAGACGAATATGGCGATTTACAAACGGTACCGATGGATATAGAAAAATGGTATTTAAATGCCCGGCCATCCATAAATTTAGAACTAATTCTTAATCGAAAATCTTCAATTCAAGCTATATATAGGTACTTTACCGATGTCATAGATGTTGGTGGATTTCAGCACCAACAGGAGCAGTATTACTCCAATTCTAAGTCACGGATGAATAGCCAAGGATATGGTTTAAAATACAGACACTGGCGTAGAGATGGCCTAAGTCCATTGGGGAAATATCTTTCATTTGGCGTAGAGTACATCACATCAAATGTTACCGTTCAAGACAGACAATTTCATTCTAAGTATGGCCATACCTATACTCCAGATACCAAAACCAGTCATTTTGGAGGATCCTTTGGTTTTGGCACACAATATTCCCTTAGTCCCAAAACAGTATTCAATTTTGGGGTTGAGGTAGGAATTGGCTATAATTTAGCAAATTCCGGGGATAGTCAAAGTGGGCAAGCCCTAGCTGAAGAATGGGCTAAAAAGAATAGCAAAACCTCCTTAAGCAGGGCATACATTATTAATGTGATTTTAGGGATTTCCCTTTTCCCATAACATGCCCAACATTGGGGCTGAAAAAACAAAAAAGGATGTATTCCCATTTTTTCCAATCATGGCTGAGACTATTTAATCCTATTATTAAAATCGGTTTCATTCTTATTTTATTAATGCTATTTAAAAGCTATCTTTTAGTCAAGGCTATTTTGGAAAAAGGATGTCTAGTGGGTTTGAAACACCTGTAAACATGAGTGTAAATCTGTTGTTTTATGAAGCCTACTAGGATTAAGGTGATACTTCTGACCCAGCCCCAAAAAGAAGCCACATTACCGGTACTTTTGGTTTTGGTACACAACATGCTTTGCGCTCTAAAACGGTGTTCAATTCCCGAATTGAGGTTGGCATTGGTAGAAATATTTTTAACCGTGGCTCGGTGAAGGATTTACAACGATCCCTTCCATCGGTTTATGACTGGGCAAAAAAATAGTAGAACTAGTATTAATCGAGCTTATATAATAAGCGTTGTTTTAGGACTTTCTTTATTCCCTTAGTTTCTTTCCCCAAAACTAGCCATAATCTTATCAAAAAGCGTAGTCGCCAGTTTCACATAAGACTCGTGAGTCCAACCTGCTACATGTGGCGTTAATACGACCTTATCAGAATTTGCTAAATAGGTAAATGGCTCGGGGATTTGAGCCCCTTCAAAGTTCCCAAAGGCTTTGGTTTCGTATTCCAATACATCTAAACAAGCGCCTAAAACTTTCCCTGATTTCATTCCTTTCATTAACGATTCGGTATGTACTATTTTCCCTCTTGCAGTATTGATTAGGTAAAAGGGGTGGGTACAATTGGCAATAAACGTTTCCGAAAATAAATAACGGGTTTCATCCGTTTCAGGTAAGTGAAAACTAATCACATCAGATTGTTCTTGAATTTCTTTTAAGGATGCAGCCTGTGCATTTTCATCGGTTATGGGAGCGTATTTATCGTATGCTAAAACTATTACATCAAACCCAGATAATTTTTTGGCAAAACGTCTACCCGTGTTTCCGTAACCAATTAAACCAAGGGTTAAACCGTCTAACTCTATCCCTCTATTTTTTTCACGATTCCATTCTTGGTTTCGAACTTCCGCATCCCCATGTTTCAATTTATTGAACAACATCAACAACATACCCAAAGCGTGTTCGGCCACCGCATTTCTATTTCCTTCCGGAGAATTGAATACCTGAACATGGTGTGCTTTAGCGGCAACTTGATCAATATTCTCTAATCCAGAACCTGAGCGAGCAATAAATTTGAGTTGCTTTGCGGCCACCAAAAAGGTTTGATCAATCGTAAATTTACTTCGAATTACTACCCCTTGATACTGCTCAATTACATTGAAAATTTGTTCTTTATTCCATTGGGTTGCATCCGTACATTGATAGCCGGATTGGGTTAAACGACTTTCCAAAATAGGATGAACCGAATCAATAAATAGTACGTTCATAGTTGAAATAAATGGATTATGGAAAACAGAGAGTTTACATTTTACATCATGGATGCATATATATATTGCCCCACAAAGAAGTAAATAAATAGACCCGTAATATCATTCATTGTAGTAATAAACGGCCCGGTAGCTAATGCGGGGTCAATATCTAATTTTTCTAACGATAATGGAATTAAAGTCCCGGTAACTGAAGCAAACAAAACCACTAATAGAAGTGCTGAGCTTATAGTATAACCAAGTTTAATATCAGAAAACACCAACATACTAAATAACATAGCCAGCCCCGAAATAATTAATCCATTTAACAACCCTTGTTGCAACTCCTTCCACAATTTCCCCGTCAAATCATTGTTCTTTAGGGTATTATTAGCCAATCCTTGCACAATAATTGCGGATGATTGCACGCCAACATTTCCACCTGTTGCGGTAATCATCGGAATAAAAAATGCTAATGCTGGAATAGTTGCTAAAGAGGTTTCGTAACCTCCAATAACCATAGCACTTAACATAGAACCACCTACTCCAATAATTAACCAAGGTAATCGGGCTCGCATCAATTGCCATATAGAATCTGAATGTTCAATATCCTCCGAAATACCAGAAGCCATCTGGTAATCTTTATCCGCTTCTTCCCGAATAACATCTACCACATCATCAATGGTGATTCTACCCACCAACCGTTTCAAGGCATCAAGTACTGGAAGCGCTACCAAATCATATTTATCCATAATTTGAACGACCTCTTCTTGCGAAGTATCGGTATGTACCCCTTCAATATCTTCAATCAAGATATCACTCATTCGAGAATGTACGTTGGCTGTTAATAATTTTTTTAAGGGTAGTCGGCCTTTCAATATATTATTCCCATCAACGACATAAATGGTATACACTTGTTCAATTTCGCCTGCTTGCTTTCGCATTTCACGAATACTACGTGCAATATCCCAAGAATCTTCAACTACGACCATTTCCTTACCCATCAAAGCACCAGCGGTACCTTCTTCGTAATTTAACAAGTCAATAATATCGCTAGCGTGTTCTACGTCCTCAATAGCCGAAACCACCTTGTTTTGCACTTCTTCATCTAATTCCTGAAGTAAATCAACGGCATCATCCGACTCCAAGTTATTTACAAACTTGTCGGCAATTTCTTGTGGACTTAAACTTTCCACCAGTTTTTCACGCTGGTCTTCATCCAACTCCATCAGTACAGCAGAACTATCTTCGTCATTCAAATGACTCATGATTTTTTCTGCCTCTTCAACGGAGAGGTCGTCCATAATTTCGGCTATATCGGCTACGTGCAGTTCGGCCAAATAATGACTTAATACATCCCTGTTACCTTCATTTAAAAGTGATTTCAAATGGGCAATAGACTCCTTATTTACCTCAAATCTTTCCATACAGATTTTGCTTGTTGCAAAAATAGTATTTAATGGGTGTAGAAAACGACCGAAATAGCAGTTATCCCCATTAAGAAATTACTAATCGATAGCTTTCCAAACCATATCTTTCAACTCCGTTAAACCCATATGGGCCGCAGATGAAATAAAGGTATAAGGAATATCAATGGTCATCTCCTCTTCAATAGCTTCTTGTAATTCTTCGTCAAGCAAATCCGTTTTGGTAATAGCTAACACCCGTTTTTTATCCAGTAATTCCGGATTATATTTCCGTAATTCGTTTACCAAAATCTCATATTCCTTCGTAATATCATCCGCATCTGCTGGCACCATAAAAAGCAATGCAGAGTTACGTTCTATATGACGTAAGAACCGAATACCCAGACCCTTACCTTCTGACGCACCTTCAATAATACCGGGAATATC
>MAAC01011353.1_pt1 | contig 16341 bp, 19 predicted proteins | sample 1115981 | NCBI WGS metagenome assembly MAAC01 (sample SAMN04961126, study PRJNA320927) | seawater metagenome | isolation source: sample BD02T64 sea water enriched with oil for 64 days | place: USA:Gulf of Mexico | collected 2013-07-27 | reverse complement strand
ACAGGTATTCATCATTTAAAACAATCAAAGATTATCAAACATAAAACAGGTATGAATTTTAATTCCTTTATCAACGAATTCCGTATTAAAGAAGCCAAAGAAATTTTGAGTCATCCTACTGCGTTTATGGAGAAAAGAGTCACAATTGACAGCTTGGGTTCTGAAGTGGGATTTAAAACTAAGACCTCATTTTATAAGGCATTTAAACAATTTGAAAAAACAACACCTGCTCAGTATTTTAAAAATTCGCAAGACAAATTGAATTGAACTACATTCAGATGGCTGTACTGTCATTAAATGAATGTTTTTTTACTATCAAAAAGTAAGATATCAGCTGAATATCCTCCATCCTTTTATTTTAAATTCGACCTTTTTAAGTATAAATAGGTGAACTATTCGGTGCACATAATTCCTAATCAAAAAAAGTTCCCATCCTTTTTGAAGATGGGAACTCATTTTCTTATTTGCTGTACTCTATAGTATAATAATAGCCTGACTGACCGAGATAACCTTTATCCGTACCAACGACTAATTTATCTTCATCCAATGATATCAAATCGTATTCGGATACTTCATCTCCATAGATGATTATTTTACTTTCATCTTCATAGAAACTCCATACCCCAGAATAATGATCTGCTTGTCCTCCACAGGGCTCATTTCGACTCTCCTTAAAGCTACCATCTGCCTTAAATTCCCACTCATCATCTTTATTGCAATCTTGAAGAAATGGGAACAAATTTGTTTCTGGAATACCTTCAAATGAAATTGCCGGATCTACCGTTGCTCCAGAAATGTGCCAATCATGACTAATAATTATCTCGGTATTCGTTAAAGAATCATCATTGTCCTTTTCACAGGCAGTGAATGCAAAAATTGAAAAACAGGCCATGCCTAGAATTGTCGTTCTCATAATATTTGAATTAGTTTTAATTGGAATTAGAACGTTGGTTAAAATTAATTAGTATACCACAATTACCATTTGTGACGTATCCTAAATACTCCTAGAAAAAAATCCTTTGTAGAGAAGATACTTACCACACGCGTACATATCATTTGTACTATGCGTACAAAGCAAGATTATATCCTTAATCAAAAGAATGGTAAATATGTACCTGAAAAGGAGGGATTAAAAGCTATTCAACGAGATGGATTAGACTATGAATTTACTGTAGTATTTAATCTTGATTCCAAAAATCAAGCTACTTGTTCTAAGGATAGAACAGGGCTAATAAGATGCTTGGAATCCATGACCTATCCAAAGGTGGAATCTCTAGCACCATCATTGATGTACGTAGAGTTCTGAGTGTAGCATTAAAGTGTAATGCTAGTGGATTTATTCTAGTACATAATCATCCTAGTGGAAGATTATCCCCTAGTAAAGCTGACAAGGACATTACGGACTGAATGGACAGTTATGCTAAGCAAATGGATATTGAATTGCTAGATCATCTTATTATATCTAGGGTAGGATATTATAGCTTCAGAGATGAAGGAATATTGTAATTGTGGTACTCAGTGAGAGAACAACTAATTCATATTTTCGTAACTTACTGACTATTATTATAAATATAATCTTGTAATATGAAATTAATATTTCTCTTCTTAATAGCAATGTCATTTTCTACTCTATCCTATTCTCAAGAATTCAGCTTCCAAATGTTCTTTGAAGATGCTGTTGGAAATAAGGATACTATTACACTTGGATATGATATCAATGCTACAGATAGTCTTGACTCATTATTTTCTGAAGTTAATATTATTACAACCCCACTAGATACTAATTTAGATGTGAGAATATCCAATGAATGGTTCAATCGTACTTATAATTCTACAACTGGAACCTATCATACAAAAAAGCAAATAGTAGATTATTCATGTAGCAATTGGTATTCAGCTTCAAGCATAGATATTTTCACAGAATATTGGCCAGTAACTGCATATTGGGATAGTTCATTGTTTTCTGATTCTTGTAGAAAAGCAAGTGTATTTACTGATATATCTCCTGGAGGATGGTTTGATGTTTTAGGCCCAAGTAACATGGATATAGAATATATGCAATCCTCAAATGAAGTCACTTTTACTACTAATGTTCCTGATTATCAATATCCATTGGCCAATTACTATTATATCAATAATGAAAATGATACAATCCCATTCTTCTGGTATGCATTTGGGAGTAATTCTATATTCACTTTTGATATTGACGAAATTACTCCTTCTGATGTCATTACACTTTCTCCAAACCCTGTTACCAACTTTATCCAGATCAATCATGATATAGATGATTTAGAGATTAAACAGATAAAAATATTTGATCTCTTAGGAAGAGAACAACAGGTAAAATGGGAAGACAACTCTATTGACTTGAGCAATATTTCAAATGGAATTCTTTTTGTTCAAATAACCCTAGAAAACAATCAAAGCTTCACGTATAAGATAATCAAAGAATGAGTACTCAACGGGTGTAATTTAGGTTACACCCTATATTATATCTACTTCACAAGCACACACAAGAATGTCCACACTATCTTTTTACCTTTTAATCCTCCTCCAAGGTATCCAGATAAAAATCAGAACAAAAAATGAGAGAAGAACCACTAAAAGCATTTGATTATCAATATGCTCTTGTGCACTATCATCTATATTGTGAGAGGACATCCTTAAAGCGTAAGACATGAGAATATAATACCCAGATGCCAAAACAGCACAGATTGAGATAATTATCTTAACAATTAATGAATACATAAAAAAGTACTTTTTATTCAATTAAATAACATCCGACAAGATAATATTTTCAATTTCACAAGCACACACAAGAATGTCAACACTGTCCTTTTAGACCTATTTGACACTTTATATTTTTGTACACCATATTACTATATAACCTTTTTGAAATTAAAAGGATCATGGATATTGAGTAAGTCCTAAGAACCAAAACATTTTCAAGTGTATACCTAATAACAACGGAAATATAAATACTGCAATCCACTTATTCAGTTTTGATTCATCTTCTGACTTGAATATCCCTCCAATTAGAAAAATATATGCTGGTACCAAACCAATAAACATCATTAAAACTATCCACCCAATTCCAGTTAAGTCATGTGTACCCCCAGCATATAATTTTATCCCAACATCATGTATTATAATTAAACCAGCAAGGAGGATACTTTTCAAAATTGGCTGTAGCTCTGTAATTACAAGTCCAATTAAAATGGATAACAGTATTAAAACTATTGGTGTTAACATTATTCCATAAGGAGCAAAAAAATGACCAATAAGAATATTGGCAACAACAATTCCAATAGCAAACAATATTGAATTTTTTGTATTCATTCTAAATATTTTAAATCTCAAAATTAATATTCCTTGCATATTTTGCAAGGCTAATCTATATCAACTAGTTCCTTAAGTCGTACACCAAAACAACTCGTAAGTCTATACAATGTATGAAGAGTAGGATTTGTCCTACCAGCTTCTATTCTTGAAAGATTAGACTTATCTATACCACCTTCAATTTTACCCACTACATCCATTAAAGATAGCCCTTTTGCTTGTCTTATAGACTTGATCTTAGCCCCTACTCTTTTGTAAAGAATTTCCTTTTCCATGTTGTACTATTTGACAACCACAAGGAAAGACATATCCTTCGCTGAAGGAGTTTTGTAATCTATCTGAAAAATCATTAACCATTCTTTTTCTCATAACGATTAAATGAAATCATTGCAATTATTACGCATATCATAGAAATTATCCCCAAATAACGTCCTGCATTGTTTGACCAACTTAAGTCATTATAGTCAGTTAAAGTTAGTTGTACAACTATCATTATAAATGCAAAAATGCTTAAACCGAATCCAAATTTTCTCATACTTTATTTCTCTTTTTAATGAATGCCAACTAGTCAACAAACGCAGTTTATTGCGTTTATTTCTCTTTCAAATATACTTTTTCTTTAAAAAATTGAAAGGATTCGTAATGTTTGTAAAGTTAGTTTTTAGAATTCTCCCCCCATTGGTGTAGTTTGTAACTATATCCCTCATATAATCTCAATTTATTATTACCATACAAGGTAATAATTTAGATTTCATGAGCATGCAAAAAAATATCCACACATGCCTTTTAGTCCTTTTTGACACTTGTAAGTCTTCAAATAATTTGGACTGTAAATTAGTATTTTTAAGTCACAAACATTTCTTAACGTAACGTTTCCAACACTCTATCAAAACTCTAAAAGCATATCAGAATTTGTCGAAAAAACATGCAAAAAACGTGCAAATTCAAAACACCTACAAACCATACAACACTATTAACTAATTAATTAACCCCAAAAAGGTAGTTTACTCATAATCAGGTGGCCCTTGGTTCGAGCCCATTGGCCCACCGAAAAGCTTCTCATTTATTTGAGGTGCTTTTTTTGTTTTGGGTGGTTTGAAAGAATGTTGAAGATATACTACTTGTTTACATCGAGTTAGAAACTCTCGGAAGAGGGCTTAATAAGTATTTACCAACAGTTGGAAACTTGTTCTAGAAGAGGTAGGGTTTTACGTTTGAATGACATCTGGATACCACCTATCCTAAGTATCCTCTTTTAATAACACAAGAGAACGTAAATACATAATAGTTTTTTTAATCATATAAATTGAATTAACTTAGACGTAATCAACTACACACTAACATATTAGAGTTTTTTTTATTGATACTAATAGAAAAAAAAGAATTTAAACAATGGGCCATGAGATGGGGAATTGGCAAGAAAAGAAGTTGTATTAAATAGGTTTATGCTTAGTTTCCATTTTGCTTTAGTACTTGGTCTTTAAAAAATTTAGAGGTATGAAAACAAAATTACTTTGGAAAAGTTTGGCTAGCCTATTGGGAGCCATCTTTTTATTTGGATTAACCGTTAATGCACAAACGGTTTCGGTAAACTTTACCGGAATGACTCCTCATATTGGTCAAAAATTGGAAGCCCGTCTTATAAGTAAAAAAAGTCTACAGGAAGTCGATCGGTCCAAGATTGAAACAATTACATCTGCTACCTTTAGCATATTGTTGGAAGGTGTTATCGGGGAAAGTTATTATGTCGATTTTTATGCCGATTTAAATGGAAATGGTGTTTACGATTCTCCCCCTACGGATCATGCCTGGAGAACAGATATTGGTTTGGAAAGCATTTCATCAGGGATCACTAATGTGGCCTTTGCTCACAATACCTCCTTTGATGAAATTGGTTGGATGCACGAATTGACCTTAGAACTTTCAGGTATGACACCTCATTTAGGGCAAATGTTGGAAGCCAGATTATTGGATATCAATCAAAATATGAAAGAGGTTTCTAGGCAAAGTATATCTTCTTTAACAACAAATAGTTTCAATCTCACCTTTCCTGGAATTACAGTAGGAAATAGCTACTATATCGACTTTTATGCAGATCTGAATGGGAATGGCGTTTATAATGCTCCTCCTGTAGATCATTCCTGGAGAATAAAACTGGACAATTTATTGGGAGATACCACAGTGAGTTTTATGCATAATACCAATTTTATGGAAATTGATTGGAGGTACTTATTGACTATAGATATTGTTGATATGTCACCACACATTGGCCAGATGCTAGAATTGAGAGTGATAGATACGGATAATGATTCTGAAGTTGGTCGTATAAAAAGAATAGTCGATACGCCACCAGACCTTAGTGTGGTAATGCCCGTTGTGCAAGCCGGTCATAGTTATACAGTCGACTTTTATGCAGATTTGAATGGAAATGGTATTTACAATTCTCCACCTGTCGATCATGCATGGAGAGATACTACTGCCATCAATTTGGTAGAGAATACAACTATTTCATTTTCACATAATGCAAATTTTACTGATGTTGCTTGGAATTATCTACTCACCTTTCATGCGGAGAATATGACACCTCACTTGGGACAATTATTTGAACTAAGAGTTATAGATACAGTTTCTTCACTGGAAATTGGAAGAGTTCGTCTAGATTCTATTCAAACTGCAGATTTTATGTTGCAAGTTCCAGGATTGGAAATAGGTAAAGCCTATCAAGTAGACTACTATGCGGATTTGAATGGGAACGGATTATACAATAGTCCACCTACTGATCATGCCTGGAGGGAATTTTTCACAGATATCAACGGGGATACCAGTTTGACTTTTGCTCATAATACCAATTTTACAGATATCATTTGGCCAGGTATTGGAATAATAGAAATTCAAGATGGTTCAAAAATCAAAATTTTTCCAAATCCATTTACCCATAGCCTTTATATAGTCGGGGAGGAACAAGAATTTGTTTCTGTTGAATTGTATAATTTCTTAGGCCAAAGTATTCAACTAAGTCCTGGAGGTTTACCTGGGAATTATATAGAAATCGAGAATTTAAATAAACTCCCAAATGGGATATATTTACTTAAACTTACAGATCAAGATGACGCTTATTTATTTCGTATAATAAAAAAATAGGATTGGTTCTAAGGTGCTGATTATATAAGGTCAACAGATTTGGATTGTAAATTATCTAACTTAATTCAGACTATTAATTTCTGAAGTACCTATTCTAGAATTTATCAAAAATTGTAAAAAACACCTATAAAAAAATGCAAAAAACGTGTAAATTCAAAAAACCATTAAATCATATATAACTACTAATCAATCAACTAAATACGAAAAGGTAGTTTACTCATAATCAGGTGGTCCTTGGTTCAAGCCCATTGGCCCCATCTTAAAAGCTTCTCAGAAATGAGGAGCTTTTTTGTTTTTGGGTAGTTTGTAAGAATGTTGTCGGTATACGACTTGATTACCACGAGCAACATGCTCGAGGCAGCGTGGGGGATTCTGGATTGATTATTCAACCAATTTTGAAACGTAAACAAACTTCGCTTCATCTAAAATCCTATTAAAATCAATGATATCTCTAATCTCTACATTCTTATAATAAATAGCTCCCCCATTTCCATGGCAACCTTCTCTCCAATATTTATTTATCCTTGTATTAATACTGTATGTCTTCAGATAAAATTGACTTTTTTAGCCTAAAAAAATAAGTGAGAATTCCCTAACTACCGTAACATACACGAGAGTTGTAATTAACAATATTAGAATTATTAAAATTCCTATTGAATCCATAGATTTGGAATAGAATAACATGCGGATAAATAGCATATGTTATTTATCCGCATGTTATACAACAGCTAAAAAAATCATTGAGAAATCAACAAAAAAATAAAAATGAATGAAAGTATGACCAATTATATAGACGGCTTTGTCCTACCAGTTCCACAAATTCACCTGAACGAATACAGGAGTGTGGCTGAAAAGGTAGCTGAAATTTGGAAAGAATATGGTGCACTTGCTTACTTTGAGTATGTTGGTGAGGACTTGACTTTGGAAGGCACGCGATCTTTCATTAAAACCGTAGATGCAAAAGAAGATGAAGCCATTGTATTTGGGTGGGTTATTTTTCCTTCAAAAGAGACTCGTGACTTAGCAAATAAGCAAGTTCCCACCGACCCAAGAATGACAGAATTAGTTGCCACATTGACCGACCCTGAAAGATTAATTTTTGATGCCAGTAGGATGGTTTATGGAGGATTTCAACCGCTTGTTCAATCGAATACTAGTCAGGCAGGATAAGAATTAACTAAATCTTCTAATATATTCAGATTTGATATGAATAAAGCCGTTGTAAAACATTGTAAGCCATTAAAAAAAGTCCAAGATAGAGTATGAAAGATGTTGAAGACTATTGTCCTTATGACAAAAAAGATTGGAGAAAATGGCTCGAATTGAACCGTAATAAAAAAGATGCAGTTTGGCTCATTTTTTATAAGAAAAAATCTCCGAACTATAACCTAAGCTGGAGTGAATCAGTTGATCAAGCACTTTGTTTTGGTTGGATTGATAGCACTAAAAGGACAATAGACGGTGAGAAATACAAGCAGTATTTCAGCAAACGAAAAGCAAAAAGTAATTGGTCTAAGATAAATAAGGATAAAGTGAAAACCTTAATTGACCAAGGGCTTATGGAAGAGGAAGGTTATAAAAGCATTGAAATTGCAAAAGAAAATGGTTCTTGGACAATTTTGGATGAAGTTGAAGCACTTATAATTCCTGATGATTTAAAAGAAGAATTTGCAAATCACAAAGGCTCAATAGAATACTTTGATAGTCTAAGTAAATCTGTTAAAAAGATTTTATTGTACTGGGTCGTTTCTGCTAAAAGAAAAGAAACAAGACAAAAGAGAATTTTAGAAATCGTTGAAAATGCAAGTAATAATTTGATACCAAAACAATTTAGATAGAATAAAAACGGCTTACAACAAGGTATAAAATGCATAGCCACCTTTCGGGATCGTAACGACATCTTATACTGAACGTTGTAGGTCATTGTCAAACTACTGCTGACATCATACAATATGGATAAAAAACATATGTTATATATCCGTATATTGGATTCGTTAATAGCATTTTAACAACCTAAAACATCATACTATGAATTCTGTATCCAGAAATGTCGTTTCATTATTCAATTTCTTTATTCTTCTATGGCTATTTTTTGCACTTCAACGCTTTTTAGAATTTGGGGTTAACATTAAATATTTAAATGCGATTATTTCCGTACTTATCTCAGCATTTCTCACTTATTTGGTATGGAAAAAACATCTGAATTTTGATTCTGTTTTGAAATACTCAGGAATATCTTGGCTTGTTGGATTTGGTTTGGGATTGGTTTACGTATCCATATTTGACCCACATGATGGACAAGGCATATTTCTTTCAATTTTATGGACTGCTCCTATCGGTTGGTTAATCGGTATAACCTATTCTACCTTTAAGGTAAAAATAGCACCAATTGAGAAATGATTGACACGATCCCCAACACGATTAAAGTCAGTGCAAACGCACTATCTTAATTTTTATCGCTGTATGCCTTTAAAAGAATAAGATAGCGTACTGTAAGTTGCCACTTTAGGCTTTTGTTGGTAATTTGTATTTGCACATTTTTTAACATGTTCTTGTTGTCTTCTAAGTGTCCACCATTGTCACTTGTGAAGGACTCCTATATAAATTGAAGATGGAACTGAACATTATTACCATTATATCACCTGGGTTGGAAACACAAGAGGTGTAGCTATTAACTTGGGTACATAAAATTTGATAATCCTCCTTCCTTATTCCTAATATTCAAAATCAGGAATACAAATACAGGCTTACCATTGGCCGATCTCATTACGCAACTTAATTTCGTCCCCTTATTAAAAAAAAAACAACTGTTTTGTTTGATTCTGATCAAGTGGAAGGGATTTTGTAATCGATTACAAAAATCAACATTAAAGGCACATCTTTAAATTAATCTGCTTTTTTCCGGGTACTAAAATTAGAAATCTCATTAAGATATAAACTACTTCTTCATTTGTAACTAAACCAATGAGTAAAAAAATTATAGAGGAGAAATTAAGTGAGCACTTTCCTGACTTAGCTTAAGATAAGTCAGGCTTCTCATTTACTAGTTGATTTTACAACAGGACATTTATTGTATTTTTTTTTAAAAATGAATACTTGTTGTAATTTACACCTGTGCGTTAATTGAATGAAATTTAACATTGATTATACATTTTGATGACAGACATTTCTAGTGAAATTTTGAACCTATTACAAATTAATAGTGTTTTAGGGATAATTAATTTACTTCAGGGAGTAGTATTTGGAATTGTGTTTATCTCTATTTCTTCGACGAAAAAACCGTCGTTTTATTTGGGTATGTTCTTATTTTTTTGGGGATTTAGATTTGCTGGTGATATTTTAGCAGACCTGGGCTATATTATAGAATATCCATTTATGATATTTTTGCCCTTAAATTTTTATTTTTTGAGTTTTCCACTATTGTTTTTGTACATAAAAGGGTTAACCGGACAATATGATTATAATAAAGATAAGAAGCATTTAATACCTGGCTTACTGGAATTTGTGTTGTTTTCAATTCTATTTATTACATTTTTAGTTAATAGAAAATTGGGCACGGATGGGACATTCCATTACTCCTTCATACTATTTTACCTCCTGTCTTCTCACCTGTTTGCAGCGTATTATTTAATTAAAATGCGTTCATTAATTAGAATGCATAAGGTTAAAGTTCTTGAGGTATTTTCTTCCACGGATAAAAAGTTATTATCGTGGTTAATTCCAATGATTTATATTTTTTTACTTTCAACATGTTTGGCTTTTATGTTCACGCTATTTCAAATAGCTTTTGAACAGGTCGATTTTTTGGCCGGTAAATATTTTATATATGTCTACATTGCTTTGTCGATATTGGATATCATATTGACTTATTGGGTGGTTATTTATGGAATAAAACAATCGGTAATCTGGCCAAAAGCTTTCGTAGATAAATCTCTAAATCAAAATTCTACTGAGAAACCCGGTAATGAAATATCAAATTTTGATGAACTGTTTGAGAAAGTAATTCTCACTGTTGAAGATACCAAATGTTTCAAAAATAATGAACTAACGATAGCAGATCTGGCAAGGTTGACTAACATACATCCAGCAAAACTGTCGAGGGTGATAAAACAAAAGACAAAAACAAACTTTAGTTCTTTTGTCAACAAGTATCGAATAGAGGAAGCCAAGTTGATAATGAAAGACTCAGCAAGGTTAAAAATGTTTTCATTTAATATAGTGATACAAGAAGTTGGTTTTAAATCCACTAGCGCCTTTTATAGAGCCTTTAAAAAATTTGAGGGTATAACACCTACTCATTATTTAATGAAATATGAGGCTGAGAAATCTTAAAAGCTTTATCAAAGGTTTGAAAACTCCGAGTAATTCTATCCTAACAGAGTAAATAAATTACAAAAAAACAAAGGAGTTTATTTATTCTAAATCGCAGTAAAAGTGAATTACGTCAGCAGAAGTTGGACTGTAAATAATTAAATTTAACTATTTATCCAATCAATCCCTGGCTCTAGAGAACTAAAAGTATTCACCAAATAGGATGGATGTCTCATTTTGAAAAGGACAGGGAAGGCTGCTACGGGTTTATCCATTACCATAACCCATTTTAAATTTTTGAAAAGTTCTATATGCTTATCAAATAATATTTTAAATTCATTCAAGTCATCAATAGATGCATCAACTTCTGCATTTCTATAATCATTTATAACACCTTTAAGATTGGACGTAATCTTTCCTTGAATAATATTCTGCTCAATAATCCTTATAATTTCTGGAATGGTAACATTCCCATAAAAAGTTCTGATAAGAATTTCACCATTCGATACAATTTTATACGACACCATTTACAATCAATTTAGTATTACAGACATAATATTAATAAACAATTATAAATAACTAATTATTTCCCCTCCATTTTTTGACAAAATCATAAAAACGCAACAAATTACATTATTCTTGTTTATTTTAATATTCCGGGAATATGAATTAGAATACAACTTCCCAATTATCCTATCAAATTTTTGAAGTACATATCCAAGACATTTTTAAAACCAATAAAAACATACAAATCCAAAATACCTAAACATGCACGAGAGTTGCAATTAACAATATTAGAATTATTAAAAGTCCTATTGAATCCATAAATTTGAAATAGAATATAACGCGGATAAATAACATATGTTATTTATCCGCATGTTGGCAAACATAATTGGATCTCGAGGTAGGGAAGATTGTTATTGAACAGTTTGGTGTAGGTTCATTTTTCTTATTCCAAAAGCACGGAAAACACCTATCTCTATCGTTCTCCAAAATGGGGTTAAATTTTTAATATAATTTTCAAAGCATGACTGAATCATTCTTATCAGATAATTGTCCTCCAATGGGGATTTACGAGACTTTATACGCTTTCAAAGACTCCTTCGGTAAATTTATGGGGGAAGAAGGTACACATCCCTGGTCGCAGGGCTTTCCGCTCACTACACCATTGGAAAAATTTAATGGTCCATCCATACCAAAAAGTGTAGATGTCACCTCGGAGGATCGATTTTATCCAAAAGCATGGGGGCATCCAAAGTTAAGGGAGGCTATTGCAAACTACTATAACTCCCATTATGGCTCCACTATTACTCCTGAGAATGTGATGGTATTTGCTGGAGGAAGACCTGGAATTTATAGCGTTCTGGCATTCCTTAAGGAACACGTTCAAATAAGGATAGGAAATATCGAGTGGCCTGCATACTTAGATATATTACAGCAGACCAAAGCCAATGCGAAAATTGTTCCTTACAACAAAGAGAATAACTTCCATCCCCATAATTCGGAGTACTTTGACCGAACCGGACTCAACCACAAAACGAGTGTTATGCCGATTATTTCCAATCCGCAAAATCCATCAGGTCAAACACGATCTGGAGATGAGTTAAAGGAACTGATTAAAATGGCTGAACAGCCAAAGTGTGGAATACTATTGGATGAAGCCTATGAGATGTTTCATTCTCCATCAGTAAGCGGAATTCAGTATGTTCAAGATTTGGACAATAGCAATGTATTTCTTGCCGGCGCATGTACCAAGGGGCTTCAATCTCCAGGTATACGTATTGGGTGGATCGTTGCCAGCAAAAAAAACATTGAAACCCTGTCTAACTACTCGAGCTTTGGAATGGGCGGTGTTAGCCATCCATCTCAGCTTTACGCAGTGAAGCTCCTGGAGCAAAACCGAGTAAAGCAAGCAAGAAAGGCAGTTGAAGAGCATTACAACTGGCAGCGAGAACGATATGGAAAAGCCTTTGAGGAAATGGGGCTCGGAATCTACACCGGTAAAGGCGGTTTCTATCATTGGCTGGAACTTCCAGAAGGTATGACTAGCACTGAACTCAACAATCGACTCTTTAAAAAAGGAGCAGCAGTTCTGTGCGCTTCCGATTGTGACATGGGAAGGCCACACTCCAAGGATCCTGATTACGTGTCCCCTTATAGTAGGTTCTTCCGATTTTCATTCGGTCCATTACTTCCGGAAACTTTTGAAAACGACATTCAACTTTTCCGCGAAGTTTACGAGGAATACAAGCAAGATGTGGGTGTCTGATAGGGAAAGGAAAACTAAACTGCACTAATCAAATAACTAAACCCTAAAAGGTAGTTTACTCATAATCAAATGGTCTCCCGAAGCTTCGGGATGAGCCGACAAAAAAAGCTTCTCAGAAATGAGGAGCTTTTTTGTTTACCAGTTATTTCGTGATAAATCCATCTTCTGTGGAGAATTTGTAATCTAATTTTAAGTATCATTTATCCAAAGTCTTTAACGACTTACAATCATTTCAAAGAAATCCAGGATTCTTTGACATATAAATAAATACCTTTGAAAGATGAAATCTATCCTCGACATATTCGATATTCAATCTGATGATGCTCCAGAAATTATAGCCACTTTAAAAAAGCTTGTAGAAGAAAAATCCGTTTCAAAAGGACAGGTCCTACAACATCAAGGCAATATAAAAACCAAAGGGTTTTTTGTAAAAAAAGGCCTATTAAGAAGTTATACCATCGATAAAAAGGGAAAGGAGCATATTTTTATGTTTGCCCCAGAAGGATGGATCATCTCCGATGTAGAATCTCATGCATCCAAAGCCCCTTCCGTACTATACATAGATGCCATTGAGGACTCAGAAATAGAAATTCTTGAAGTAGAAAGTTGGAGGAAATTAAAAATCACACCAGAGGTCTTACAAACCAATCAACAAAAGTTGATAAATAGAGTGGCGGTTTTACAGAAAAGAGTCATTATGTTGATGAGTGCTACGGCCATGGAACGGTATCAACATTTCTTAGTAACCTATCCTCAAATAGTCCATAGGGTGCCTCAAAAAATGATTGCATCCTACCTTGGCATAACACCTGAAGCTTTAAGTACCACAAAGCGTAAAATGTTAAAAAAAGACTAATTTCATTTCTTAATATAGATTAAGCCAATTGTATATATTTCGATAGATCTTTGCTTTCTAACAAAATGAAAATGCAATGCTAAAGAAATTATTACTAGCTACCTTATTGACTTTTGGTTCTATCAGCCTTCAAGCTCAATCCATCAATTCTAAGGATTCAAAAGCTGATTTCAACGTAAAAAACATGGTCCTTAATCGTGTGGAAGGAAGCATCACAGGAATGGAAGGTTTGGTAAATTTCAGCCCCAAGGACTTCTCAAAATCCTCCATGCATATTTGTATTGATGCCGCTACTATCGATACAGGAAATGAAGGCAGAGATGAACATCTTAAAAATGAAGACTTCTTTGAGGTAGCTACCTATCCTAATATTTGCTTTGAAGCCGAGAAATTTGAAAAAATAAATGATCAATTTTTCGCCGTTGGAAATCTACAAATGCATGGTGTTACTAAATTGATTAAAATCCCATTTACCTACACAGATCACCAAATAAAAGCAAATTTTCAACTCTTACGGAAAGACTATAACATTGGAGAAAAGACAGGAAACTTTATGGTAGGAAACGAAATAAATATTCAAATCCTATGTGTGCTAAACTGATTTCAAGTTTAGCAACTCCTTTCCAAATACCTCCAAAATAACACAAACAGCTAAAACAACTTAAAATGAAAAAAACAAAAATACTTTACTGGACAACTACAGCACTATTCTCATTGATGATTCTTTCCGGAGCCTTATTTTATTTCATAAGCTTCGAAACCATTCTTGAAAGTTTCACTAAACTCGGATTCCCCACTTTTCTAATTTATCCATTAGCCATCGCAAAATTTTTGGGTGTATCTGCCATTCTTATCAAGCAATTAAATAGGTTTAAAGAGTGGGCGTATGCCGGATTCTTTTTCAATTTAATACTTGCTGCATCTTCACACCTCGCTATTGGGGATGGAGAATCTTTTGGGGCGATATTAGTCTTACTTTTACTACTTAGCTCGTATCTTTTTGATAAAAAATTAGCCGCGGAGAGAATAAAACTAGCTATAAACAAATCAGAATAAGTCGAAAAAACGTGCAAATCCAAAATACCGAAAAAACACATAAACCTATTAATCAAACAACTAACCCCTAAAAGGTAGTTTACTCATAATCAGGTGGTCTCCCGAATCTTCGGGATGGACCGACAAAAAAGCTTCTCAGAAATGAGGAGCTTTTTTGTTTTGAGTAGATTGAAAGGTCGTTGTGAGGTGTACTGTTTGTCTTTAGATAAAATTGACCTTTTTAGCCTTAAAAAATAAGTGAGAGTTCCCTAACTACCGAAACATACACCAGAGTTGTAATTAACAATATTAGAATTATTAAAAGTCCTATTGAATCCATAAATTTGAAATTGAATATAATGCAGATAAATTAACTCATGTTATTTATCCACATGTTGGCAAACATTAAATTATGAAATTGAACATATTCAGTATTTTCCTGTTAATGTCAATGCTATACTCCAGTACTTAATTTGGTCAAGAACTTAGGGAGAGTGAAATAGTAGACAAATGGAAATTAGCTAAACAAGCCACTGAAAATGAACAAGTAAATAAGAGTTCCAACACAAGAATTGCTAGACCTGAGTCTCGAGACACGTTAATATTTATCGGAATTCTCGAATTGTCATTTGATAAACGAATCCAACAAAATATTTACCAACAATGGAAATAAAAAACGATCACAAGAACGAGCCGACTGATAAACAGAAGCAATCAGATGAGCAATCAGATGCAGAGTTCAAACCAAAGACGAATGAAGAGCTAAATGAAGAGAGTCCTGCTAGAAAAAACAGGAGACAAGCTACTGAAGAAGAACTCAACCACCCACTTCATGGGGTGAAACTGACTCAGATTTTAGAACGTCTAGTAGAACATTATGGTTGGGAGTATATGGCAGAGCGTGTTAAAATTCGCTGTTTCATTTATAACCCTACAATGAAATCAAGCCTAGGGTTTTTAAGAAAAACGCGTTGGGCTCGAGAACATGTTGAGGACCTCTATTTGGAGATGTTGGAAGAAAAATAGATCCAAATTGAATGGTAAAAAAGTAAAAAAACACTTATTTGACACTATTGACACCAAATCACAACTACATTTATTCATTTAAATACGACTATCATCATAACGAATTATGTAAGTTGGAATCAAGGCAAATTTTTGATAAAGAAGAAAGGAATAAATTACTGTTTTCGAATATCAAAGTTGATCCTTCAATCAGTCCATTTATTAAAAATAGGTTTGAGATAATTTCATCCTCAGAAAATTATTCCGAACTATTAAAAAACATCAAGGAAGAAAATATTCGTGTTGATGGATTTAAAGCTGAATACCTGATTTTGGATGGTGATTCTGCAGAAAGGCCTGAAAGACGGGAAAAGTTAAAAGATAT
>MAAC01018020.1_pt1 | contig 16342 bp, 13 predicted proteins | sample 1115981 | NCBI WGS metagenome assembly MAAC01 (sample SAMN04961126, study PRJNA320927) | seawater metagenome | isolation source: sample BD02T64 sea water enriched with oil for 64 days | place: USA:Gulf of Mexico | collected 2013-07-27 | reverse complement strand
CTTGCGCTCACGATACGCGAAGTTCTTAACCGGGCGATTGAGGCTGGAGGGTCCAGTCTGCGTGATTATGTCCAGGCGTCGGGTGAACTGGGATATTTTCAACATTCCTGGACGGTTTATGGCCGTGAAGGAGAGGTGTGCCGACAATGTGGTGCGGGGGATGATGGAGACGAGAGTGACAAGGAGTGGAAAGCTGTAACTGTTATCCTGCGTATGCAACAGAGTGGCCGCTCTACTTTCTACTGTCCTGACTGTCAGCGCTGATGTACAAAGTAGCTATGTTGTGCATTTCCAGATTTAGATCAAAGTCGGTATTCGCGTATCCTGGGGTCGTCCTTACTCTTTTATTGATGCTGGGTATTCAGAGTATTCCAGGCATTCAAGGTATTTCGGGGGCTCTGGCGTCGGAAGGATCTTTTTTTACAGGTAGCGATGGTGTTCCAATCGTTCCTGGAATGGAAGAGATGCCTGGCTTGGGGGTTGTGTTCGACAAACCGGAAGGCCGGATCGTTGAAGGTTTTGCTTCGGGGTCAATAAAGCAGACAGAAATCAGGGATTTTTATGGCCGAACTTTACCCCAGTTGGGGTGGAGTGTTTTCGGTGAAGGTCTGTTTCGGCGCGAAGGTGAAGTGTTGAAGATCGAAATCCTTGAGGGTGTGGAAAATAGCAGATCGATTCTGCGAATTATTCTCGCGCCCTCTCAGTAAACATCCGGCACTCTTTGGGTTAATTTTAACTCTGTGGCAACACTTGCTGTGACAAGAAATTTGGGAGTTCCCGTATAAATGGCCTACGAATACATTATTGTGGAAAAGCATGATCGCGTCGGTTTGATTAAGCTGAACCGACCAGAAGCATTAAACGCGCTTTGCGCGGGGTTGATTGATGAATTGGGTCAGGCTGTCGCCGGTTTGGAAGCTGACGATAATATTGGCTGTTTGCTGGTTACGGGGTCTGAAAAGGCTTTTGCAGCTGGTGCCGATATCAAGGAAATGGTCAACAAGGATTTCCAGACGGCCTACCGTGAAGATTTCATCACGGATGATTGGGAAGTTCTTGCCAAGACCCGAAAGCCTGTCATCGCCGCTGTTGCGGGGTATGCGCTTGGTGGCGGGTGTGAAGTTGCCATGATGTGTGATTTTATCATCGCTGCAGACAATGCTAAATTTGGCCAACCAGAGATTACGATTGGAACCATACCGGGTGCGGGGGGAACACAGCGCCTCACACGTTTGATCGGTAAGGCGAAAGCTATGGATATGTGCCTTACTGGTCGCATGATGGATGCGGAAGAGGCGGAGCGCAGTGGTCTTGTGAGCAGGGTTGTTCCTGCGGACGGATTGATGGATGAGGCTCTGGCTGCTGCAAAGAAAATTGCGGGTTACTCTTTACCTGCGACGATGATTGCGAAAGAGGCTGTTGATCGCGCGTACGAGACGACACTTACCGAGGGACTCCGTTTTGAGCGCCGGGTATTCCACTCAACTTTTGCTCTGGATGACCGAAAAGAAGGTATGACCGCTTTTACCGAGAAAAGAAAAGCTGTGTGGAAGCATCGTTGATTCCTGTCATGATTCAGAAGGAGAATCCGGTGTATTTGGCTAAATCTATTGAGTTGGAGTCATTGTTGCTCATTAAATTGACTCATCTTGCTTGACGAACTCTCGGGGCACCGTTATAACGCCGCAACTTTCGAGATTCATTATTACTAAAGAATAGGCGCCAATCGATGGCTAATCATCTTTCTGCGAAGACCCGGATCCGTCGTAACGAACGTCGTTACGAATTGAACTCATCTCGCCTCGGCCGCATTCGCACTTTTGTTAAAAGTGTTGAAACTGCGATTGGTGAAGGCGACAAGCCTGCTGCTCAGGACGCATTTAAAGCTGCAATGCCTGAAATGCACCGTGGCGTTCGCTCCGGCATTTTGCGTAAAGGCACAGTTGCTCGTAAGCTGTCTCGTATGAACAGCCGCATTAAAGCACTGGGTTAAGTTTTCCCCACCTTAGGGTGGGTATTGGGAAAAGTCGTACTCTTTCTGAGTGCGACTTTTTTTTATGTCGAGTCGCTTGAGATTTCATTCTAGAATGTGATGTTTTCTTCATGCGTTTTGATTCGAGCACAAGATTTAGTAGGTAAAGAATTTCTTTGTACCTAATGGGTATTTTCAACTGAAAAAATACGATGTTCTTGATCTGATCGTATTGCATGAAAAGCCATTGCCGAGTACATTAACTCAGCTCGGGCAGGGAAATTCATAAATCAAAATATGGAAAGCCCTGCGTAATATTTGTATGGGCTGAGGTTGTTCCGTCCTTGATATTTGGCGACTTAAGTAAATGCTTGAAACATTACTGTTTTCAGCAATCGTTTACTTTGTTCTTTATTGTGTTTGTCGCGTTGAGTGGTCGTTGTTCAAATTTGAGTATTTGAATTGCGATGGGTACTATTATTGATAACTGATTGTGTTAATCGAGTGGTGAGCGGGGAGGCATATGGCTCAGAGTGAGGTGATTCCGTCTATTCAGCAGCAATGGGATCTTGTGCTTAATCGGTTACGCGCGGAAGTTGGCGAAGCAGCTTATCGCAGTTGGTTGAAACCCCTGTCTCTGGTAACGGGGTCGCTGGTAACTGGTAACGGTTCTTTCGTTCGAATGGCGGTCCCAACCAGATTTATGCGTGATTGGGTTGCTGGTAACTATCAAGATCGTATTCAGGCGTTGTGGCTGGAAGAGACAGGTGCTTCTACCCAAGTTGAAGTTGTTGTCTTGCAGCCAGCAAGGCCTGTGCCTAAGCCAGCGCTGATTAATGTGAAGAGTACTCCTGAAATAACCCCGGAACTCAAACCTGAATCCCCGACTGTTAATGCTCCCGTAATTACGCCTCAAGTGGCGGAAGTTCGAAAAATCACGGCGCCATTAGATCCAAGATTTACTTTTGACAACTTCGTTGTCGGCAAGCCTAACGAATTAGCCTACGCGGCTGCGCGAAGAGTGGCAGATGCTGACGCTGTGCCCTTTAATCCGCTTTTTCTTTATGGTGGAGTAGGACTCGGTAAGACGCACCTGATGCACGCAATCGCTCATCAAATCCGTACGGCACACCCCGAGAAGAGTGTTATTTATCTCTCGGCAGAGAAATTCATGTATCAGTTTGTGCGGGCGCTTCGTACTAAGGATACGATGTCCTTTAAGGAAGAATTTCGGTCTGTTGATGTGTTGATGATTGATGATGTTCAGTTCATCGGGGGGCGTGAGGCAACGCAGGAAGAGTTTTTCCATACCTTTAATGCCTTGGTCGATCAAAACAGGCAGGTTGTTATCTCTGCTGATAAAAGCCCTTCCGATCTCGAGGGGGTTGAAGAGAGAATGAAGTCTCGTCTGGGGTGGGGACTGGTTGCTGATATACACCCGACGACTTACGAATTACGTTTAGGGATTCTGGAATCAAAAGCTGAGCAGCTTGACGTTGCCATACCGCAAAAGGTTGTAGAGTTTCTTGCTCATAAGATTACCTCCAATATCAGAGAGCTTGAAGGTGCGCTAAACCGTATTGTCGCTCATGCGACCTTGGTTGGAAGGTCGATTAGCCTTGAGACCACACAAGAAGTTCTTCATGATCTCCTGAGATCAAATGACCGTCGGGTAACCATCGAAGAGATTCAGAAGAAGGTTGCTGAACACTTTAATATTCGTGTCTCAGACATGCATTCCTCGCGACGTGCCAGAGCTGTGGCACGACCACGTCAGATTGCGATGTATCTGTCAAAGCATCTAACGTCTCGCTCCTTGCCGGAGATTGGTCGTAAGTTCGGTGGGCGTGATCATACAACCGTGATGCATGCAGTGAAAAAAGTCGACGAACTTAAGTCTGGCGATCCTGAATTTTCCGAAGATATTGAGCTGTTGACCAGGATGCTGGAAAACTAGCTCGTCGAGCTGGTTCCAGGGTTCATCTTTACGGTTTTGAGCGGCCCTCAATCTTACAGATCTTGCATATTTTATTAAAGCAATTTTGAGTTTTTGTGTTATCGGCGATTGTGACGATAAGATATTATAATTGTTTTCCTTCTGCGAATGAACCCGCTATACTTTCCGCCCGAGTCCCGCCAGAGAGTTCTAAGCTCGATGCTGTGCGAGGCACGGGAAATTCGTGACCTCGTTCTAAGGCGCTGCCAAGGGAGAGGTTTCTTGGTATTGATGAAAGATTACGGACTGAGTCATAGCATCATGAAGATCACAATCGAACGCTCTGCATTGTTGAAATCCCTGGCGCATGTTCAAAGTGTAGTCGAACGTCGGAACACGATCCCCATCCTTTCCAATGTTCTTATGGAAGCCAAGGATGGCAAGCTGTCTCTGACGGCGACTGACATGGATCTTACAATCGTGGATCAGGTCGACGCGACTGTCGTGGATGCGGGTGTAACAACGGCTCCTGCGCATACGTTTTACGATATTGTTCGCAAGCTCCCTGATGGTTCCGAAGTCGAGCTGATAGCCAATTCTGAAACCGCGCAGATGACTTTGAAGGCTGGGCGTTCAACTTTTACTCTTCAGACATTGCCGCGCGAAGATTTTCCCGCAGCTGGCGTCATCGAATTACCTCAAGTTTTCGGAGTACAAGTTACCGAACTTAAAAACCTTATCGACCGTACTCGCTTTGCGATATCGACAGAAGAAACCCGCTATTATTTGAATGGCATATACCTTCATGCGACTGAGGCTGACGACATTCCTGTCCTTCGTGCTGTTGCTACCGATGGTCACCGTCTCGCTCGCTTTGAGATGCCACTACCACAAGGCGCTGAAGAGATTCCTGGTGTAATCGTCCCTCGTAAGACGGTTAATGAACTGCGTAAGCTGATTGACGAAACCAATGATCCTATAGAGGTTTCTCTCTCCGAAACCAAGATTATGTTCCGGTTTGATTCGACAGTGCTTAGCTCAAAGCTGATTGATGGCACTTTCCCGGATTACCAGCGTGTGATTCCAAGCGGTAACGATAAGAGCCTTGTTTTGGACTGCAAAACATTCTCTGCAGCTGTTGACCGTGTCTCGACAATCTCCACAGAGAAAAGTCGTGCGGTTAAAATTACTCTGGAAGGTTCATCGCTCACACTTTCTGCGACATCGGCTGAAAATGGCAGTGCTGTTGAAGTTCTTGAAGTTAATTATGAAGGTGAATCTCTGGATATTGGCTTTAATTCACGTTATTTGCTTGATATTGCTCAACAAATTGAAGGTGAATCAGCTGAGTTTTTGATGGCTGATGCTGCATCCCCAACAATCGTTCGTGATTCTGCGGATGCTTCAGCGCTTTATGTGTTGATGCCGATGCGGGTTTAATCCAGATCTGGATACCGCAATCTTATGCTGGCTGCCACCCAGAATGGAACACCACTTGTGACTGACGATGATTTGTCAGAAAGTTTGTGGCTGCGAAGAGTCGTTCTAACTCAGTTTCGCAGTTATGAACGCGCTGAAATAGTGGTTGATGCGCGGCCTGTTGTGTTGACTGGTGCAAATGGGGTCGGGAAAACGAATCTTTTGGAGGCTATTTCGCTGATGACACCGGGCCGAGGGCTACGAAGCGCTCCGTTGCCTGAAATTGCACGGCGAACTCCAACTGGTGCTCCGGAGGCTTGGGCCGTTGCTGCGGAAGTGACAACGGGTGTGGGTATTCGGGATATTGGGACCGGGAGAGATCCTGCGAATATGAACGGCGCCACGAGAGAGCGCCGTTTGGTTCGTGTAGACGGGGAAAATTGCAAGAGCCAACAGGCTTTGGCCGAAGTGTTCTCTGCGATCTGGTTAACGCCTCAAATGGATGGCATTCTTCGGGATGCGGCATCTGGTCGGCGCAAGTTTTTAGACAGGTTGGTTTTAGGGTTTGATCCTGCACACGCGGGTAATACGAGTGCATATGACCATGCATTAAGAGAGCGTTCTCGTTTGTTGAAGGCTGGGAATGCAGATCAGGCTTGGCTATCGACACTCGAAGACCGTATGGCTCGGCATGGTGTCGCAATTGCTGTGGCGCGACGGGAGATTACGGAGAGGTTGATCGGGGCCTGTGCCGAGACAGTTGGAGATTTCCCTGTTGCTGGACTGGCATTAGAGGGGGCTGTGGAAGCTTGGTTGGAAGACAAACCAGCCCTTATCGTAGAGGAAGATCTTCGGCAGTGCCTATTTGACAGCCGCGCAAAAGACGCGATCTCAGGTGGGGCTTCGTGGGGACCACATCGAAGTGACCTTGCGGTACACCATATAGAAAAAAATATGCCCGCTGCCTTGTGTTCTACGGGGGAGCAGAAATCGTTACTGTTATCAATAGTATTGGCACATGCTCGATTGGTTATGCTGGAACGGGGTGCCCCGCCGCTATTGTTACTGGATGAAGTGGTGGCTCATTTGGACGAAAAACGTCGAAATAGCCTATTTGAAGAAATAATACATTTGCGTTGCCAAGCTTGGATGACAGGTACTGATGCCGAAGTGTTCTCTGGCTTGGGAAGTAAGGCGCAACATTTAACGATTAAAGACGGAGCTGTTTTTTCAGCGACAACTGGCCTTTAAGCCAGTGTACGTCAAACTAGGAAGAAAGTGGTAAAAATGACCGATACTGGCGATATGCAAGACCAAAAAAATGGTGGTAATAGCGGCGCGTACGATGCTGACTCCATCAAGGTGCTGCGTGGCCTGGAGGCCGTGAGGAAACGTCCCGGTATGTATATCGGTGATACGGATGATGGCTCTGGTCTTCACCATATGGTTTATGAGGTTGTTGATAACGCGATCGATGAGGCTCTGGCCGGTCATTGTGATACCGTTGGGGTCATTCTCAATGGCGATGGATCGGTCACTGTTCATGATAACGGTCGTGGAATCCCAGTAGATATTCACCCTGAAGAAGGCGTATCTGCGGCAGAAGTAATCATGACACAACTTCATGCCGGTGGTAAATTTGACCAGAACTCGTACAAGGTATCTGGTGGTCTTCACGGGGTTGGTGTTTCAGTTGTAAACGCTCTGTCTGTAAAACTTGAACTTCACATCTATCGTAATGATATTGAGCACTATATCGCTTTCTCTCATGGCGATGCTGTTGAACGCCTTGTTGAATTAGGCCCTGCGAATGGTCGGAAAGGTACTCACGTAACCTTCCTGCCATCAAAAGAAACCTTCACCATGACGGAGTTCGATTTTAGCACGCTGGAGCACCGCCTTCGTGAACTTGCGTTTTTGAATTCAGGCGTGCGGATTACGTTGCGCGATGACCGTCATGCAGAGCCAAAAGAAACAGTGTTCGTGTACGAAGGTGGCTTGCGAGCCTATGTTCGATATCTTGATAGAATGAAAACATCTCTTTTTGATGATGTCGTCTATATGATTTCAGAAAAAGATGGTGTGACTGTTGAAGTTGCGATGCAGTGGACTGACAGTTATCACGAGAACACTCTTTGCTTTACCAATAACATTCCACAGCGGGATGGTGGTACGCACCTTGCTGGATTCCGCTCCGCATTAACACGTCAGATCAATACTTATGCGACATCTTCAGGCTTGATGAAAAAAGAAAAGGTCAGCCTGACGGGAGATGACGCCAGAGAAGGTCTTACCTGTGTTCTGTCTGTTAAAGCCCCTGACCCCAAATTCTCCAGCCAAACGAAAGATAAACTGGTGTCTTCCGAGGTTCGTCCGGTTGTCGAGAATATTGTTAATGAACGACTTGGGCAGTTCTTTGAAGAACATCCTACAGAAGCAAAGCGTATTGTTGGCAAGGTTGTCGAAGCTGCCGCAGCGCGTGAAGCGGCGCGTAAAGCGCGTGATCTGACCCGTCGCAAGGGTGCTCTGGATATTTCTTCACTTCCTGGAAAACTTGCCGACTGTCAGGAAAGAGATCCTGCCCTGTCTGAACTGTTCCTGGTGGAGGGTGATTCTGCGGGTGGTTCTGCCAAACAAGGACGTGATCGTGCGACACAGGCGATTTTGCCATTGCGTGGTAAAATCCTGAACGTTGAGCGCGCTCGTTTTGATAAGATGTTATCATCCCAGGAAATTGGCACCCTGATTACGGCCCTTGGTACCAGTATTGGCCGGGATGAGTTTAATATCGATAAAATCCGTTATCACAAAGTCATCATCATGACCGATGCGGATGTGGATGGTAGTCACATTAGAACGCTCCTGCTGACCTTCTTTTATCGTCAGATGCCTGAGCTGATCGAGCGTGGATATCTTTATATTGCACAACCACCACTTTATCGCGCCAAACGTGGTGATTCCATCCGCTATCTCAAAGATGACCGCATGATGGAAGAATACCTGATTGGTAATGGAACGAAAGAGGCGACTCTTTCCACGAAGGATGGCATGCAGGTTGCCGGCGAAGATCTTATAAAAGTTGTTTCCCACGCGGTTTCTGCTCGAAACCTTATGGAACCTCTCGTTCGTAAAGTCGGCAGTGTTGAGTTGGTTGAGCAGGCGACGATCGTCGGTGCGCTTAACGAAGAACTTCTCCTTGATGAAAGCCGTGCACAGACCACGGGCGATACCATTGCCCAGCGCATGAACGATAACCTTCCAGAGCTTCAGCGTGGTTGGCAAGCAGAGGCCGATACAGTTGACGGAATTTTGGTTCTGTCGCGTACTTTGCGTGGTCTTACCGAGCGGAGGACAATTGATGTTAGTCTGGCACGTACAGGTGAAGCCCGTCGCTTGAATGGTATGGCGGATGAAATGCAGGAATTTTATGCCTCGAGTTCGACTTATCGCGTGAAAGATAAGGAAACAACGATTACCGGTCCAAATACTCTGGCTAATCTAGTCTTTGACCTTGGGCGTAAGGGGATCAATGTATCCCGCTATAAGGGTCTTGGGGAAATGAACCCTGATCAGCTGTGGGAAACTACTTTGGATGCAAATGCACGTACTCTGCTTCAAGTGAAAGTTGGGCATAGTGACGAAGCTAATGATATCTTCTCTACTCTGATGGGAGATGTTGTTGAGCCACGTCGTGACTTTATCCAGAGCAATGCATTGGATGTTGCGAATTTGGATGTGTAGTTCTTGTTTGAAATAAACAATGTTAGAGGCCGAACTCACTGTGGGTTCGGCCTTTTCTGTTAAATAGAAAAGAATATGGTCACTTTCTTGACATGTTCCTGCCTATAGCTTGTCTAAAGTGAATAGTTTAACAATTGAATTATGGCGACTGATAAAAAAACACCCAAGAAGACATCAAAGAAAAAGACGACCTCCCGTGGGTCTAAGACCTTGAAAGCAGATTCCAAGCGTAGGATTACCAGCGCGGGAAGAGGCGGCAGCAAGGCCAAAAAAGCAATGCCGAAAAAGCGGAAAACAACGACCCCACGCAAAGCGGTGCGTGCTAAGGCTGCAGGTAGCAGGGGAGGGCGCAAAAGAGGTTTCGTCAAAACACTGTTCCTTTGGATGTCGGTATTGTCGATATGGGGAATAATTCTCCTTGGCGGGGTTATTGGTTGGTACGCCTGGGATTTGCCGGACGTTGGAAATCTTGATCAGATTGCGCGCAGACCCTCTGTGACATTAATGTCTGAAGATGGCATCCGGCTTGCCAGTTATGGCGATGTTTATGGCGATGTTCTCGAGGTGGACGAGATGTCTCCTTACTTGCCTCAAGCGATTATTGCCATCGAAGACAGGCGGTTCTACGACCACTTTGGCATTGACCTTCTCGGTATTGCACGGGCGATGTTGGTGAACATAAGGGCTGGTCGCATGGCACACGGGGGATCAACGATTACCCAGCAATTGGCAAAAAATCTCTTTTTGAGTTCAGAGAGAAGCTTGAAGCGAAAAATTCAAGAAGCCCTGCTTGCGATTTGGCTTGAACAAAAATTCACCAAGAAACAAATACTCACGATTTATATGAACCGGGTGTATTTCGGAGCAGGAACTTATGGGGTTGATGCGGCGGCACGAATATATTTCGGTCTGTCAGCGCGAAAGATTGGCCTGTATGAATCGGCCCTGATCGCTGGTCTGTTAAAAGCACCTTCGCGTTATAACCCGAACAGTAGCGCTTCAAAGGCAGAAACACGTACAAACATTGTTCTTGATTCCATGGTTGCCGCTCGATTTATCTCTGAAGAATCCGCAGCTAAAGCCAAAAAGAACAAGCCGTCCCTAAAACGGAACACGAACGGACAAGGGCGCTTTTTTACTGACTGGGTTCTACGCCAAATTGATGAATATATCGGCGGCTACAGAGGCGATATTATTGTTCACACAACGCTTAATACACGGCATCAACGGCTTGCTGAGAAACACCTGTTAAAAGTTCTCAAGGATAACACTAAAAAAAGAAAGGTAGATCAGGGGGCCGTGGTCGTGATGTCCAATTATGGGGCTGTTACAGCCATGGTTGGGGGGAAGGACTATCGGGCAAGTCAGTTTAACCGCGCGACCCAGGCTCTACGTCAGCCGGGTTCAGCCTTTAAGCCTTTTGTGTTTCTTGCAGGAGTGGAAAGCGGATTGCGACCGGATAGTCGCTTCACGGACAAGTCGATTAGGGTGGGTAAGTGGAAGCCGCGAAATTATAACGGAAAGTACTATGGCGATGTGACCCTGAGAGATGCCTTTGCCCGTTCCATGAACTCTGTTGCCGTCCAAGTCTCTGAAAAAGTGGGTCGTAAGCAAGTTGCTGAAGTGGCCCACCGTCTGGGAATTCAATCCGACTTGGACATCTCGCCTTCCATTGCCCTTGGTACGTCAGAAGTGACGTTATTAGAGCTCACGGGTTCTTATGCTGTTTTTGCAAATGGTGGGCAGGCGGTTGCACCTTTTGGGATTAATCAAATCCAGGATCGAAAAGGAAACAAGCTTTACCAACGTAAGGGAAGCGGTCTGGGGCGGGTTGTGAAGAAACGCAACGTGGCAATGATCAACGACATGATGAGCGCGACCGTGGCCTGGGGAACGGGTAAAGCGGCACAAACAGGCCGTGCCGCTGCGGGTAAAACGGGCACGACCCAGGATTCCCGGGATGCGTTGTTTGTTGGTTATACGCCCTATACCGTTGCCGGTGTTTGGTTTGGGAATGATAACAACAGCCCGATGAAAGGGGTCACTGGCGGATCTCTTCCTGCAAAGGTATGGGGAAATCTTGTTCGTGAGCTAGAGCAGGGAAAACCCGTTGTTGAACTCCCCCAGCAATCACCAACGGTGGTTGAGGATGTTGTTGAGGAAGCTTCAGGGTTTCTGGAAAGTCTTTTTGGACGCTTGAGCTCAGGAAAGAATACGAGCCCAAATGATAACAAGACGGAACAGAGCAAAAATGATCTTGATTATCTGCCATCAAATAAGGGTAACAGCCAATTTAAGTGACCAGCCGAGATTATACCAGCCGCAATTATACCTATGGCCAACGAATAATTTGAGGCAGGGCTTGAGCTTTTCTCCGGGTTGATCTTCTTTAAATTTTACCGCTTAAAAAGTGCTGCATATTTTCGTCAAATTCCGATGTCTATACTGTAGAAGGGGGAGAGTGCAGCCAAAGTATGGTTGCCTAATCGGGAAGGTTAAAAAATGAAGTTAGTGCAGCAGATTTTGTGTGCTGGTATTCTTAGTTGCTGCATGGTGGTCAGTTCTATTGCGCAATCAGCTAGTTTTGATGAGGCAATGGAAGAGTTTGAGAGCCGTGATTACGCGAGTGCGTATCGGGATTTTACAGCCGTTGCGATGACCGGTGATCGGGATGCGCAGTTTATGCTGGGTTATGTTTATTCAAAGGGCTTTGGAACACCTCAGGATTACGTTGAAGCCCATAAATGGTTTAATCTTGCGGCATCTCAAGGAGATAGAGAAGCACGAAGAGCAAGAGACAAGCTGACGGCCTTCATGTCGGCACAGCAAATTTCACGTGCCCAGCAACTCGCAAGCGAATGGCAACCTGCACAGGCTGAAAGTGTAGAAGAAATTGAACAGGAAGAAATAGAGACTTCTGAGCAGGTCGAACCCGTTATTCTTTGGTCTGACCCTGTATCAACGCCGATAAAGACAAGTCCAACTATCGACCTTTCACGTGAAGAAAAGCGGGAGCTTCAAAGTCGTCTCAGAGATGTCGGCTATGACCCGGGTCCAATTGATGGCTTACCGGGAGAGAGAACCCTGAGAGCGATCAGGTCCTATCAAAGTGATTTTGGACTTAAGGTTGATGGCCTCGTTAGTCGTGAGGTTTTGGAAGATTTACGCTCCCGGAACTTTGCCGAGGTTGAAAAAGATGAAACCATGGAGAGTGACCGGAAAGATACACTCCTTGCTCAAATTCGCGAATTAAATAGAGATGGTCAGGTATCACCACTTTCCGGAGCTCAATATAAGCAACGGATAGAGGCTATTTTAGCCGACTATGATCGACCCTGGTTGACCCGGGTTCTGTTTGATAATTTTCGGGATGGCGACTACACGCTTGATCCTCGCTGGACCGTAGAATCCGGCAGCTTTAGCGCCAGCAGTCGAGATTATCTGTATACCTCTGTTCCTGTTCCAAGGTTGACGACATCGACAGGTAAGAAAAGTGACGCTGAAGAAATCGTTGGTATTTTCTCTGATATCTTTACGAAGGCTACAAAGAAGAGAGAAGAGCTGGATCAATACACAGGATATGCAGAAATTTATAATACTTCTTCCATAGCAAACAGCTTCTCTGCCCGGGTGAATTTAAACGGGTTACTCGATAATGGGCGCTTTGTTTTTGGTGTGTACCAAGGGACATCGCGCATTAATGGCTATCGTGTGGCTTATACGACTGGCTCGAATAGCTCTATTGAACTGCTTAGAACCACCTTTGATGGTCAGTCTGTACTTGGTTCTATTGAGCTGCCTCAGGCATTAACTGGTGATGCTCATAATGTCGAGTTACGCCGAAATAGCGATAGCTTAATTGAAGTTGTTCTGGATGATGAAGTATTGTTTGTCGTGACTGATAAGAAGCTAGATGGAAACTTTGATGGATTTGTCATGGGCAATCATGGTGGTAATTTTCGTATACTCGAGCTGGAAATTTATTCAGAACGATAATTGTAAATCCGACATAAACACTGTTGGCTCAGCTATAGGATAATAACCCTGAACCGTTGGCCTTTAGCCATTTTTGAGACCAGTGTCGTGCGTTTGTAAGCTCGTCGACGAGAGACCAGAAAGCTGCGCTGTGGTTCATATGTTCCAGATGTGCGACCTCATGGGCGATGACATAGTCAAGAACTTGTTCCGGGGCAAAAATCAACCGCCATGAAAAGTTGAGATTACCCTGGGTGGAGCAGCTACCCCAACGACTGGTGGTGTCTTTAAGTCGTATTGTCGCGATCTCTTTATCAATGGCGGATGCTTTTTCTCGCGCACGAAGATTGATTTCGTATCGGACTTCTTTTTGCAAAAAATCTCGAACCCTGCGGGGCAGGTGTTCAGGGTGAGATTTTATGAAGAGTTGTTCTGATTCTAACCAGGCGGAGCCTCTGCTCTTATTGCCGGAATTCCCAGGATCAATCCGGATAATTCTGTGCTCTCTGCCTAAAATGGGAATGCTCTGGCCATTTTGATAGGGCTTTTTTTCCGGTTGCTGATCAAGGCGCTCTGCAATCCAGATTTTTTGCCGATGAACAAAGTCCAAAACTTCCTGTTTCGGACAGTTTGTGGGAGTTACCACTTTAACGGCATTTTCCCCAGGCATTAATCTAAGGGACAATTTACGAGATGTCGGGTGCGTCTGGATGATAATCCCGATGCTGCGCCCGTTTATATCTAATGTGTGTGCGTGCTGCCGTACTGTCATGAGGAGAGGTTATCGAGACAACTTTATCCCGACAAGTGACCTTTATCGATTACGGCACTTATTTTGCTAAAATTTCCAGCATAGAGGCGGCCATTACATCTGGCCCGGTTCCATGACCATAGTGCTTGGAATAGAGACCGTCAGGACCGATCAAATAGGTAATGGAGGAATGATCCATGAGGTATTCACTGGCGTCTTCTGTTTCAGCTTTTTGATAAAATACCCGGTAAGTTTTTGCTGCAGCGGATACCTGCTCAGTTGTGCCTGTTAGGCCGACCATGGTGGGGTAGAAATTTTCAACATAATCTTTCATTGCAGAAACAGTGTCACGTTCCGGGTCAACAGTAATGAAAACGGGGGTGATCAACTTGGCAAGTGCAGGGTCTTTTGCTTCGACGATGTCCATTGCTTCGGACATAAGTGTAAGAGAGGTCGGGCAAACATCAGGGCAATAGGTGTAGCCAAAATAAATCAGCATATATTGTCCCAAGAAATCTTTCTCGCTGACATCTTTGCCTGTGTGATCAACCAATTTGAACGGGCCGCCAATAAGTGCTTTTGCTTGTTTGTTCGATGCTGGTTGATCGAAATACCTCATGCCGATAAACGCAGCCGCCGCGACAATCAGTGCGAGGCAGAGAATAAAGACAGAACGCGCAATAAAGCTTTTTGGCATGAGATGGGCCTGTAAAAGAGGTCGATAATGAAAAGTACTAGCTAGTTTTAGCGATAAGAGACGAGGAAGACAATAACCCGATGTCTTCATAGTTGCGTGATAGCTTGCGACATAATCGCCCACAATTTTTGTGTCCTTAGTATGCTGTGGATTGCTACTGAGGTTAACTTTAATTCTCTCTCTGGGGATCAAGCCTTGAAAAAGACGTGTTTTCCCCTTAATGAAAGATGACTATTCAAGGGGCGGGCATCTGTAATTCGTGCAGTCACTACTCACCCCGATAAACTGACCCAATAACCTGAAGTGTTCTAGCAACGGAAACCATTTCTATGTTCAGTGATCTCTCAAAAGCTTTTGGCCAAACTGGCGATCCGGCTTTCCGCAAAGTCTTCTTTATTTCAGCGGGTGCTTCGCTGGTGATCTTTGCACTTTTGTGGAGCCTGGCGGGATATGGCTTCAGCTTTTTTGATGCAATGATTGTTGATTGGGCTGAATCTGATGGTTGGTTTGTATCTGCATTGGGGACTGCTGCACAAGCTTTGTCGTGGGTTTTGGTTATCGCTTTAAGTTTGATCTTATTCCCTTCTGTAATGTTGATCATAATTCCCTTGTTTTTAGAAGATATTGCTAGAGCAGTTGAAGCAAAACACTATCCTGAACTAGAGCCCGGTCGTGAACCTCCTCTGGCTGAGACTATTGTGGGCTCAATCTCCTTTGTTGGTGTCACGCTGCTGGTCAATCTTATCGCGCTACCATTTTATTTTATCCCCGTGGTTGGATACTTTTTGATATACATCGTTAACGGCTATTTGCTTGGCCGTGAATACTTTGAAATGGTTGCTCAGCGTCGTTTTGCCCTTGCGGATGCCAAGAAGTTTCGCAAACAAAATCGAGGACGTGTGATGATCGCAGGCTTCCTGCTTGCTTTTCTTTTGACCGTTCCAATCTTGAATATTGTTATGCCGATCTGGGCGACAGCCTTTATGTTACATCGTTTTGAAAGAGCGCGTCGCGACGCTGCTTGATTAGTTTTTCAAATGCCCCAGTATCTAAAGTTTTATCTAAAACTCTTTATCGCCTTGACGGTTGCAACAGGCTTGAGTGCTTGCGGTAGCGCTGCGCGCAAAAATCAACCCACAACTGGAACGGAACAGGTTTCAGTAGTTGTGGATGATTCTGCTAACGCAAAATCTGACGACAAGGTCGAAAAAGAAGAGCAGCCAGAAGAAGACGTTGAAGAAGAACTTGCTGCGTTGAGTTATGAAATCGCCCCGCTTGAACCTGAAGTCGACGATGACCCCGAGAAATTTTTGGGGATCGATGCGCAACAATTGGTCGTTTTGCTTGGTGATCCATCCCTTATCCGACGTGAAAGCCCGGCTGAGATTTGGCAATACAGTACCAAGAGCTGTGTTTTGGATCTCGTGCTCTATGATTCTGTAACGGCGTATATTGAAGCCAGAGATGAGCAAGTGAGACCAATGGATAGCCGGACATGTTTGCGTAGCCTGTTGCTTTCCAGACAGAATTGGTAACTCAGGCGCCGTAGGCTGTGGTGAACCGTTATGTTACCTGCCTCGATTATTTTATAGCCTTCTTTCCCCAATATAAGTCGATCCATGGTCCGGTTTGATTTAATATCCTCGAAAGACTGTTTGTCGGGTTGAGTTTGGATTTTGAGAATCTGTTTTTACAAATTTTCATCAGGATAGATTCATCCCTCAACGGCCATCAGGCTATTCTCTTTTTTGTAAATTCCAATATTTGAACTATGGTTTAGGTACGACACTTTCCCGATGATCTGGAAGTTGCCCGGAAATTAGGATGTCTGCCATGTATGATGATTACAGG
>MAAC01006733.1_pt1 | contig 16359 bp, 1 predicted proteins | sample 1115981 | NCBI WGS metagenome assembly MAAC01 (sample SAMN04961126, study PRJNA320927) | seawater metagenome | isolation source: sample BD02T64 sea water enriched with oil for 64 days | place: USA:Gulf of Mexico | collected 2013-07-27 | reverse complement strand
GCCGGGGAACGTCTCTGGTTTCACTCAACCTTACGAGACCAGGTCAACAAAGACCATGAAACACAAACCGGTGATGTGCAGTTAATCGATGAAAACGGAAAGCTCGTTGCTGAGGTTGTCGCCATTGAAACCCGTAAAGCCAGCCGCGCCGCGTTACAACAAGGCTTAAACAAGGACGTTGTTAACGACTGGCTTTACCAGCCTCGTTGGCATACAAAAGGCAATGACAATGCCTTGCCTGTGCCACTAAAGCGTAAAGACAATGCTTCGTGGCTTGTTATTGGCAAAAACAGTGCGTCTGCAAATAAACTCGCGCACAAATTCATTGCCGAGTTAATGACAGAGATCGAGAGTAATGCGCTTAATGTCGTTTTCGTGACAAATGCGGCGTGCTATGAGCAAATTTCAACACTACGTTACCAGCTCTCTCTAGAAAACCCTGATCAAATCCAACAGTTACTCTCGGACCTTTATGGTGATTCAGGGAGTCACTGTTTGGGGGTTATTAATCTTCTAGGTCTTACCGAAGACAACAATATCGACAACTTAGCAGCCCTACAGAACGAGCAAAAAGAAACGTGTGAATCCAGTATCCATGTTATTCAGGCATTGTCCTTGATGGGATGGAGCAAACCGCCACAACTATGGCTAGGCACCTCAAATGCTTACCAAATTGAGGGAGATGAGCAACCACCTCATGTGGGTCAGGCTGCATTGTGGGGACTGGGCCGAGTTATTGCGATGGAGCATGCTGAGCTTAAGTGTACCCGCTTTGACGTTGATCTACAGGCAAACAGCGAAAGCCGTAAGCTTGATCTTGATATTTTAATAAAAGACCTATTGGTCTCTGATAATGAAGATCAAATCGCTATTCGACGAGGCGTTCGCCATGTGGCTCGTCTAGAGTCGACAATGGAAAATCGGCATATTGGGGTTCACCCTATTCCAGCAACCGAGGCTTATAGGGTTAACGTTCCCAGCGATGGTGTTCTCGATAATCTATCAATTGATCCTGCAGAGAGAATAGCGCCAGGGGCAGAAGAAGTTGAGATTCGCGTGCACGCAACAGCGCTTAACTTCAGAGATGTACTAAACGCTCTGGGAATGTTTAAGGAATTTGCCGAGCGTACTGGAGCCGACATTCAAACAACCCTACCACTAGGGTTTGATTGTGCGGGGGAAATTGTTGCGATAGGCAAGGATGTTACCAACGTTAAGGTTGGTGACACCGTTCTCGCAGCAACAATGGGCAGCTTAGGTAGCCACGTTGTTACTCACCAGTACTTTACCGTGAAGAAACCTAAAAATATATCCTTCGCAGAAGCTGCGGCTATTCCAACGGTTTTTCTAACGGTTTATTACGGGCTAAAAACACTCGCAAAGATTAAGAAGGGAGATCGTGTGTTAATTCACGCCTGTGCAGGTGGTGTGGGTTTAGCAGCGCTACAGGTTGCTCAGCATTTAGGGGCTGAAGTATTTGCCACGGCAAGTCCAGGCAAATGGGGATTCCTAAGGGCGCAAGGTGTTAAGCACATAATGAACTCTCGAACGCTTGAGTTTGCAGATGAGATAAAGACACTCACTAATGGTGAGGGAGTCGACATTGTTCTAAATAGTATTAACGGTGAATGCATACCAAAGTCGCTGGATCTACTGTCGGAAAACGGCCGCTTTGTTGAAATCGGAAAAATCGACATCTGGTCAAAAGAACAGGTTGTAGAGAAACGCCCTGACGTAAACTACTTTGTTTTTGATCTCACCGAAATATTTATCAGCCAACCAAAGTTATTGGCTCTTCTACTTCAGGAAATTGCCAATGATTACCAAGAAGGTATATTGAAACCACTGCCCCTTCAATCATTCCCAATGCACAACGTTTCATCGGGATTCCGTCACCTGGCACAAGCACGAAATATTGGAAAGGTGGTTATAACAAACCCTCAAGAGCAGCAACAACCTGCAATTAACATTTCTGATAATAGTTGTTATTTGATCACTGGTGGATTGGGGGCTCTAGGCCTCACCGTTGCAGAAAGCCTGGTTAAACAAGGTGCCCGTCACCTCGTATTGACAGGAAGAAGATCTCCCAGTAACGATGCGCAACGACAAATACTACGTCTTGAAACACTAGGAGCGACTGTGTCGGTAACCAATGCCGATATCGCTGATGAGGAAAATGTTAGAACATTAATTGGCCGATTTGGGAAAGATTTCCCTCAATTAGGCGGTATTGTCCATGCCGCAGGTGTACTGGATGACGGCATGATCACCCAGCAAAATTGGTCACGATTTGAAACGGTTCTTGCGCCTAAAATGCTTGGTGCTTGGCACCTACATCAGCAAACCGAGCGACAGCATTCAACGCAACCGCTGGATTTCTTCATTACCTTTTCATCAATTGCCTCCTTGATGGGTTCCCCTGGGCAGGGGAACTATGCGGCGGCCAATGCCTTCCTTGACGGACTGATGACCTACAGACGATCCATTGGGTTATCGGGTAATAGCATAAACTGGGGGCCTTGGGCGGACATTGGTATGGCAGCAAGTGCTCAGGTAGAAGGTCGCTTTAGCGGTTCAACCGGCGTTAATGCATTAATACCTGAAAAGGCCATCGAAGCCTTCGAACGAACACTACAAAACAACCCTGTTCAAGTGGGTGTTGCCGCCATGGAATGGGATAAGTTATTAACCAACTTAGGCCTTACCGAATCCCCCGCTTACTTTAGCCATATAAAGATCAAAAAAGACAACAGCTCTGATTCTGACATTAAGAAAATGGCAGAGGTGTTACTTAGGAATTTGGAAGAAGTACCCGCCAGTGAACGTCAACAAATCCTGATCGATGCTCTCTGTGATCAACTGGCTCGTGTCATGGGGTTCGATACACCAGAACAGATAGACCCGCAAAAACCCTTACAAGAACTTGGCCTCGACTCATTGATGGCCGTTGAAATGCGTAACATCGTTAATGGGTTTCTTGGTCGAGCGCTGCCTGCAACATTGCTGTTTAAGTATCCTTCATTAATGGAGCTAAGTGGCTTTCTTACTACAGAACTCTATCCCAACCACGCAGCTGAATTAGCAGAAGAGACGGGAGAGGATATTGAAGAAGACAATGACATTGATGTTCCGGATGAAAATTTAGACTCTCATATGCTTGAGAGCTTTACACACGTCGATTACTACGCAGACGATGTGACCGTTATCGAAACCAATCTGGAAGAACTCACTGAAGAAGAAGCTGCAGAACTATTGGCGCAAAAACTGGTTGCATTACAGGGAGGTAACGACTAATGACAAAGGATAACGCTACGACTAAACCTGCGACTAAACAAGCTCCAAACTACAAAGCATTAGTAACCAATGCACTTGTTCAAATCGACAAATTGCAACGTAAACTAGACACAAAAAATAACGAACAACATGAACCTATTGCAATTGTTGGTATGGGTTGTCGTTATCCCGGAGGCATTAATAATCCAGAGGATTATTGGCAAGCGCTAACGAAGGGTAAAGACTGTATCGAAGACGCTAATAAGCGCTGGGGGCTAGAGCATTTTTATGACCCTGACCCTTCGGTACCTGGAAAATTTTATAGTCGTCATTTAGGCATGATGGATAACATCGGCGACTTTGATTCCAACTTCTTTGGTATATCCCCCAGAGAGGCAGAATCTATGGATCCGCAACAACGGATTCTACTAGAAGTTAGCTGGCATGCACTGGAACAAGCAGGCTGTACTATCGATAGTTTAAAAGGCAGTAAAACCAGCGTATTTGCAGGCATAGCCACTCAAGACTATTCGTTTGTTCGAAGTCGTTTTTCTGACTTAGATGCAATCACCCCTTATGAGGGTACAGGTAACGCTCTTAGTGTTGCCACGGGGCGTATTTCTTATCTTTTAGGTCTTACTGGCCCAAGCGTATCGGTTGAAACTGCGTGTTCGTCTTCCTTAGTATCACTGCACTTGGCAATACAAAGTTTGCGAACCAAAGAATCCGATATGGCATTGGCAGGTGGCGTCAACTTAATCCTAAACCCAGCGACCTCCGTTGTGTTTTCTAAAGCAATGCTGCTCTCCCCTAGCGGACGATGTGCCACCTTTGATAAAGGTGCTGACGGATATGTACGTGCCGAAGGCTGCGGCATGATTGTACTAAAACGCTTATCCGACGCTAAAAAAGCGGGTGATAATGTTCTAGCCGTTATTCGTGGTAGCGCTGTTAATCAAGACGGTCGTAGCCAAGGCATTACTGCACCCAATGAAATTGCGCAAACACAGGTTATACGAGCCGCATTAGCAAATGCTCGGGTCGCTCCAGAAAACGTAGAATATGTCGAAGCCCATGGAACAGGAACGGCGCTAGGTGATCCCATTGAAATTAACGCCTTAGCCTCTGTATTTTCTGAAAACCATGATAACAACACACCGTTAAAAGTGGGCTCTGTCAAAACAAATATCGGTCACAGTGAAACAGCGGCAGGTATTGCCGGTGTCATCAAAGTCGCATTGGCACTACAGCATAAAGAAATCCCTCAGCAATTACATTTCGATACCCCAAATCCGCATATAGCATGGGAAGATATCCCCATCAAAGTAGTCGACCAAGCAACCGGGTGGAGTAAGGATGCGCCCATTGCAGGGGTAAGTTCCTTTGGTTTTAGTGGTACCAACGCACACGTCATCATGCAAGGTCTTCCTGATGTAAAAAAAGCAGATGATAAAGCTCCTCAAGGCCACAATGTACAGATTTGCAATGACAACAAGCTAATGCCGTTGACTCTTTCTGCTAGACACCCGGAGTCACTCAAGCAACTCGCCCAGGAGATTTCTAACGTATTACCTCTGGATGCTAAGAATACATTGGCGTCCCTTTGCCATAGTACAAATCAAAGTCGTTCAGGGTTAAGCCATCGGCTAACCGTACTCGGAAAAAATGCAAATGATTTCCAGCAAAAACTGTCCGATTTTGTAGAAGGAAAAGAGTCTTCCGATATATTCTCCTCCATAACGTGGGAACGACTACCCAAAATCACCTTTTTGTTTTCAGCGGTCAACGCCAAGATTTTCGAACAAGGGAAAGATCTTTACCAACACTACCCTACCTTTAAAGTTTCATTTGATAAATGTGACACTGCCTTTTCCAATCAATGGGGTTTCTCTCTAAAGGACATTCTATGGGGAGACAAGTCAGAACTCTTGGCACAGTACTCAGCCGTAGCTACCTGCGTTTTGCAAATTGCCAGTACTGACTTATGGTTTCACTTGGGTATAAAACCCAATCGATTATTGGGCAACGGCACTGGCGAATACGCTGCAGCCTACTGCGCTGGTGTACTCTCTCGAGAGGACACCTTACACCTTGTTATTGCTCACACTATCGGCTGTGATTACAACTCGATCGCAGAGAAAATACAGTATAAAAAATCAAGGTTCCCCTTCATATCTTGCCAGACGGGTAAATTGGCAAACAACGAAATTAGTCATTCCGCTTATTGGGTGAATCATCAAGAAAAAGCAAATAAGTTATCAGACGCTATCAACACCCTTAAAAAAGTTCGCATGGATGTGTTGATGGAAATGGGGTCTGGCTCCGCTATGCTAAATTTAGCCCGCGAGTCACTTGAATCCAACGTCGAAAAAGAAAAAATCCAGTATCTACCCACCTTACTTAATGATAAAGATGAACAATCTCAGTTGTTATCAAGTTTGGCACAGCTACATCACAGCGGATCGATAATCCAGTGGAAACACCTTTATCCGAAAGGCACCCAGCACAACGTCGCCTTACCACGTTACCCTTTTTATCGAACACTACATTGGTTTGAACTATCTGAAGAACAAAGTGCACTGTACAAAACTAAGCTCGATGTGATGACCAACGCCTCACCGGCCACAGAATTATCAACGGAACTATCAACAAAGTTATCAACGCTGTCTCCGTCTCATCTAGCCACGCCACTACCGACTCGTCCCGACAATGTTTTTGGGTCAGATTACAAACCGTTACCGCATGGTACGAATACCTCAATCGACCACTCTTTATTCAGTAAAATCATTAAACACCCGCTACTTGATGAGGCTGTTTATGAAATTCACCTAGACCCAAAGCACTTCCCCTTATTAAAACAACACAAAGTATTTAACGAAATAGTCGTCGCTGGTGGCTTCTATATAAGCGCAATATTTTCCGCTCTCATGGACTACGCGCCGAACAAACAATGGGTGATAAATGATTTATCACTATTAACGCCTATTTTGTTAGATCTAGATCAGATTGATAAGACCGGAATTTCAACCCTCAACATCCTGATTCGGGAAGATGACCAGTTACACATCGAATTATCAACGTTAGCCGCTGATGAAAAAGGGTCTTCTAAAAACAAAGCCATACATGTTACCTGTATGGCCACCGAAAACACAGAAGGCTCGCCAGAGAATTATCCGTTAGAGGCGCTGAGCCCTATTCAAGATAATGCCATGATTGAATTTGATCGAGATAATTTCTATTCTGAACTACAGACTACCAGCTCCATATTTCATGGTGCTGACTTTCAATGGAACGAAAAGGTTTGGTACGACGACAATAGTAGCAAAGTCCTTAGCAACCTGCATTGCCCTCCCTCTATAGCAGAGGATGGAATGATTCCTATCCATACCGGTTTAATCGACAGTTGCTTTCAATCAATTGCTGCTATCGGTTTGGGCCAAAGAACAACAGCATTAACCGCCGTTCCAAAATCTATTGAATCATTCAAGCTTTACCACACCCCTAAGTCGAACAATCTGTGGTGCCTATCAACCGTGAGAGAATTCAACGAAAGTAATGCAATAATCGACATCCAATTGATCAATGAACGCGGTGAAAAAACCGCAGACATTACCGGGTTCAATATTCAACAAATCGACAAAACATTATTTTTACAGGCGATAAGTCCAGTGCCTGATACTGTTTTTTATGAGACACAATGGCAATTGCAAGAGCCATCGCTGGTATCTTCGGATATCGGTGATAACAACATTCTTGTTTGCGTTGGATCGTCAGAGAATGGAAAAGAAGTCAGAAAATCCCTTGGAGAGGGTTTATCACAGCGATCCAATAAATGCATAATCGCACAACAGAGTGAATCCTATCAGCGCATTAATGATCTGCAATACCAGTTAGACTTCAGGGCGGCTGAGCAGGTCAAGTTACTCTTTATCGATCTAACGACTACGGGACTAGCCATTGACCGTGTTATCCATTGTTTAGGGATGGAAACAACCTCTCTCACGACAGATATTTCTACACAAGCGTTAAACTGCCTTTCATTGCTTAACGTTATTCAGCAAGTAAAACTCCTGACGGCTACAGATGATGCTGCCGCACTACCATCACTTGGAATTGTAACCCAGGGTGCTCAGGTCTATGCGTTAGAAAACGGTCATGAAAATATCGCGGCGGCAACGTTATGGGGTATGGCAAAAACAATATGCCTTGAGTACCCAGAACTAAATACTCAAATAGTCGACTTTGGAGGAGACTCCCCATGCCTTAAAGACGTTGCCAATTATCTTCTATTTCAAAAACAGGAATCTCAACTGCTTATTCGTAATGAAATGCAGTTTGTTCCTCGCCTACAAGCTGTTGAATTTAAGGGCAAGCCCTCTGCTTTAACATCTGTTTTTGCAGGCAATCAAAATGACGTCTATCTAATTACGGGTGGGTTAGGTGCTCTAGGTCTAGAGACCGCTGAGTGGTTGATTTCGAACGGCATCAAAAACATCGCATTATGTGGCCGGTCCTTACCTAGCGAAGAGGCACAGCGTCGTATAACACAATGGACTAACTCTGGCGTTTGTATCACGACGTATCAGACCGATGTTGCTGATAACATCAAGGTTTGTGAACTCATCAATGCGATCCAACAAGACGGTAATGTACTGAAGGGTATTTATCATGAAGCAGGCATTATCAGTGATGCTTTAATAAGTCAGCAACATTGGGAAGACTACTCTGTTACTTTTGCACCTAAGATCCAGGGCACAATAAATTTACACTCGGCGACATTGAATATAGCGTTAGATCAGTTTGTATGTTTCTCCTCTATTTCATCGGTTCTAGGTAATGCTGGGCAAGCTAACTATGCCGCTGCCAATGCCTTTATTGATCAGCTAATGCAGTTGAGACGACAACAAGGCCTTGTGGGAACGGCAATTAACTGGGGACCATGGGGAGAAGTTGGTCTTGCTACAAAAATGGATATACAAGCACAAGGTTACTTTGAGAAGCTCGGAATCACACCGATAACAACCGCAGAGGGTTTCGACTATTTATCGCAAGCCCTTACTATGGACAATACCCAGCTAGCGGTATTACCGGTTCAGTGGTTCAAGTTTTTTCAACACTGGCCTGGTGTAAAAGAGCAGGGTTTTCTACAAGAGATCGGCCAACACTTCACGAAATCTATCGACCTGAGTCAATTGAACCACGCCTTCATCGACAAAATGAAGGGGTATTCAAATGAACAACGTATCGACGAGATCGTAGAGTATGTGCACGAGAAGCTGTCGAATGTTCTAAGCAAAACATCCGTTGATGTAGATTTATCATTACTGCAAATGGGTATTGATTCATTAATGGCAATTGATTTCAAGACTCAGCTAACAAGAGAGCTTGCACTAGAGTTACCTGTTCATATTTTATTAGAAGGCCCTAGTATTCAATCCCTAGCAGAATACCTATCTTCACTCTTTACAGAAGATTATTTTGAGCAAGTCGCTAGGGGTGAAATTAATACAAGTGAAGAAACTATGGCGACGTTTGATACATCGGCCCTTCTCGATGTTGACCAGGCCATGATAGAAATTGAACTGTAAAAGTGATTGCTAAAAGTACAATAACACCAATGTCACACGGAATGAGCGGTAATAGTATGGACATGTTTTTGAAAACATTGGCTGAACAAGGTGTTCAGCTTTGGGTAGAAGATGACAAGCTAAAACTCAAAGCCCCAGAAGGGGCTCTGCAGCCTGAGCAATTAAAAAAGCTCAAAGAAAGTAAGCCGACCATCATTGAATACCTAAAGCGTGAAAATTCTCGTGAACAAGCGAATCTTTCCAGCTATCCGCTATCATTTAGCCAAAAAGCGTTGTGGTCACTCTACTGCTTATCGCCAAATAGCCCTGTATTCAATATGCTTTTTACCTGCAAATTGCCTAAAGATACTCATCTAAAGGCTTTTGAGCATGCCTGCACGCAAGTTCTACAAAGACATGAGTTGCTTAGAACGATTTTTTTCGAAGAAGATAACCAACTAGGGCAAGCTCCTATTAATTTAACGGGAGCTCCTTTTAAAAAACTGTCCGTCGAGAACCTTACAGACATTGAGATTGAAGCGTTAATTGCCGAAAAAGCCGATGAACCGCTAGCGCTAGAACATTCCCCGATTCGACTTGTGTTAATTGAGAATTCCCTTAACAACAAAAGCGACTTCTACTTTGTTTTGGCGCTACATCATATCGTTGCTGATTTTTGGTCATGTCAATTGATACTTGGAGAGCTGTCTCTATTTTATACCTCCATTATCGAACGAAAAAATGTAACACTGCCAAACGTAACTCGCCGCTACAGCGAGTTTGTTGACTGGCAACAGAATTATATCAATAGTCAACTAGGAAAAGAGCACTGGCTCTACTGGAAGAACTTACTTTCGGGCGAGTTACCCGTGCTAGACCTTCCTAAAGATAACCCTCGCCCCGAAGTGATGTCCTTTCGTGGGGATATTTTCAAATTGCCGGTGAATGAAACTCTTGCGTTAGAAATTAAGGGTTATTCAAAAAAACTGGGGGTTACCGCTTTAACCACATTAATGGCAGCATTTTTTGCCTTTCTTAAGCGCTACACCAAACAGTCGGACATACTGATTGGTACACCAACTGCCAGTCGCCCCCTTAATGGTTTCGAATGGTGTGTGGGGGATTTTTCCAACCCAATTATAATTCGTAACCATATCAATGAGCAGCTGAATTTTGAAACCCTGTGTCTACAAACTCAAAAGGGGTTATTGGAAGGAATACGTCATCAAGACTATCCCTTCCCGCTATTAGTAGAAAAATTAAAACCGGTAAGAGATACTCGCTTAACGCCGTTAATACAGGCAATGTTTCTTTGGCATCAGCCCAATGAAAAACTACTGGAAAGTGTTATGGGTAAGGGTCATAACATTTTTGAACAGGTATTACCTATTTCAGGACAGCGCGGTGCCACTTACGACGTCATGCTTTCTGTTCTGGATACCAGCGAAGAGATGGTCTGCAACTGGGGATACAATTCCGATATATTTTCCCGCAACACCATTAAAAACATGGCTGTACATTTCATACAAATGCTGAGTCAAATGGTCTCAAAACCACAACAACCTTTAGTCAAACATACGTTAAAGGATACGACTAGCCTTGAGGGGAATCTCAATAAAACATCACCTGCCCCCTATAAACCAGCGCCTTGCTATCTTAATGTCATTGATCAACGCCTACAGGAATCGCCAACAAAAGAAGCGTTTATCGTATGCAATAGCAACGAAACCATATCACATTACAGCAATGGGGAGATAAGCCGCCTTTTATCGACGATAACTCAAAAATTATCGGCCGACCTTCCCAAAAATACCCATAGGGTCGGAATTCGTTTTGCCAACTCACTCGATGCAGTACTAATTGCTTTCGCACTAAATAAGCTAGAAAAAGCTTTTTTCTTATTGCCAAAAGACACACCGGAGGTCCAGGCAAACAGGCATGTTAAGGAGTCTGATATTGATACCGTTATTCAGGGCGATATTAATGACAACGTCTGGGAGTCAGCAATACAAAACCATGCTTGCTTTGTATTAACAATAACCCCACCTCTATTAGACATCAAAAACTCGCTCAACACTCAGTCCAACACTCAGCCCACACCCATCCAAACAACAATCAATGAACACCAATCCTCCCCCGTAGATCACTCTGCCTGCGTGGATGTTGTCGATGGCAATACTAATGTCATACACAAGCAAACCTTAAACGAAAGATTCCTCGATTTTGGACAGTCTATCAACAATTCACAGGCGACTGTTGGTCTATCCGTTAACGTTAAACCACACCTGGAATTTCTTGAAATACTTGGCAGTTTATATGCTGGGACGACACTGCGCATCACCAAAGGTGATACATCCAGCATAAAACGTAATCTCGACAGCGGCATCGTTGGCTGGCTTATCCTTACAGAGAAAAATGCCATCGATCTATTTGAATCCTATCGGATTGCACATCAAAAAATCGATGCTGACGTAACCCTATTTATTCAAGCCCCTCCTATTGGCAATTCGGCATTAAGTCAATATTTGGACAAGAATTCAAATATTGCTGATTTACACCCTGCCGCATTTATTATTCAATACTACCTGCCTGAATTAGGAAGAGAAGTTCTCGTTCAAGATATTGTTTCAAATAGTGGCCCTTGTGAACCACGGGTACTAAGCGGTCTACTCTCTCTGGTTGACCGACAACAACGTATGCAGCCCCTAAACCTCTGGAGCATACTATCCTTTTCCCCCAATGAATCCATCAACCATTTTCACACAGGACTGCTGGGGCGTAAAAAATACAGCGCATCACCACAGGAAGCTACACTTCAAATACAGAACCCTGAATCAATTGCGATGGTTGATGGTTTACCTGTAAATCTACAATCGTTAGTAGAAGAAATTTATCAACTACACCCTATTAGTGATGTATTGGGTTGTTGTTATTCTCATTTACAAAAAATGGCAAACCGCTCGAGCGCTACTGCTACAGGGTGGGTTCTTTTTGTTGCATTAAATGACGCTACAGACCCTAGAATACTAGAAGACTTGGTTAACAAATTATTGCCTCCTCTCCTTCGACCAAAGGCAATAACACAAGTATCGGCCATTCCTCGGCATCTTGATGGGTCCGTAATCTATGAGCAATTAGCACCACTGCAGATTGTCAACCATCACACAATAGAGCAGTGCCAAAAGCGCCTGACCAGCAATACAGACGTTATCGATACGGCTATAATGCTACGTCCATTTTCGCTAAAAAGTGACTGGCTTCATGTACGAGCTCATCTACCCTACACACCTCGATTTACAGAAAACGTCATTCATCAGAAAACATGTAGTAATTCGAAATCTGCGACATCCGACATAAAAAACCTAGCCATTACTACAGGTTTCGATCCGCTGTCATCGATTGAAAATGCTGTACCAGCGCCCTCATTTCATTGTCTTGCTGATCTATTATTCCATGCTGCAGAAAACTATTCTGAACAGGGTATTCTCTATCTGGAAAATCTATCAACTCAGCACTTCCAACCCTACGCTGAGCTCTATCTAGAAGCAAAAAAGCGTTGCATCGGTTTACAAAATGAGGGATTTAAACCTACTGACACGGTGATTCTTGCTCACAACAACAATAGTGACCTAATCATTTCCTTCTGGGCTTGCACGCTCGGTGGTTTTATTCCTGTTCCTATCTTCATAAAAGAAGGCATACCCAACGACGCCTCCCTTACTCGTATTGAAAATGCAGTCGAGCTTTTAATTGACACGGTGATATTAACAAATAGCGATATAAAACTCGTACTCCCCCCCGCGCTAAGCGTCAGCGTGTTATCGGTTGAACAGCTTCAAAAAAACGATATGCGTGATTTCACTCATTACAGCGCCTCTAAAAATGATGTCGCAATTATATTACTCACCTCCGGTAGTACAGGGTTACCAAAGGGTGTTGAACAGACCCAAGAAGCATTACTCAGCCTCTGTGCAGGCACAGCCGACAAGCTTGACCTTAGTCGTCAAGACAAATCACTCAACTGGATGCCAATAGACCATGTTGGCGGTATCGTGATGCTTCACATACTGGATATCTATCTGGGTATGGAACAGCTACAAGTCAGCACAGAATATATATTAGAATCTCCTATCCGCTGGCTAGACCTATTAAGCACTCACAAAATAACCGTTAGCTGGGCTCCGAACTTTGCATACGGGCTAATAAATGAGGCTGTTAGTAACACTGATGAAGCGCAATCATTATCTTGGGACTTGTCGTCTGTACGCCACCTTATTAATGGTGGCGAAGCGGTCAACAACGAAACCTGTCATCGCTTTATTTCTCTGCTTGCTCCTCGCGGGCTTATTGAAAATGCCATAGTACCAACCTGGGGTATGTCAGAAACAAGTTCAGGGGTTCTATTTAATACCCATTATGCCCCACGCCTACCCGTTTCTGTCGGCACTCCGATACGCGGCACAGCGCTGCGTGTAGTGGATGATCGCAGTAATATTGTACCGGAAGGTGTTATTGGTCATTTGCAGATTAAGGGACCCAGTGTCACGAAATCATACAGAAACAATGACCGTGAGAACCGTACCGTATTCCATGACGACTGGTTCTCTTCAGGTGACCGTGCTCTCATTATTTATGGTGAAGTGATCATCACAGGCCGCGAAAAAGAAACCATCATTGTTAATGGTGTGAATCATTACAGTCATGATATTGAGTCATCGCTAAATGATCTGAGTGACGTCCACACGGGAGAATGCGCAGCAATATCCATTCGTAGTAATGATTCTGAAAGCGATGAATTGGTAATATTCTTTACCCCGTCAAAGGATGTCGGGGATATCAAACATGACAACGCCAACCTCCGTGACGCAATACATTTGATCCGAAAAACGCTAGTTCAACAACATAGTGTGAATCCGTCTTATCTTATACCGGTCTCACTAAATGACATTCCAAAAACTAACATCGGAAAAATTCAATACAAGAAACTCCAACAGCAGCTTATCGACGGCTTTTATGAGAAAAATTTACAGCTCATAGAGCTACTCGTCGAATCAGCCAACACCCTTCCAAATTTCTTTTATCAATGGTCTTGGCAAGCAATTAAACAACCACCTACTCGCTCTACATTCATCAAACCTGCCTCTTACATTATTATCGGAAAAGATATATCAGACTATTATGATGATTTATCGATGACATACCAGGTTGTCGATTTTGATGATTTAAGTAGCTATCTGAGGTTATTCAAAACCCTAAAGGACAATATACTTTCTGGTTCGAAAATCATTTATACCGAGCCTTTAATCGAGAAATCCATCCATACCTTGAGTCCGGAAGATGTTCTTGAAAAAGCAATCCGTGAATTAAATCGCTTTGTGATTTTCACCAAAGCACTGGACAGCGTTGCGTCCAAACTTAATCTGCTAAAATCCATTGACGTATCGGTAATTACCTATTTATCAACACACACAAACAACCAGGTCGAAAGTCAGATTGCGATCAATAAGGTGTCTGCTGCGCTACCAGCTCTCGTCCTATCCTCTCAATACGAGCTAGACACACTGAATATAAGATTGATTGATACCGACCGCTGCACAAGCCAGTTGGGGGATAGTTTAATTCAAGCGCTCAATTGCAACGCAAAAGAGCATGAATTAGCCATTAGAGATCAGCAAATTCTACGACCTAGTCTCATAAAAACAACACCTAATGCGAATATTTCACAGAACTCTATCGCTTCTAAGACTTCAGATTACCTTTCCTCTGGTGTATACCTCATCATTGGAGGCGCTGGTGGTATCGGCTCCGTGTTACTTCAACACCTTCAAAAACAATCGAATCTAACATTCATTATTATTGGTCGATCAGAGAAACCTCAAAATACGATCATTGATAAATACAAGCATCAAATTCACTACCAAAAAGCAGACATTAACCAATACGCACCGCTCTGTAATGCTATCTCTGAAGCACTTAAAAACCTCAACAAAACGCAAGCTGATATAAAGGGAGTTTTTAATCTTTCAGGTACCATTCAAGAATGTGCGCTACTTAATCAAGACAGTAAAACGTTATCTCTTGCACTGACAACAAAAATACTCGGCACTCAAAATATACAAAAGTACTTAGAGCACTTAGTACAGCCTACCGACATCTATCACTTTTCATCGGTTAATGCGCTATTTGGTGGCGCTCAGGTGTCGAATTACGCGGCAGCTAATCGGTTCCAGCAAACCTTTAGCCTTGCTGAACAACAACGTTATCTTGAGAAGCAACACCGGGTTCGTCAGCACACAATTAGCTGGAGCATGTGGCGAAAACTGGGAATGAGTCAGGCTTACGCTGGCGAAAAGATAAAACTCTCTGAACGTCGAGGGTACATTCCGATTTCTGCCAAACAGGGGATGAATGCTCTAGACCTCATTATCCAAGAAGGAAGTTCGCACTGGATTGTCGGCCTGGATAACAATCAGCCTGCTATAGCTCACAGCGTTAGCAATAGGTGTCACCCAACCAATCAAATCACAAGTTACGTTGCCGCAGCAAACGACGACAGCGCGACATCTATCGTGCAAAGGGTAAAATCACTTGGATTGAAGGATGAGATTTCAAATGCACTATACATTGACATTCAATTTGTCGAATCAATTCCAAAAACAGCCGCTGGCGAAGTCGACTGGTTACAACTCAGCCTAAAACATAAGAACGTAAATTGTCAGATTGAGCATGTAGCTCCAAGAAACGATATCGAAAAAACACTGCACCAAATCTGGGTTAAAGTGCTTTCTACGTCTGATTTTGGCGTATTAGACAACTTTTTTGAAATTGGGGGCCATTCGCTCTCTGCCACACAGGTCATTTCTCATATCAGAGATCGACTCGGTATCACTTTACCCGTTGCTGTGATCTTTGAAACACCAACGATAGCTGAATTGTCAAAATGCCTTGAAAAGGAAACCAATGTCGCCAGCGACAGCTCACAACAGATCGCCAGCATCGGCAGGAAAGAGCCTCTTCCGCTATCTTTTGCACAACAACGTATCCTTTTCCTTCAAGAGCTCGAGGGCCCAAGCTCTACGTTTAACGTGCCTTTTGCGCTTCGTTTAGATGGCCCCCTAGATGTTGTGCTATTTGAAAAATCCATCAACACCATTATTAGCAGGCATGAGATTTTTCGAAGTCGTTTTGAAAGCAAAGACGGTGAGGCAAATGTTTTAATTGAAGATCAATACCAACTTGCACTGGATGTTGTCGACTTTTCAACACGAGGTGACGGTATTCAAAAAATACAAACGCTCTTTGAAAAAGATGCCACCACCCCTTTTGATCTTAAAGTGGCTCCTTTATTTCGAGTTAAACTCTACAAATTGGCAACCAACACCCACATTCTAACAACCAACACCCATCACATCATTTCCGATGGCTGGTCCGTTGGCGTTTTTATGAAAGAGTTGGTAATTGTTTATGGTGCCTATTTGACTGGGACAAAGCCTTTACTACAAGAACTTCCTACCCAATA
>MAAC01019367.1_pt1 | contig 16361 bp, 18 predicted proteins | sample 1115981 | NCBI WGS metagenome assembly MAAC01 (sample SAMN04961126, study PRJNA320927) | seawater metagenome | isolation source: sample BD02T64 sea water enriched with oil for 64 days | place: USA:Gulf of Mexico | collected 2013-07-27 | reverse complement strand
CTTATGCCCGCCCTTTCCCCCACGATGGAGGAAGGCATGCTTGCCAAATGGTTGGTGAGTGAAGGGGATACCGTGCAATCCGGCGACCTTCTAGCCGAGATTGAAACCGACAAAGCCACAATGGAGTTTGAGGCTGTTGATGAAGGTGTCATTGGCAAAATCTTGATCGCCAGCGGTACTGAAAATGTTGCGGTAAACACCGCAATTGCGGTTTTGCTGGAAGACGGCGAAAGCGTTAGCGACATTGATGCAACATCACAACCTGCGCCGTCAGCCCCTGTGGCTGACGCGGGTGGTGAAGCGGCCCAAGTTGGGGCCGCTGAAGCACCCGCCCCAGCGGCAAATTCGTCGCCTGCCAAAGATGGCACTCGTATCTTTGCGACGCCACTCGCCCGACGCATCGCCGCGGACAAGGGTCTTGACCTTACGCAGCTCAATGGCTCTGGTCCGCATGGGCGCATCATCAAAGCCGACGTCGAGAACGCGACAGCCGCACCAAAAGCTCCAGCGGCCGCGGCCCCAACCGCCATGCCAGCAAGTGCTGACGCTACAAGCGTTGCACGTCTGTATGAGGGCCGTGAATATGAAGAAGTCGCTCTCGATGGCATGCGCAAGATTATCGCCGCCCGTCTGACCGAAGCAAAACAAACCGTGCCGCATTTCTACCTGCGTCGCGATATTCAGCTTGATGCACTGCTCGCTTTCCGCGGGCAATTGAATAAGCAATTGGCCCATCGTGAAATCAAACTCTCGGTCAATGATTTCATCATCAAAGCCTGTGCACTTGCACTGCAACAAGTACCAGATGCCAATGCTGTCTGGGCCGGTGATCGTATCTTGAAAATGGCGGCTTCAGATGTCGCCGTCGCCGTCGCCATTGAAGGTGGATTGTTCACACCAGTACTACAAGACTCTGAAATCAAAACACTTTCAGCACTGTCAGCTGAAATGAAAGATCTCGCCACCCGCGCTCGCAATCGCAAACTTGCGCCGCATGAATATCAGGGCGGCAGCTTTGCGATCTCAAATCTTGGCATGATGGGTGTTGATAACTTTGACGCTGTGATTAACCCACCTCATGGTGCAATCCTAGCGGTTGGCGCGGGTAAAAAGAAACCCGTTGTGGATGACAATGGCGATCTGTCAGTGGCAACAGTCATGTCCGTCACACTTTCCGTTGATCACCGGGTGATTGATGGTGCACTTGGGGCCGAGCTGCTGGAGGCCATCGTGCAAAACCTTGAAAACCCGATGGCAATGCTCGCCTAAGTCACACCAAAATACGCAACGTCAAAACATAAAACCCCGGGGCTTACGGCCACCGGGGTTTTTTATTGATCTAGCTCAGAGAGTACAGCCTACGCACCTCCTATGACCGACGAGAACGTCAAAAAAAGGATACTCCATGGACTGGAAAGCCACCCTCTCTCACACTGTCTCATTACTCAAACCAATGCGCGCAGAACAAGTCGACACAGCTAAGGGCTTTCATGCCCTACATGCAGCGGCCCTTGCCGAAGGCGTACTTGATACCAAACAAAAAGAACTGATCGCACTGGCCATTGGGATCTCAAAACAGTGCAACGACTGTATTGGGTTCCACGTCAAAGCCGCTATCCGCGCAGGCGCCACCCGCGACGAGGTTGCGGAAATGGTAAACGTCTGCGTTCTGATGAACGGCGGCCCAGGCTATATGTATGGTGCAAAAGCGATGGAGGCCTTTGATCAGCTGGCCTGATCATCCACTGGTAACGCTTGTTTACCACTCAGCAGCTGATCCATGCTGACAGAAGGCTGTTCACAGCCCGCCTCGCCCACAATACGCGCAGGTACACCAGCCACAGTTTTGCAGGGAGGAACTTCCTGCAAGACAACAGAACCAGCAGCAATACGCGAACAAGAGCCAACTTTGATATTGCCTAACACTTTCGCGCCAGCCCCAATCAAAACCCCATCGCCAATTTTTGGGTGACGGTCTTCGTCTTCTTTGCCCGTACCGCCAAGCGTTACCGAATGCAGCATAGAAACATTGTCTCCAACCACAGCAGTCTCGCCGATTACGATCGAATGGGCGTGGTCAATCATGATACCACGACCAATGCGTGCACCGGGGTGGATATCAATGCCAAAAGCCTCAGACACTCGCATCTGAAAGAAATATGCGAGATCCTTGCGCCCTTCATCCCAAAGCGCATGCCCTATACGATACGCCTGAATGGCTTGAAACCCCTTGAAAAACATAAGGGGTTGCAGCAAACGATGGCAGGCTGGATCGCGTTCTTCAACTGCAACCAAATCCGCCCGCGCAGCCTGAATAATATCAGGATTGCGTGAATAAACGTCATCAGAGACCTCTCGCAAAAGTTGCTCTGACATCTCACCAGAGGCCAACTTAAGCGCGATCCTATACCCTAATGCTTGGCTTAGGTTCTTGTGATGCAACACTGTGGAATGTAGCAACCCACCCAACATCGGTTCTTGCGTATGCGCTTCGGCCGCTTCCTTACGGATGCGTTCCCAAACCGGGTCAACCACATGTATGTCTGACGCCGAATTATGGATCTTTTCGCTCTGGGCCATGCTGCATCCTCCAGTAGGCATATCCTTAGACTAAGGATCTATGCATTCCAGTTGATGCTGTCGAGAACAGCCCAACGCCAAAAGGAAAAACGCCTAGATATTTCTGATTTTCAGAACTTTCCACCAAAACATGGCTACTTTTAGAATAAACTCCCAACACTCTTTAAGTTCACGGCATTATTAGAAAGTATGTTCCTCACCCAGTTGACACTTCTCACAGCGAAGGTTCACTAAGCTTTCTCCATCCGCCATCTGGTAAGTTCTGCAAAAATCAACAACAGGGCTTCGGCTTCCGAAGTGCCGCCGGGATTTACAACATTTGCCTTCGCTTGCGAACATGCACTTTCCAAAGTTCCATTCCCCCACTCTGGATGCGCCTTGCCAAATCGCTTACGCCACGCATCAGCTGCTTCTGTCCGTTTCAAAGCTCGCCTGATAAATGCCTGACGTTTGCAATCTTTCACAAGCAATACCTGCCGGCACAATACCATTATGTCCTGCCAAAGCACTGGCCGCATGCTCACTCTTCCACACGCAAGCTGGCTGGTAAACCGGGCCCATAAAGCGTTGAAATCTGCAAGACCTCAATCGTGTAAGGCGCAATCGCACCATCCACAGATTGCATCGCGGCATCGTACGTAAATTCAGGCGTTGTCACCGTGGTTTCACGTAACAGAATGCCATTATCCCAGATCCTTACGAGATATACCTCACTTTCTTCTCCAAGAGGCACCTCAAAGCCCTCCCAACTGTCACCATCCACTCGCGTACGTCTCACCCAGCTAACATCTAAGTCACCGCCATTCGAAGTAAGGGCCAGATGTGCTGGGGAATATGGCCGTAATCCATTGCCTTTAAAGTTACCGACCACATGAATGTATGACGGATCTTCAATCGGTCGACTCGCAGGCCCAACTCGGTAGTGCCGATCGAGACCGCGCACTTCAATCGCCCGCTCAATCTGTTGCGGAGCACCATTCATCAGCACAAACAAACTATCCACATCCCAATCATCAGGCATCAACCCATCCGTACCTTTCTGACCACGCAGGAACCCACGCAGCTCCCATGTGTCCGGCGCAACCAAAGTTGCTTCTTCGAACTGAAACAATTCCCAATTATCAGCAGATCCATCGCCAATTGCTGCAAGATTTGCGCCATTCAACACATCCTGCCACGCAACGGACGACAGCGTCCCTGTTGACAGCTTCACCGTCAGAGACGCCGCCCGGTCCTTGATCCCGGCAGGCGCCTTCAACAACTCAGTCAGCGTTACACCAAAGGTTGCGCTCGCCTGATACAAACGGTTCACCTCATAACCAGTGTCCGTGGGAGAGCTCATCGCAGCCACTGTCCCGGGCCAAGGTTTCGCCGCCACAGTTAACCACGGCGCATGCGCCACATCATCGCTGGAAATCAGTGGCAGATCCATAAACACAGGAAGCACCGGTACTGCCGGCAGGAACGGTCGCAGTCCCGGCGTATCTAGTGAGCTATCACCCGGTATATATACGCCGGGTTCCACCCGCACCGCATCCACGATCTGAAATCCTGACTGTTCCACATGATCAATACGATACAGCGCATTATCGCCCCCTTCATCTGGCAGATGGATCACATCACCCGCGCCCAACCGCAGCTGTGAAGGTGGCAAAGCAATCCGCACTGTATCACGTGCCACGCGTGCCTCAGCCAACCATCGCTCCACCACCGCACGCGCTTCATTTTGCGTCATTGCGATTGGCAATTCATTTTGGCTGATTGAATAGGTCACCTCATCGGGGAAAATCGCCTCAGCAGAACGCGTGTCGTAATTCCCACCAGATTCGATATGGTTCAGGCGCACGCGCCCGGCAATCTCTGCCGAGGGTGCCCGCGTCGTCTTCACCCGTGCATCCTGTTCTTCTGTCACGGCCAATTCACCCGAGGAAATTGAGGTTTCAGGCCGACCATTGCGCAATTGAAACTTCAACACACCTTCACGTTCAATCGCATCAAAGCCATAGGCCAGCATTAAAGGTTGCAAAGCAGATCGCGCATCACGCCCACCATCATCGAGATAACCGCGCACATACCCATGAAGTTCGGAAACATCGATCTTTTCAACACCTGAACGCTTGCAAATTTCCGCAACAACTCCAGCCAGTGTCCAGCCCGATGACCGCCCATTCAACCAATGCCCCCGCGGATAATTCACCCCATCCGACCACAGCACGCCATTATTGGGAAACCACGGAAAAGGCCGCGCATCCCAAGCCCAGACATGGGCATTGCTCATATCAACCATCTGATGCCCACTGTCCGGATCCACTGGATTATTCGCGGGATCCGCCCAATAGCTTTGCACTGCGCCCAGCGCGGCCCGTTGCATCAGCTCATCCCGGCTGCCATCAGAATAATGCGGCAATCCACTTTCAGAGCTTTTCGGATCTAAGAATTTATTCGGCTCGTTCGCGCCTTTATCAATCGCTGCACAGCCATATTCCATGAACCAAATCGGCTTTGCCCCCGGAACCCACTGATTGGGATCACCATCCCTGACACCACCCGCCCTGCGATCATAGTGCAGTTTCGACCACCAACTATGAATGTCCTTACAGCGAAACACCCAAGGTTCATTCTCTGCCCCATCGGTAATCGGTGTGCGGATCTGAGCATCGCGGGCTTCCTGAGAATGGTAATACCAATCATAGCCTTCTCCACCCGCAACATTGGCGCGTAGATAATCCTGGCTATAAATGGCCCCCCAATGTGCATCCAGATGATCCACACCGTCCCGCCAATCAGCTAGAGGCATGTAATTGTCGATCCCAATAAAATCGATATTGGCATCCATCCAAAGCGCATCCAGATGGAAATACACATCCCCCGACCCATCCTGCGGGTGATAACCGAAATACTCCGACCAATCCGCTGCATAGCCAATCTTCACATCAGGCCCAAGAATGCTGCGCACATCTGCCGCAAGAGCTATCAAAGCCTCCACAGCTGGAAATGTATCATTCTCTCCGCGGTATTGCGTCAAACCACGCATCTCAGAGCCAATGCAAAAGGCATCCACCCCACCAGCAGCCGCACAGATATGGGCGTAATGTAGAATGAAGCGCCTATATGACCATTCTGCAGGGCCAGTATAACCGATAACCGTTTGAGTACTGGCTGTGACACTGCCCCCTCCCCATAGGGACGGCACAATGGCCTCAGCGCCATGTACTTCCTGAGGCTCTGTGGTGATTGATTGTGTCACGAAGTCGCCTACGCTCGCGCTACCAAAGAATGCGGCAACCTCTGCATTTGCCCCCGCCGTGGTATCCGTCGTTCCCAGCTGACCCGGAGCTTTATCGCCCGTTATACGCCCACGCCACGGTAGGCGCGGTTGATCCACAGCATCAGACCATGGATCAGCTAACCCATTATCAGAAAGTTGATCCATCAGGATAAACGGATAAAGCACCACTTCACGCCCGGCATCTTTCAAATGCGTAATCGCCTCGATCACCGACTGATCTGTAGGCGTGCCACCATATACAGCCCGATCATCCTCGAGCGGTATCAGATCAGCCGTATTGCGCCTCTCACCACTCACAGCCCAAGGCATTGCAACCGCATCATTTGTGTTCTGCTCGACCTTTGGGCGCAGGGAGCAATGCCCCATGCGCAGATCATCACCAAGCCAACTGACAACTAGAGACGTTGACTTACAGGCAGGTAATGCACTGCCCAGCGCGGTGACTGAGCTCTCAAAATCCGTCAACCCAGAGGGAGAGTTCACATTCGCCCCACGCAGTAAGCCCGGACCATCACTGTAATGCACTGGTGTGGTGGCAAGGCTATATTCGCCCGTCCCCGGAATAAGCGCGATCCCCTGCGTGCCCTCTGCCAGCGTTTCCGCCTCAGAAATCACATCACCCTCAATGCCACGCTCAGGGCGCTCCACCTCAAAGGACAGTTGAGGTATGCGATTGCCAAACTGACCCAGAGGCAGGTCCTCCAGCACGACATAAGCAATCCCACGATACGCTGGCACATTTCCAGTACCTTCGACCGCTTCAATCTTGGGATCAGGCATTTGATCTTCGCGCCCAGTATAAACACGCATGTTCAGACCCTCAGCAGAGATTTCATCCCCATCGGCCCAGATACGGCCTATCCCGCTGATCTCACCCTCAGAGACAGCAATCGCAATACTGACACTGTATTCATACGAGGTCACACTTGGCCCCTTAGGCGCGCCCTTCCCGCCTCCTGACGTCGTAGTGGAGCTCTCAAGGAAGTCGGACGCCCAGATTACCTGCCCAGCGACCCGCATAGCACCATACAGATGCGGGATAGCAGCCCCTTCAGAAGCACTCATCAATCGGAAACGATCAACCTTCCCAGTCTCAACAGGTTCCGCACCGCTCCCCATGATCCGCGCATCTATTGCGCGCCCCAGAGAAGCACCAATAGCCCGGCCAATCACCGCACTAGACAGCCCCAAAACCGTTCCGCCAAAGGCAGACCCCAAAGCCGCACCAGCGGCCCCTAATACAATCGTCGCCATCAGTTGCTCTCCCGTGGAAATTCAAACCTGGCGGCAATTCTGTGCTCCCAGGGTTGGCTCAGCGGGCTTTCTGTTACCCGATGACCGCTATATGCATGAATGAAGGTCGGGGCCTCGCCACACAGCCCCTGTATCCCTAGGTGCTTGGCAACCGATCCCCGGCGCATCCGAAACAAAAGCACATCGCCAGGCACTGCGAACTTCATTGGTTTCACAACCAAATACCGACATGCTGCCCGCCACAGCACTTCATCACGTGAGGGCTCCGACCAATCCGGCGTATAAGCTGGTACAGGGGCTGGCTCTTGTCCAAATATCTCGCGCCAAACACCACGCAATAGCCCGAGGCAATCACAGCCCACCCCTTTCACCGATGTTTGATGCAGATAAGGCGTGCCAATCCACGCCCGTGCTTCTTTCAGGATTAACTGCTCTCTTTGCATCAGGTTTCTCCTGGCTCAAAGAAGTGATCATCATTCCCACCTTCGCCACCAACACCAAAACTGGATCCGACGCCTGAGATCCCTCCCAAAGAGCCCCCAGTATTCGCATCAACCTGCTTCGGCACTGCCATCAGCCAATCTTCACCTGGCATCTGCGGGAACCCTCGGAAGTTCAAAAAATTGTTGAACTTGAACTTGCAGCTAGACGCACGCTTATCGCAGCCCGCCTCAAGCCGGATGATATCCCCCGGTTCAATCTCAGCCTGCAAAGCATCCCATAGCTCAACAAGACGCCCATCCGCAGACAGGCGGTCATTCTTGATCACAGCGATAAGGCCTGCGGCCTTCCCAGACAGGACTGTTAAGCGTCCCCGTTCAAACCAACGGTGATCGAACCCGTCCAGATCACCCAGCGTTTCAAACCGGAACACACGCATATCTTCAACGGCCTGCACAGCGATTTCCACCGCATAGCCAGGCGCTTCCAGATCAAAGGCGCACTTCTCATCCCCCAGAACCGCAGAACACGGGCTTTGATACACTCGTCCCTGTGGCTGGTTCAGCGCCTCAGTGATCCCGCGTAACTCAGCATCAAATGCACCATCGCCACGGGTCAGCTCACCGATCTCACCGCAAAACTGCAAAACCCGTTGTGTAGGGTCCGTCCAATTCACAAGCCAGGCCTGCACTTGCGCCCCATCAAAGCGCCCTGCAATAATGTCTTCCTCACGGATCGCAGCAGAGGTCAGCGCCCCCATTGCTTCCGTATTATCAACAGAAAGCCCCGTAGTTTGCGTCAATGCGCGTGCCGTCAGACCGGTATTGGCAATGAAATCAATGCCGTCAAAAGACATGTCTAAGTCATGGTCGGTAAATCCATAGACCATCCCATCACGCCGCGTAATCGCCCAAGTCCGGCAGGTGGTGGTCACACCTTCCGCCAGATGGGCTGCTAAATCCTGTGGAAACGCCATCAGACCCGGACCTCCACCACGGGAACATTCGGCGCATCACCGGCCTGAAAGCTCGCCACCGAGGTCATGATCCGATCCACGTCGAAACGCACCGGCACGTCAAACTCAAACCCCGCCTGAATTTCGGCGCCCTCATCTGGCGGATGATCAAAATGCACCATGCCCGTCAGGTGATCGACGGTGTATTCCACGCTTTCTTGCAAAGCATCGCCATCCAACCCGATCTTCACCGAATGTTGCACAGGCTTTGTAATAGGACGGATATAACTATGCCCACCGGACACATAGGTTTTCACCAAGGGGATATCTTTCGCCAGCCCATCGCCAATCGCAATCACCTGATCGGCAAAACTTACCTCAGCAGAGGCACGACCAGATTTGAAATCCGCCCAATCCTTCCAACGAAAGCCAAAGAGCTGTCCACGACGTGCCTCAAAAAACGCGATCAGCACTTCAACATCGTCTAGGGATCGCATTCCCAACCCCGCATCATAGCGGCGACGCGAATGCGCCCAAGGAGTGTTACGTTCTTCAAACCCGTTGGCAAGCGTCACCACATCTGTGCGCCGCTCAGGCCCGCCAAGCGAACCAAAACTAAGGTTGGCAGGAAATCTAACTTCATGAAATCCCATGGGAATACCCTCCATTCGTCAAAGAAAAAGGGCCGGAAAAATCCGTGCCCCTAATTCATCGCTGCAATTATTTAGTTGGTCTGGTCACCGGTTACGTCATCGATTTCGGGCGCCCTGCCCTAAAGCGCGGCTCATCTGGGCTGCAATTTGGCTGCGTGAGCGCTGGAACCCGCCCACATCCGGGGTCGAGATGTTCATCACCACCTGCACAGGTTGCGAATTGCCTTCCTGCGCGCGCACCCCAAGCTTCCCATCCGCACCACGCGTGAGCGGCATAATCGCCTCAGGCCCCGCTTCGCCCATCAAGCCCATGCCCCCACGCATCGGGAAATTCGTCGGGCCACTGACCACACCGCCATTGGCAAAGGGAGTCACCCGCCCTTGGGCAAAAGATCCGCCATCTGCAAATTGGAACAGACCGCTAAACAATCCGTTCATCCCTTCGCCGATCAAACCACCCAAACGGTCCGTCACCGGTTTAACCGAGATAGAATAAGCCGTGTTCAGCATTGATTTCGCAACGCTATCCAAGGCCGTCGACAGTTTATCACCGTCAAAAACCAACCCATCGATCGAGCTTTTCAAACCGCGCGATACCCCACGACTTAACGCCGTCACCTCTTTGGCTGTTCCGCCAAGTGAATCATCCAAGCGTGCCAGTTCATTGCCAAAGGCTTGCGTCATTCCAGTGGTCGCGCCCAGCGTCGTTTCCAGCGTCTCAAGGCTTTGGTCAAGACCGTCTACTTCATCAAATTCCGCCATTTATCTCTCCGTTCATCAGCTTGTGGGAGGGCCCGCAGGCTCATCCGGGAAATCTGCCAGCAACTCATCCAACCGCCCCCGACTTAATGCCCGCCCCTGACCTTCATGCCCCAGCATCAACATCAACTCTGCCGGGGTCAGCTGCCAGAACTCCCATGGTTTCAACCCGCCGCCACGCATTCCAGCCCGCATCAGAACCGTCCAGCTAAATCCAGGCGCTCCCCCCATCAGGTTGCCCCCTCATCCGGCAAGGCAAAGGCACGGGCCAACAATTGCGCAGCCACACGGGCGGCCTCAAGCGGACCTCCTGCGATCTCTGCATCAATCAAATCACCCGCCTGGCCATGCCACCCACCACCACGCAAGCCAGCGACAATCAACGCCAGAACATCACGGGTTGAAAACGCCCGTGTTTCAAAGCGTTCCACCAATTGCACAAGCGTACCCATATCAAGCTGCGCCTCAAGTTCAGCCAAGGCCCCAAGCGTCAGTTTCAGCACCTGACGCTCACCATTTAAGGTCAGCGCCACTTCTCCTGTCCAAGGGTTTGCCATATTAAAGCGCCGTGAACGTCAGGACGCCTGCGCTGGCCATCGACAGCTCATAGGTCGCCTCGCCATTATGGGAGCCACTATATTCAATTGCGGTCACCATAAACGCCCCCTCAATTACGCCGAAATTCGGTATAATCACCTGAAACTCCGGCGTTTCACCGTCAAAGAAGATCTGACGGGCACGTTCATCAGTGCCTTCATCCTTGAACACACCAGATCCCGAAATCGCCGCCGATTTCACACCGGCACCGCCCAACAGTTCACGCCACCCCCCCTGGCTTTCAAGGCTGGTGACATCCACCGTTTCCGCGTTAAAGCTGATCCGCGTGGCCCGCAGGCCTGCCACTGTCTCAAACAGGCCCGCGCCCGTCATATCCATCTTGATCAGCAGATCTTTACCATTTTGAGCAACCATAGGTCTTCTCCGGTCATTGTAAGATTAATTGTCTTCCACGCGGGCGCGGAAACGAATGTCGATCCGCCGGGTTTCCCCAACGCCCACACGGCGGGCTGTAGCCCGATCAAATCGGAAATAAATCAACATGCCGCGCGCGAGGATAAGCTCTGCATCAATCAGCGCATCCGAGACCACGGCAGCCACATCTTTCGCTGTTTGAAAGCCCGCCTCATCGGTCACAACGCTGATCGTGACAAAGTGCAAAGCGCCCGCCCCCGTTTGATCCGATCGATCACGCACATCCTCCGGGCCAAGGCTGACATAGGTCGCAGGGACAGTCCCTGCAGGCACCGTGTCATAGATCGCTGCACCCACCAGCAAGGCCAGATCACTATTTGCCGCCAGCCGCTGATACACAGCAGATTGCAAAGCAGAAGCAACTGCATAACTCATGACGCCACCTCTTCCTCTGCATGGCACATCAGGTATTGCCCGCGTTGATCCGCTTCTTTCACCGCCGTTATGCGCCAGATACGCGCCCCATCGGTAAAGCGTTGCTCCGGGCGTGGCCGTGATGGTGCACCTTCAGGGGCACCGCGCACCAAAACATTGTATCGCACGGTTGACCGCGTCGCGAGATTACTGGCCTTTTCCCGTCCACTTGCAGCGTGGACCTGCGCCCAAAGCTGCCCTTGCGCGACCCAAGTCTGAATCCAGCCACCTGCGCCATCGGGATTCAACACCGGGCTCTCCAACATCATTTTTTTGTTCAAAATGGGAGTCACTTGGCACCTCCCAAGGATCGGACAGTGCGAAAGCGTGAAATCAGCATTTCAACGCCTGCAGGAAGGTTCCCTTCATCCGACCCGTCGCGGTGTTCATATAAATATGCCGCCAGCAAAAAAACCGCCTGGGCAAGATCCGCAGGCATGTCATCCCATGCCGCGCCATACCCCCCCTGAAAGCCGATCTCAGCTTCACCCGCAGCAGGAATTGCAGGCAACCGCCCATTGGTAGCAACAATACGCGGGCGAAAATCGTCTTCTTGCAAACGATACTGCACCGGATCAATCACCGTAACACTGCCCGTGCGATCGACGATTTCGAGGCTGATCAGCGCTGTCACCGGGGCCACCGGCAAGGCTTGGCATTCCAAGTCCCGCCAGCCCGTGATGCGCCATAGGAAATCCCGCGTCAGTAACACCTTCCCGATCCTGGCCTCAATTGAGGTCAACGCCGCTCGCAAAGCGCGTTCCAACACGCCATCTTGCACTGCGTCATCGGCAAACCCGGTGCCCAGACGCAGATGGTCCCTGAATTCGGCCAATGGCAACGAAAGCGAGGGAACCGTGGTCTGCTCGATTAACATCATGAAAAATCTCCGAAAATCTCTGCCCCTCCCAGACCAGGAAACCCAGTCTCTGAATGACGCGCGCCGTCCATATTGCCCGAACGGAGGGGAGCAGCTGGAAAACATGGATAGATACAGCGCGCGCCGCATGTCAGGGACAATCAGCCCCCGACATACATCGCAGTGATTAGCTCACCGCGAATTTCAGCAGCTTAATCGCCGCGTAATCGCTTACGTCACCGCCAACACGTTTGGTTGCATAAAACAGGACATGCGGCTTGGCAGAGAACGGGTCACGCAGGACACGCAGATCTGGGCGCTCAGCCACCGTATAACCTGACCCAAAATCACCAAAGGCAATCGCATGGGTGCCAGAGGCAATATCAGGCATGTCTTCTGCGATCAGAACCGGATAACCCATCAAGCGTGCAGGCTCACCCGCTGCCAGACCATCTGACCACAAGAAACGACCATCCGCGTCTTTCATCTTACGCACGGCACCCGCAGTTTTGGAATTCATCACAAAGGACGCATCGGCACGGTATTCCGCCCCCAGCGCATAGACCAGATCCACGATGGAGTTTGCCGGTGTCGCACCGTCAAAATCGCCATCCGCGCCCGTCGCGACATAGCCAAGGTTGCCCCAAGTCCAAGCTGCATCATCAACAATGGTATGATTCAAGAAACCACGTGGCTTATCCGCACCATCACCATTGATAAAGGCCGCGGCTTCCGCCCGGGAAAACTTATCGGCAATGCGGCCCGCCAGCCAAGTTTCAATGTCAAACGCCGCATCATCCAGCAGACGCTGCGACGCCTTCGGCAGCGCAGAAAGCTCATGCAAAGCAATGGAAATGCGATCAAACTGTGGGGAAGATGTCTCAATCGTTGCACCGGCTTCATCCGCCCAGCCCGCGCCAAGCTCCGTGTGGTCAACCAGCACATCATAAGACGTTGCTTCAACATTCACCACATTCGCAATGGACCGTAGCGAAGCAGATGACTTCAACACAGACATAATCGTATCCGAGGTCTGCGGGTCCACCAAATAGCCGCCATCAGCCGCAACAGCCGTGGTCATGGACTTGCCTTCAACTTCAAGGCTACGCATCGCATCCTCGTCCCCGGAACGCAGATAGGCGTTGAAAGCCTTCTGGTGCGGCACCTCGATCTCAGCAGCGGCAGAAAGGGCGGGACGCCCGGTGATTACAGATTTACGTTCAAACATGTTCAGTTTGTCTTCCTGTTGTTGAAGCTTGGAATTGATATCGCTCATGAAACCCTCGAGCGCGGTTTTCACCTCCGCGACGGGGGTCAGGTTCTCGAGATGGGAAGCAGGCACACCGCCCCCATTCCGAGCCTTCGTCTCGGTCTTCTCCATTCAGATTTTCCTTGTTCTGATCGGGCCTCAGTGTCTAACGACCTCCTAAGACCCAGAGAGGTTCAGGCCTCGCGCTCGTCGCGGGCCAAGGTCAGGCGGGCGGCTTCAATTGCCCCCGCTAGGTCTCGCAGATCATTGGCTTCAGGCGTGTCGCCTTTCGCCCCGATCCGCGCCTCCGGCAGCATTGGGAAAGTCACAAGCGACACCTCCCAAAGCTCCAGCTCGTTCAGAAGCCGCTGGCCTCTGTTGTTCTTTGTCGCTTTCTTGGTGCGGTATCCAATCGACAGTCCGTCAATCGCCCCCGCTTCAATCAAAGCCACCGCCTCACGGCCTTTTTCCACGTCCAACAAAAGACGACCTTTCACATAAAGCCCCTTGCTGTCTTCCCTGATTTCATCCCAGATCCCAATAGGTTGCGCCGGATCATGCTGCCAAAGCATCTTCACATTGCGCCCCTTTTGCGCCAATGCAACCAGCGATGCTTTATAGGCCCCTGGTTCCACCACATCGCCGCCCTGATCCACAACCCCAAAGTAGGACGCATAGCCCTCGATGGTTGCCCCATCCACCAGCGTCACACCACTTTCCATCCGGCAGAATTTCACTTCCAGCCCGGATTTAATCTCATAATTCATGAACTTATCCCTTCTTGCAGCTCACTTCGGTGCCGCATCAATGATTGAGGTCACGCCTTGGGCAAGGATCACCCCAACCACCCCGTAAACTGTCAGCCAAAGCCGCTTATCCAAGCGTTCAATCATCAATTCGATCCGTTCAAGCCTTTGGGCAAGCGCTTCAAATTGCATCTGGTTGACCCGTTCGTTCGCTTCAATTCGGGCGCTGGCAGCATCAAAACTATCGTAAAGGAACCGCGATCCCCCATGCCGTTCCACGTGTTTTTCATCCAACTTAACCATCGTCATCTGCCAACTTGGGCAGGCCCAATAGGTTGCGCTTCTCCGCGTCGCTCAAGAAGGACGCCCCGGCAATGCGTCGCCACTGGGTTTCACGCTCTCCCGCCAATGCGGCCACCTGATCAAGATCGGGTTTCAACTCAACCTGTTCCCCCGCAATCCCCGATAACCAGTCAGACACCGACGCCGTCACTTTCGTCGCCAGAGGCAGAACCGTTAGCCTGAAAAACGCCCGGTTCGCTTCTTGGTAGTTCGAATAGGTCGCGTCCCCCGGAATACCCAACAACATCGGCGGCACACCAAAGGCCACGGAAATCTCTCGCGCTGCGGCTTCTTTGGTTTTCTGAAATTCCATATCAGAGGGCGAGAACCCCATTGGTTTCCAATCCAAGCCACCCTCAAGCAACATCGGACGCCCGGCATTCGCAGCCCCCTGATGATAGCTCGCCATATCCGATTGCAGCCGTTCATACTGATCCTGGCTCAACTGCGCCTGTCCCTCACCACCATGGTAAACGAATGCCCCCGAAGGCCGCGCGGCATTGTCCAACAACCCCTTTGACCAACGGCTTGCGGCATTATGCACATCAATCGCGGAGGCAGCTGCCTGCATCGGTGACAAGCCGTAATGATCATCTTGCGGGTGGAAGGTTTTGATATGGCAGATAGGTTGAATATCACCTGTCATATCAAACCGATGCTTACGTCCACCCACGGCATATTCATATGCCACTGGCCAGCCATCACCTCCCGGCACCACGTTCATCCGGTCAGATCGCAGCACATGCATCTCGGCGGGCTGCCCCGCCTCATCCGGCACGACCTCAAGGTAGCCATTTCCCGACAATAGCATCTGTCCGTAAAGCGCCTCAAACAACTCAGCCCGCCCCTGTCCCGCGTTCGGTCTGCGCACCAAATCCAACACCGGGTGGCTTTCAAAACGACGTTCCGCATCCTGCAAGACCAGCGGTAAAGCCGCCGCTGCCTCTGCAATCAGCTTCACGCTGCGAAACCCCACAGGGTTGCCCGTAAAGCCGGTTTTTGTCAGGCTCACCACATCACGCGGGCTCCAAGCCACACGCCCTGCCATCCCGCCTTGCATCGCAATCACCGGTCCCGCCGCCGATGCCTTCGCTTCCGGCGGCACAATCGATGCCTGCGCTGACTTTCTCAGGAAATCAAATACCATAGAGCTCGCTCCTCATGTGCTTTCACTGGCTTTCAGGACACAACGCCCGGACATGCCTTTCGAGACCGGCCACAAAGCCGCCCTTTTCATCTTGCCAAAATACTCAAATATGGGCCTCTCAACCGGGCCCTACGCTATAGACGACGCACCTGTGGCCGCTTCCATTTTGCAGCGGGTTCAATCATCAAAGCCGTCAACGCCCAAACCAAAGCATCCACCCGGTCCGGGCTGCCGTTGCCTGCAAAGCCCTGTGTACTCATCAGACACATCTGGTCTTCCAGTGCCCCCAAGCCACGCATATGCCGCACACGCCCTTGCTCATAAAGTGCTGCCACAGGTTCTGCCCGCGCGACCTTACCTCGGCTCGCACGCACTCCTGTATATGGCACCAGTGGATCAATCTGGCGAATAATGGTTTCCACCATATCGCCCCCTTGATTGACCTCCGCCACCAGACGATCCGCATTGAATTCCTGCATCGCGGCAATCGCGGCACTTGCCCATTGTGTTGGCGAACTCGCCGCAATGCTGGCATCCTTCAGAACCCAGGCCTTCCAATCCTGCGGCGTGCCTTTGGTGACCACACCAGCAACCACAATCCCACATTCATCTGAACCTGCATGCCCCGTCACCGGCGGATC
>MAAC01006732.1_pt1 | contig 16361 bp, 15 predicted proteins | sample 1115981 | NCBI WGS metagenome assembly MAAC01 (sample SAMN04961126, study PRJNA320927) | seawater metagenome | isolation source: sample BD02T64 sea water enriched with oil for 64 days | place: USA:Gulf of Mexico | collected 2013-07-27 | reverse complement strand
GTTACTCAGATTAATAGATTAAAATCTAAAAACTCGTTTTCTTTGTTGTTTGATGTTTTTGATTTTATGTTAGAACATGTAGAACGGCATAATATTACGATTGGGAAGCTCTATGCCAAGCAGCATGATGTAAAGCTGAACTTGTACTATACGCCAACAGTTTTAACCACAAATTCTTTGATTTTTGATAAAGAACTGATGCATAAATGGTGGAAATCTGGATATAAACATGCCAAATCTAAAGATGAAAATCTGATGAATGATTTTAGACCAGATATTTTAGAAGAAGATAAATAAACGACTATGAAAATGAAAAAAATTGCTCTGTTAGCAGTGCTAATGATATTTTTGGTTCCTGTATATGCTTTCAGTCAATCAAAAGAAATAAATATAAAAGGAAAATGGGAGGACAAAGAATTGCAAGTTGAATATAATTTTTCGAGTACGACCAAAGCTAGTTTTTCTCAAATGGGCTATGGGATGTCCGTTTTTTATGAGGTTGATTTTTCAAAATCCCCGTATTGGATAGACTTTACTTTACAACGTGCAGGAAACAAAATGAAAATGTTGGGTTTGTTGCGGATAATTAATAAAGATACTATTTGGATCGAGCAATTCTCTCCGCATTCAAAACATCCAACCAAATTTTCTAAAGATTTTACCTCTAGAACAAGAAAGATACATGTATTGGTTCGAAAGAAATCTTAGTTTCTAGTCAAAACTTAATTGAATTCTATATACATATTGTTACTTGTGGGCAGTGCTAACTTTGAATTGTAAAATTCTATAAACTGACTTTTTCTAACGTCATGTTTTCCTTTTGCTCCAGTGGTAATGTATTTAATAGTCCTATTTAATAATGGATCAGAGAGCTCTCCGATAACACCAAGGTTGTTGTACTCTTCTGCTAAAACAATATTAGGTGTAAATCCATCAATGCTATTGTCGCCTAATTTGTTTTTTATTTCTAAAACAATAGGTTGCATTGCCCAGGTATGGTTTGGATTGATATTCTCTTTATTGTACATTTTTGGAGAGTCGTACAAAGTGATTGATCCTACATACTTACCGTGGGTTTTTGTACCAATAGTTTTTACATCTATATATGGATGCAAGCCGTTAATAACCAGTTCTGAAGCAGAGGCAGAGCTATTGGTGGTGATAAAGTAAACTTTATCTAAAGCTAAGCTGTTGATGTTTTCTTGAACCGTACCGTTGTTAATTTGATCTGTAAACTTTTCTTCGAGATTTGAGTCAGTGATATTGATTTTATCATTCCACTGTTTTTTCGCAAATAATTGCCCAGTAAATTGTCCGGTTATCATACTTGATAAGTACACAGCTGTTCTAACCGAACCGCCGCCATTGTATCTTAAATCTATAATTAAATCTGTAATTCCATCATTTTTTAATGTCAAGAAAGCAGCGTTCAATTCGTCATCGAAATTTGTGGTAAAGCTATTGTACATGAGGTACCCAATTTTTTTATTCCCAGAAGGGATTGTTTTTGTAATGAATACTGGGTTTTCTGTGTATTCTGACTTGCTTAAGGCGATTGACACTCCTGTTGATAAAGGGATTCCGTTGTTGTAATCGGCAAGGTTAATGGAATAATTTAGCTTGCTAGAAAACAATAATTCACTGTAATTATGGATGTTTAATTGAATGCCATCAACGGCATTAAAAATCATTCCTCTCTTGATATTTTTGCTGCTAGCGTCAGTGTCTGGTAAGACGTAACGTACATAGCCAAAAATATTAGTTGTGCTTCCATTTTCATAGACCAATCCAAATTCTATTCCGTTGTGTAAAGAAATTCCTTGAAAAGAATTTTCAAGCGCAACATAGTCTTCTACGATCCAAGACCATTTATCTATCGCGTTTCTTTGGTGTAATAAGTTTTCAAAGAACTGTTCAGAATTTGGTTCAGAGTTTAAGAAACGTTGGTAGCTATCTGAATTTAAAAATCGATTATCTGCTAAGTCAGTGACATTGCTTTGCCATAAATAGAACCCATTTAATCCTTTCCAAATAAAATGATTCACTTCTAAATTTTCAGAAGGTTTAATTTTTATTTTCTCACAGGAAGTTATTAATAAGACTGCAAGTAATAGAACAGTGGTGACTTTTTTCATATTAATTTGTATTGGGTAGATCTTGTTTGATGCTGAATCCGGCATCAAAAATTCTTTGTGTATTTAAAGAATTGTATAAAAAATCAAAATTATTGGGGTTGCAGTTGGGGCTTGCTATGGCTCCTGTATTTATAAGGTTGATAACGTTATTTAATACCGGATCCGAAGTTTCTCCAAGGACACCTAAATTTAAAATGTTTTCTAAATCACAAATAACCATATCGGGCGTAAAACCATCCGAAAACGAAGTGTCATCGGTATTGATAAGCTCCACGACTATCGGTTTTACATTCACAGTATGATTGGGGTTTGTATCAAAAAAATTATAATCAATCGAGTTGTAAAGAGTCATAGTAGCTTTGTTATTTCCATTGGTTACCTGGCTATTGATAATATGCACATTGATATAGCTTCTAAGTCCGTTGATTAATAATTCTACACTAGAAGAACTCCCGTTTAAAATAATATAAAGGTCTGATAATTCTACGCTATTAATTGACGTAGTGTTGTGTATGGTGGTCGAAAATTTAGTCTGTAAAGAATCCGGTTGGTGAATTTCAAACCAGGCTTGTGCTTTGGTATTCCAGCGTTCTTTTGAAAATGCTTGATCGGTAAATTGCCCAGTAATCATACTGGCAATATGCGCCATGTTTTCTACAGTGCTGTTTCCTCCGATATTGTATCTTAAGTCTAAGACTAACTGGTTAACTCCTTGATTTTTAAACTCTAGAAAGGCGGTATTTAAATCATTAATGTAATGCGGCGAAAAAGCGTTATTATACAGTAGGTACCCGATATTATTTGCACCACTTATAATGTTTTTTGAGAGCGCAACTCCGGGATGTGTATACTCATTTTTGATTAGCTCTACTTTTCTGGCAATGGTATTTAATGGTGTTCTGATTGAATCTTCTTCAACGGTGAATCCATCAAATATGGCCATGTTTAAGGTAAGCGTATCGGAAGGGTTATTGACTAATAAGTTTCTGTAGTTGTCTCTGGTTAATTGAATGTCATTTACTCCAAAAAAGAAATCACCTCTTTTAATGGCCTTGGTTGAAGCGTTGGAGTTTGGTAAAATGTAATGGACATATGCCAACACATTTGTAAGACTGCTTGGGTCATTAATCACTCCATATTCTAGTCCGTCTGTAAGAGAGGTTCTAATTTCTGTTGTGGAGTCGTTCTCAAAATTTTCTAACAAAACAGATTTGTTATCAGTAGTAGGACTATCAAATAATAAACTTGTGAATAGGTCATTGGAGTTCGTAAAACCTCTTGCATACGCATTAATCTCTAATTGACTGCTGAATCTTCTGTCAGATAAATCTGGAATTTGATCTTGGTATAGGTAGTATGCATTCATTGCCTTCCAAACAAAATCATTAATTTCGACATCAACAGGGATCTCATCTTCTTTTGTGCAATTAGATAAGGTAAAAGCGATTAATAAAAATAAAAGTATTTTAGCCTGGCTTTTCATTACAATGATCAATATTAGAGGTGTGTTAAAGTAACGCAATTTAAATAAATATAGTATATTTTAAAATATTGATGTAACAAAATTTATAAGTGGTCGTCGTAAAGGTGTAGAAGCAATTATAAGAAATGTTTTTTACAACTATAACTAACTAGAATCAATGAATCAATCAGACTTTTTAAAATCTGTATTACCATTTAAAGACAAAGTCTTTCGTTTAGCTAAGAGACTACTTGTTTCTACTGAAGAAGCTGAAGATGCGACACAAGAATTGTATTTTAAATTGTGGAGAAATAAAGAGAAGTTAGCAAACTATAAAAATGTTGAGGCATTTGCAATGACAATGACTAAAAATTATTGTTTTGATAGATTAAAATCTAAGCAGGCGTCAAATTTAACATTGGTTCATAGTAATTATAAAGAAAAAGAAACCGCTCTAGAAACAAAAATAGAGCAAAGAGATAGTGTTAGCCAAGTACATGAGCTTATTGATAAATTACCTGAGCAGCAGAAGTTAGTAATCCAATTAAGAGACATTGAACAATACGATTTTGAAGAGATCGGTAAGATGTTAGATTTAAAACCGACAGCAGTAAGAGTAGCCTTATCAAGAGCCAGAAAAACAATAAGACAAGAACTAGTAAAACAACACAATTATGGAATTATCTAAGATAGAACAGTTGTTAGAGAAATATCTAAACGCCGAAACAAACTTACAAGAAGAAGCAACATTAAAAAACTATTTTTCAACAGGTAATGTTGCGCCTCATTTGCAAGAATACGAATCGATGTTCGGTTATTTCGCCATAAGCAAAGCAGAAACTTCTGCCAAACCAATCCAATTAAACACTAAAAAGAAGAATTGGAAATGGTTGTCAGTAGCAGCTTCAGTTGCTTTATTAGTAAGTGTGTATGTTGGCAATGAGTACCGCATTGAGCAAAAAACAAAAGCACAGTATGCAGAAGTAATGAGTACCTTAAAATTATTGTCTACCACCCTTAATAAAGGAAACGAAGCAATGGGAAACTTGTATGCGTACGAAAACACTGTTAACAAAATATTAAAAACCAAGTAAATAACAAGAATAGTAAACCAAGTAAACAAGAAATCATGAAAAAAATAATCGTATTAATAGCCCTAGTAATAGCTCCAGCAGTAAGTTTTGGACAGTCAATATTTGATAAATTAGAAAACATGGAAGAGGTGTCTTCTTTTATCATTAACAAAGACGCTTTCCAGTTATTGCAAAAATTCAACCCAGATATGGGTGGAGATAATGATGCAGTAGAAGTTTTCAAAATGGTGCAAAACCTCAAAGAATTAAAAGTTTTTAAAACGAATAATACTGAGGTTGCAAAAACAATGGAAACATTAGTTACTTCTGCAATTAAGAAATCAAAATTAACTGAGTTAATGAGGTTTAAAGAAAAAGGGTCAAAAGCAAAAATTTATGTAAAGATAGGAGGTAATAGTGATACTGTTAGTGAGGTGTTGATGTTTGTAAGTGGTGCTAGTAAAATGACCCAAGGACACGCAGAATCTGTGATTGTTTCTTTAACAGGGGTTATCGATATTAATAAGTTATCTAAATTAGCAGATACCTTTACAAATGAAGGTAAAAAGAAGTCTGGTAAGTAATAAGTCGATTTTTAAATAAAAAATAGTCACGTAAAACAAACTCAATGAAAAAAATAACCACATTAATAGTCGCTTTCGTAGTAGCCTTCTCATTTACATCTTGTACTGAAGACTCTTTACAAAGTTACTTAGTTCAAAGCCAGGAAAAATCAGGATTTATAACTTTTGATGTACCTGCAAGTATATTGCAAATAAAATCAGATGATGTGTCTGATGAAACAAAGGCAACCTTAAAAACCTTGAAAAAAATAAACATTGTTGCCCTTCCTTCTAGTGCAGATAACTCTGTTGCTGTAGAAGCAGAAAAAACACAATTGGATAAAATATTTAAAGGTGCGACTTATAAAAGCTTAATGCGCTTTAACCATGAAGATATTAAAATTCAATTGTATTACACAGGTAATGGTGATGAAATAGACGAAGTTATTGCGTATGCTTATGCTGCTAGTAAAGGAGTTGGTGTTGCAAGAATACTTGGAGATAATATGAATCCTTCCGATATCATGAAAATGATGAACGAGGTGAAGTTTAACTCTAAAGGGGTAGATTTCAATCAGTTAAGTGCTCTTTTTTAGGTAAATTAGCAATTAAGAATAAATTTAAAGCTCAAATTCTGTATAGAATTTGAGCTTTTTCTTTTTAACGAGCCATTAACAGCTATGCATCATAATTTTCTTACTTTTGAATTCTTAAGTTGATTTTATTATGATGGGGCTACGTAAACGTATTTTTTTTATTAGTGTATTATTTATTTCTATAGCCGCTGCGCAAACAACAGATCCGTTAAGAACTTATAGGAAAGAAAAAGACAAGACTACCGTTTTAGAGCATACAAAATTAAAGGTGTCATTTAATTTTAAAGAAAAGCAGCTAAATGGCGAAGCGTGGCTTACCTTGAGGCCATATTTCTACAGTACCAAGAAAGTTGTTTTAGATGCGAAGGCTATGGTGATTCATAATGTTCAACTTCGTAATAATGAACTTCCCTATAATTATGATGGTTTAAAATTAATCATAGAGTTACCGAAATCATACAAAAAAGAAGAAACCTATACTCTTTATATAAAATATACTGCTAGGCCAGAAAAAGTTAGGCAAAAAGGAAGCTCTGCTATTACGCAAGCAAAAGGATTGTATTTTGTAAATGCAGATGGTTTGGATAAGAGTAAGATGACCCAGGTATGGACACAGGGAGAAACGGAAGCGAGTAGTTGTTGGTTCCCAACAATAGATAGTCCAAATCAAAAAACGTCTCAAGAAATTTACATGACGGTTCCTAGTAAGTTTAAAACACTTTCAAACGGAAAGCTTGAAAGTCAAACCAATAATGCCAACGGAACCCGAACTGATTACTGGAACTTTAAGAAAAAGCACGCGCCCTATTTATTTTTTATGGGGGTTGGCGATTTTGAAATTGTTAAGGATGTGTATAAAAATATTCCCATTGAATATTATGTAGAAAAGAAATATGCGGCCTATGCCAAAGATATTTTCGGGTTAACGCCAGAAATGATGGCTTTCTTTTCAGAAAAGTTGGGCGTTGCGTATCCTTGGAACAAATACAGTCAGTTTGTGGGTAGAGATTATGTAAGTGGAGCCATGGAGAACACTACAGCTGTTATTCATGGAGAGCAAGCGTATCAAATGCCAGGTCAGTTAATTGATGAAAATGTTCAAGAAGATACCATTGCGCATGAGTTATTTCATCATTGGTTTGGGAATTTAGTTACTGCCGAAAGTTGGAGTAACTTAACGCTCAATGAGTCTTTTGCTAATTATAGCGAATATTTGTGGAGGGAATTTAAATATGGTAAGGATAATGCTGATGCACATTTATTGAAAAACTCCGAAATATATAAGCAAGGAGAAAATTCTGATAGCGATTTAGTACGTTATTATTATGAAGATAAAGAAGATCTATTTGATGCTGTGAGTTACAATAAGGGGGGGGCAATTGTTCATATGCTTAGAAATTATGTTGGTGATGCTGCGTTTTTTGAGGCATTAAAGCTCTATTTAACAGCGCATAAATATAAGGCTGCAGAAGTACATCAATTGCGCTTAGCATTTGAGAAGGTAACTGGTAAAGATTTGAATTGGTTTTTTAATCAATGGTATTTTGGAAAAGGGCATCCTGCTGTTCAAATTAGTTATGACTATAATACCTTAGAGAAAAAAGTAACAGTAAATGTTTTTCAAAGAGGTGATTTCTTTCATTTTCCTTTGACAATTGACATTGTTGAGGATGGGAAAACGAGTCGTAAAAATGTATTTATTGACAGCATTGATAACTCCTTTGTTTTTTCATATAATACCGAGCCAGAAGTTATCCTTATTAACGCCAACGGTGTTTTGTTAGCAGATTTTGATGAAACAAAAACCATGCAGCAATATATTAGTCAGTTAAAATATGCTGCTACTTATGGTTTGAAAAAACAGGCGATAGAAGCGTTGTCTACGCAACAAGATGATAAAAAAGCATTCAATGCAATTGCAAATGCTATGAGTGACTCATTTTATAAAGTAAGAAAATTAGCAATTGAAAATATCAATCTCGGAAATAAATTTTCAAAAAGAGCGGTAATAGATAAAATTAAAAAAATCGCATTAAATGATTCTAAAACGCTAGTTAGAGCTGCAGCAATAGAGGTGTTGGGGAAATTAATAGATCCACAATATTTACCAATATTCCATGAATCGTTAAAAAGTAACTCTTTTAGTGTGTTGGGTAATACCTTGGTTGCTATCTATTATGTTGATAAGAATGCTGCTATAAAATTATCAAAAGAGCTGCCTAATGAAGTACGTAGAATTATTGCAACCCCTTTAACAAGGATTTTCATTGAGGCCAACGACGATTCGGAGTTAGAATTTATAGCAAAGAATGTGTTGTCGGGCATGTTTTTAACAAATGATAATAGAACCAAGAACTTATATAATCTTGCTTTTGAAAAGATTGCAAAGAGCAATAACACCAATGCTATTCAAAATGTGGTAACAGACTTGGTTGCTAAAGGCAAGCAGTATAAGCAGTTTAATTTTGATAAAACTGCTGTAAATTTACTTGCTAGAATGGTGGAGTTGCAAAAAACAAACCAAGTTGCAAATAGAAGCAAGCACATTGCTATTATTAGAATAGGAATGACACAGTTGGTTAACTAATGCCAATTGTTAGGTGTTTGGGCTTACTTTATATATTCCTCGAAAGTACCATCTGAATAGAAAACCACGATTCGTTGAATCTTTTTACCACTAGAATTTGAAAGACTAGTCTGTTCAGTATTTATTAATGATGGAGTAGGGGCGGTGTGTTTTACTTCTGCTGCTTTCGGAAAATTTCCTTTTCCATTTAACAACCAGTATATGTCAACGTCTTTAAAAGTGCTCGTTACTTTTAGTATGAAATCTAAGCTAGGTTTATTTCTTCCAGATAAAATATGTGAAATGCTAGATCTTTGCACAGCAATTTTATCGGCAAACAAAGAGGCGGTTAACTGGTGAAATGTCATTACTTTTTTTAACCTGTCTGTGAATTCTGTTGTGTTTACCATTGTAAATTATCTCATATGTTACAAATGTAAACTATTGTAATTTCTTATGAAATGTTTTCTTTTGTAAATTTTAAAAAACACGGTTCCACTTGAATTAAAGCTTTAGTTAAAGCATGTAATTCTCTGTTATTAAGATATTTACGTAGTCGGAATAGAGAAGCTTTATGCTTATTTATTGAGGTGTGTGTCGGATCTGGCTCTTAAGGTTGCTACTTAAAAAACTGGTCACAAAAGTAATTTAAATCCTCGGCTATATTTGTTACAATTGTAATTTGCAACCTTTTTACTTTTGTAAAAAATATGTAGTGGGCTCATAATTGAATTTGTATTTTTGCTGTACAAACATTAGCATGGAAGTCCTTAATAAGAAAGTTTTAAATACAGCATATAATTCTCAAAAAGAAAAAGCTCTTTTCGGAAAGTGGATTCATTATGCACATATTTCTGCGTTGCTAGAAAATTTATCTGATAGTTTAACTGTTACTTGTATCGGTAGTTCTGAGAATGCTATTCCTATACATAGTGTAAAATTTGGTACCGGTTCTAAAAGGATATTGATTTGGACACAGATGCATGGAAATGAAAGTACAGGGACAAAAGCCTTGTTTGACTTTTTTAACTGTATTGGTTATTCGAACGATGCTATTTTCAAGACCATTCTTAATGAATGTACGATATTGTGTATTCCGATGTTGAATCCAGATGGATCCTTGAACTATACTAGAGTTAATCAAAATAATATTGACTTAAACAGAGATGCTGTTGATAGAAGTGCAAAAGAGAGTAGGTTGTTACGTAGTGTTTTAGAAGAATTCAATCCATTGTTTTGCTTTAATATGCATGATCAAAGAACTATTTTTGGTGTTGAAGGAACTGAGAACCCTGCAACAATATCATTTTTAGCGCCATCAGAAGAAGTTTCAAGAAAGGTTACTAAAGGAAGAATAGAGACGATGAATGTGATCGTTGCAATGAATGCATTGCTTCAAAAGATGATTCCTGGTCACATTGGGCGGTATACAGATGAGTTTTACCCAACAGCAACTGGAGATAATTTTCAAAAATTGGGATACAATACCGTTTTAATCGAAGCAGGGCATTATCCAGATGATTATGAAAGAGAGGAAGCGCGAAAGTTTAACTTCTTCGCGTTGGTTCAAGGGGTGTATCATATAGCGGTTACCTCAAATTTCACAGATTATAAGGCGTATTTTTCAATCCCGAACAATCAAAAGAATTTTTTTGACGTGATAACAGCACATCAAGATACTAATGAAGCTAAGGGGTATATCTATGTAGATCGTGTTGTTGATGGTGAATTTATTAGTACCTTGCGACTTGAAAAAGAAGGCGATTTATCCTCATATATTGCACATTCAACTACTTCTGTAAAAAAATAAACATTTTTTAATGTTTTGCTTCTTATTTTAAATATAATTCATATTTTTGCTTCATTGTTTGAAAATTATATAAAATAATGAAGAAATTTGTATTAGATGAAATAGATCACCAAATCTTAGATGTGTTGATCGAAAATGCAAGAACTCCTTTTACTGATATTGCAAAAAAGCTCCTAGTATCTGCAGGTACAATTCATGTTCGTGTAAAGAAAATGGAAGATGAAAGAATTATTCAAGGATCTACGTTGACATTAAACTACGAAAAAATGGGGTATTCTTTTATAGCTCATGTTGGAATATTTCTTGAGAAAACGTCCATGACACAAAGTGTTATAATGGAGTTGAGAAAAATCCCAAACGTTACTGTGGCCTATGTTACTGCTGGTAAGTATAATATTTTCTGCAAGGTAAGAGCAAGAGATACAAACAATGCGAAAGAGATTATTTATATGATTGATGACATCGATGGTGTTAGCAGAACTGAAACAATGATTTCTTTGGAAGAAAGTATCAATGATAAAAAAAGAATGATGCATGCTATTTTTAAAGAACTATAAAAATAGTAATTCATAAAAAAAACATATAAATCCTTATCAATTGATAAGGATTTTTTATTTTTAAAAAAAGTATAACAACGGATGAATCACATATCTAAGCTACCAAATATTGGTACTACTATATTCACTATTATGAGTAATTTGGCCAAAGAGCATAATGCCCTTAACTTATCTCAAGGATTCCCCAACTTTAAGAGTGATCAAAAATTAATTGACTTGGTTGTAAAAGCAATGAATAGTAACTACAATCAATATGCGCCAATGCTTGGAGCTTTGTCATTGCGTGATGCAATTGCCAAGAAGTTTCAGAGCCAATATCAATCTACCTATAACCCAGTTGATGAAATTGTAATTACCTGTGGAGCAACCCAGGCTATTTACACCATTATTTCTGCTTTTATTCATGCAGACGACGAAGTAATTCTTTTTAAGCCTGCATATGATTGTTATGAACCTGCCATTGCGGTTAATGGAGGGAGATCTATAGCTATTCAATTAAATTATCCAACCTATAAAGTAGATTGGCGCTTGGTTGAAAGCAGGATTACTAATAAAACAAAAATGATTATTATTAATACGCCTCAAAACCCTTGTGGGACAATCTTTTCTAAAGATGACATGTTGGAGCTAGAGCGAATTACAAATAACACCGATATTATAGTTTTAAGTGATGAAGTATATGAACACATGGTTTTTGATGGGTTAACGCATCAAAGTGCCTGCCTGTTTCCTGGATTGAAGCAACGAACATTTATTACCGCTTCATTTGGAAAAACATTTCATAATACAGGATGGAAGCTAGGGTATTGTTGTGGGTCAGAAACATTGATGAAAGAGTTTATTAAAGTACATCAGTACAACGTTTACTGTGTCAATCATCCAACACAAATAGCGATCGCCGAATATATGAATGACGCAACTACCTATACGAGTCTGCCTAATTTTTTTCAGCATAAAAGAGATTTGTTTTTGGACGCAATAAAAGATTCTAGGTTTACATTCATCCCTTCAAAAGCGACCTATTTTCAGGTCTTGTCGTATGCTGAGATCACCAATGAAAATGATGTTGCTTTTGCAAAAAGATTAACTACAGAAAGCGGGTTGGCAGCTATTCCCTTATCTGTTTTTAATGAAAATGACCTAGACGAGAAAGTATTGCGCTTTTGTTTTGCAAAAACGGATGATACCTTGTTGAAAGCAGCAAAAATTCTAAATACTATTTAAACAAATTTTAGTACATTGTTACGCCGTTAAAAAAAAACAGTACAATAGATGATTCAACACCTCGATTACACCAAACATAAATTATCAAAAGACAGCCTTATTAACTTATATAAATCGATGTTAAAGCCTCGCTTAATAGAGGAGAAAATGTTGATTTTATTACGTCAAGGGAAAATATCAAAATGGTTTTCTGGTATTGGGCAAGAGGCTATTTCTGTTGGAGTTACCGCAGCTTTATTAAAGGATGAATACATCTTACCAATGCATCGGAATTTAGGGGTGTTTACAACGAGAGAAGTTCCGTTGTATCGCTTGTTTTCTCAATGGCAAGGAAAAGCAAATGGGTTTACAAAAGGTAGAGATCGTAGTTTTCATTTTGGGACCCAAGAATTCAATATTGTTGGGATGATTTCTCACTTAGGGCCTCAATTAGGAATTGCTGATGGAATCGCATTGGCAAATAAAATAAAAAAGAACAATCAAGTTTGTGCGGTATTTACAGGTGAAGGAGGTACAAGTGAAGGTGATTTTCATGAAGCCTTGAATGTTGCTTCAGTTTGGGAATTACCTGTATTATTTTGTGTAGAAAACAATGGATATGGATTGTCTACACCAGCTTCAGAACAGTTTAATTGTGAGCATATTGCCGACAAAGGAATTGGTTACGGGATGGAAAGTCATGTTATTGATGGAAATAATGTGGTAGAAGTATATACAAAGGTTTCTGAACTGGCCGAAAGTATTCGTGAAAACCCAAGACCCATATTATTAGAATTCAAAACATTTAGAATGCGTGGTCATGAAGAAGCGAGTGGCACAAAATACGTACCGCAAGAGCTCCTTGACTTTTGGTCGGCAAAAGATCCCTTAGAGAACTTTCAAGCCTACTTAAAAGGACAGAACATGTTGACAGCGAAAGATGAAGCACAGTTTAAAGAAGACATTATACAAGAAATTAACGAACATTTACAACGTGCCTATGATGAAGATCCAATTGTTGCAGATCTAGAAACAGAACTCAATGACGTATATAAAAACGTAGAGCTAGCGGTGGTTGCTCCATCAACAAACACAAAGAATATTCGTTTGATAGACGCTATTTCTGATGGACTGAAACAATCTATGGAAAAGCATGGTGATTTAATTATTATGGGACAAGATGTTGCCGAATATGGTGGTGTTTTTAAAATAACGGATGGATTTGTAGCACAGTTTGGAAAAGAACGCGTACGAAATACTCCTATTTGTGAATCGGCCATTGTTTCTACCGCATACGGCTTGGCTGTAAGTGGCATAAAATCGGTTATGGAAATGCAATTTGCCGATTTTGTTTCATCAGGATTTAACCCTATTGTAAATTTATTAGCAAAATCACATTATCGTTGGGGACAACCGGCTGATGTTGTGGTTAGAATGCCTTGTGGAGCGGGAGTTGGAGCAGGCCCTTTTCATAGTCAAACCAATGAAGCATGGTTTACAAAAACGCCAGGGTTAAAAGTAGTATATCCCGCATTTCCGGCAGATGCAAAAGGTTTGTTAATTTCGGCGATCAATGATCCTAATCCAGTGCTGTTCTTTGAGCATAAAGCATTATACCGTTCTGTATATCAAGAAGTACCAGAAGAATATTACACATTGCCAATTGGTAAAGCAGCTCGCTTAAAAGAAGGAAATGACATTACAATTATAAGTTATGGAGCAGGGGTACATTGGGCCTTAGAATGCTTAGAAAATAATCCCGCAATTTCAGCAGACTTAATAGACTTAAGAACGTTGCAACCATTAGACCTAGAAACCTTGTATGCATCTGTTAGAAAAACAGGAAAAGCAATCGTATTACAAGAAGATTCGCTCTTTGGCGGTATTGCAAGTGAGTTGTCCGCTTTGATTACGGAAAACTGTTTTACTTCACTAGATGCACCTGTAAAGCGTGTTGGAAGTATAGAAACTCCAATTCCATTTCAAAAAGAATTAGAAAAGCAATATTTAGCGAAGAACCAATTTGAATCTGCGTTAGTTGCTCTTTTAAAATTCTAAGAATATAAAAATGTCAGTTCGAGTGTTTCTAATAAAAACAAGTGTTCGAGAACTAATGGTATAACTAAAGTTCTTATTATCGGTACAAATTTCGCTCATTTCAATTGTGAAATTCACTCGAATTGACAGCATTTACAACAGGTTTATATGCCTTTAAATAAAAACATGAAAAAAATAACAAACAGAGGACTGCATCGAGACATCGCCTATTTTTATGTAGGATTATTAATTATGTTTTCATTTTCTGGAATCATTTTAAATCATAGACAAGATTGGTATCCAAAAGAATATGTAATAGACGCTAAAGAAGTGAATTTAACGCTACCAGAAGATGCTAAAAACATCAATAAAGACGTTGTTATTAATGCAACTAAAGAGCTTGCATTGACCTATGAAAATCACCGCATACGAAATGGCTCGTTGCGCGTATATTTTAAAGGAAAAGCAATTTTGGATGCAGATGTAAAAACAGGGAAGGGAATTCTTGAATTCAAAAAATTAATTCCTTTTGTAGGGCAATCTATTTTACTACATCAAACAACCAATAATTTTTGGATTTGGTATTCAGATATTTTCGGAGTTTCGATGTTGGTACTTGCGTTTACAGGCATGTTTATTTCTGGAGGAAAAAAATCTTTCAAAAAACGTGGCTGGAAATTAGCCTTGGCAGGCTTGTTATTTCCGGTGATATTTCTATTGTTGTTGGCTTAAACCTTCGCTGTTTTCTTTTTCGGGAAAAGGCTTAGCAAAAGTAAACAGAGCAGCCCACAAACAAAGAACCCAATAAACAATGGTAACGCAGTTTCCCTAACATAACTACCAATAAAAGTTGCAATTGGAACGGCCATTATTGTTGATACAAACCCATTGATTGCGGCACCTACACCTGCAATGTGTCCAACTGGCTGCATGGCCAACGCTCTTAGGTTTCCAAATAGAAATCCCAACGCAAAAAATTCCAATCCACAGAAGGTAAGAAATACGCCAATGCTTGGATTTACGCTACTATTAAAATATAACAACGCGTAGGCAAGTGGTATTAATGTAAAAACAACGGTAAATATTGATACGAGTTTATACATCCCAAATCGCATTACAAAAGTTCCGTTTAAAAAAGTAGCAAATCCTACCGCAATTGCCAAGCCTGCAAAAATGTAAGGAAATTCTTCTGTAAGTCCATATTGTTCTTGAAAAATATGCTGTGATGCAGATAAATACACCATAAATGACCCTGTTACAAATCCAGATATTAAAGTAAATACAACGGCTTGTTTATGTTTCACAAACTCTTTAGCGCCAGCAATAAAAGAACTCAGTTTAAATGTTGTTCGGTTTTCTTTTGGTAAGGTTTCTGGTTGGCGTTTCCACAACCAAATCATAATTAAAACCCCTACAATCAATTGACTGTTAAAAATAGCTTTCCAGCCATAAGCATCTAAAATAAGTTTTCCGATGGCAGGTGCAATTACAGGAACCAAAATAAAAATCACCACAATAAAAGACATGATCTTCGCCATATAATCACCACTAAAACTGTCTCTAACCATGGCAATACTAATAGTTCTTGGTGCAGAAAGACCAATTCCTTGTAGTATTCTTCCTAACACCATGGTTTCAATATTGGTTGCAGAAATACAAATGAAACTCGCAATTACAAATACTGTAAACCCCATATAAATAACTGGCTTCCTCCCCAAGCTATCAGAAATAGGTCCGAATATTAATTGCCCAAAACCCAAACCAAGAAAAATCATAGTAACTAACAACTGATTGTCGGTAGAATCTTGTATTCCAATAGAAATCCCAATATGTTCAAGCGCTGGTAATAAGGCATCAATAGACAAAGCGACGATTGACATTAAAGAAGCCATTAAGGCAATAAATTCTAATCTGGAGGTGTTTTTTGTAGGCATGAAGCAAATGTACTCTTAAGATTCTGTATTTAGGTTGATTAAAAATAGAATATGTCTATAGAGAAATTAAAAAATGATATCGGTAGTATTGACATCTATTTGTTAGATCAAATTTAGATAGGAAGGTATGACTCATAATATACAATTCTGGATGCTTGTTGTGGAAAACGAAGTGTCCATAAATGGAGATACAACAACTTCTTTTCTGAACATGTGATGGAAGTGGATAGTAAAAACACGGGGCATTGTTCTTTGGCGAATTGCAACCTGGAATATCTGGGAACAGCGCTGATATTTCTATTGCATGTAAAGGGAAAACTACTTCTTATGGGCGCTCGTATAATACTCAGAAAAAGAAATACAAATTGTACATAGCTTTTAAAGAAAAAAAGAAGGTTTTAAGATGTGTATTGTGCTATTTATTA